>Ga0257113_1000591_pt1 | contig 12195 bp, 9 predicted proteins | sample LP_taG_4_FD_191568 | JGI IMG/M metagenome (GOLD analysis project Ga0257113, IMG submission 191568) | Marine microbial communities from Northeast Subartic Pacific Ocean, Canada - LP_J_2015_P26_2000m | ecosystem: Environmental > Aquatic > Marine > Oceanic | place: Canada: Northeast Subartic Pacific... | reverse complement strand
TCGAATCTCGGCCAGCTCGGCAGTGACTTTTTTAGCCATCAACTGTCCACCCAACCCCGGCTTAGCACCTTGAGAGATGTAAATCTCTAGGCCATCTGCTCTACGCATATCATGAATATTCCAACCCAGTCGGCCACCCAAACACTGGAAAATAAGCTGTCCAGCTGCGTCCCGCTGTGCATCACTCATTCCGCCCTCGCCAGTATTTTCAGCAATACCGGACATCGCAGACGCCATGGCAACCGCTTGTTTAGTCGAACGGCTTAACGCACCGTAGCTCATAGGTGCAATCATGACTGGCATCGAGAGCTTCAGCGATTCAGCACCATTGATCCCGCCGATCTCAGTTTCCATGCTGACACGGTTCACAACGTCAGCTACTTTTCCAGCACTCGAAAGATCCCTGCGAAATGCCAGATCAGACAGATGCGGTAACGGTCGTGCACCGCCATAACCTCGAATCCGGTAACGCCCGCTGTTGGACTTGATATGGATGTCCTCCTGCACCTTGGTATTCCAGTATTCAGATTGACCAGAAAACACTGTGAATGGCAGGCTACGCATCTGCTCCTCACTACTCCCATAGCGCAATTTCTTACCGGCGTTGATAACTTTGGTAAACGTTCCACTGAAGGCGATTCCATACCGATCAAGAAAAGAGCGAATCTCCTCATCTTCACCTGACTCCGTATCAACTATCATCGCGTCGGAACCAAGATCTTGAACCTGCCCCCCAACAAATATTTCCCCGGCCGACATGTCCTCACCGACCCGCTCACCGGAATCACCAACGATAATAATTCGCCCGCCGTACATCATGTAGCCCGCCATAAAATTGGCATTGCCTGCACAACACAACGTGCCCGCCTTCATGACCTGCCCTGCCCGAGATCCCATATTCCCGCGAATCACAATCTCGGCGCCACGGATAGCGACCCCCGGAATCGCACCGGCATTGCCACCGACAACGACCGAGCCACTGTACATGTTGTCGCCTACACCCCAACCGACGTTGTGTGCAATTTTGAAATGTGCCTGATCCGACAGGCCGGCACAGAAATAACCGGCTGATCCGTCAACGTGAACAGTGATTGCGTCGGTGAGGCCTACACCAATATGGTGTCGCGCATCGGGATTGCTGATATGAACATCTTCACCGCCGGCCCCGTATTGTCGGAGCTGCTCATTAACCTCGCGAACCGTGAGGTTCGCTAGGTCAAGCGTGACCATGTCGCGTAGGTTCCGGGGGCAGGTTCGTGCGTATTGAGGGAACGACCTGGAAATAGCCGATTCAAAGAGACCTCTTCTGAGGCAACCGCAACCAGATCATCATCTTGATACAGAATCATAGGCTTAGCAGCTAACCGGTCTTTGGCATAACCAATCTGGTCTTCGGTTGATACTAGAAAAGAAAATGTACCGTCGAGATCATCGATCGAAGTTTCAAGTGCAGCATTTAAGTTGCTACCCTGCGAAAGCTTGTCGGCAAGATAAACAGCAATGAGCTCACTATCGTTGTCGGTTGTAAACTCGAACTCCCGCTGTTCGAGCCGACGACGCATTTTCCAATAATTTGTAATCTGGCCATTGTGGACGATAGCCACGTCGGCAAACCCTGTAGCCCAGAACGGATGTGCCGCCTCGGGTTTAACATCGCTTTCGGTTGCCAAACGAACATGGCCCAGGCCATGGGTCCCTCGGTAACTGTGCACAGCATATCGGTCATCGACCTCATGGGCACTCCCGACATCTTTCACAATCTCAAGGCTGGTACCAATTGAGATGACCTTGGCGGTATGCTCCATTTCGTAAGCCAGCTTCTGCACGTCGCCAGCATACTTCACCGTGACCCGATAGTTATCACCAATCTCACCCTCATCGATAATCACCGCCTCAAGCACCAACAACCGCTGACGGATGGTGTCGATTGCAGTTTTAGAGTCGGAGGCAGTGCCGAGGAAAAAACGTAGCTTGAGTTCGCCAGGATGGGCTTGACCATAAAGGGCAAACCCAGTGGAATCCGGCCCACGGTGCTGACAGGCATCGAGCATCCGAATTAACGCCTCACCTGTATCAAAGACACCCTCGGTCCCTTTGTACATAATGCCTGCTATACCACACATTCGAATTTTTCCTTACGTTAGATGAGGTAACTACGAACCGTAGACTGAGTTAAGCATAACATCAGTCACTACAAACGTTTCTAGTATTTCGATAACCGGAAGCTACAACTCCAAACATGTTTCATTTAACCCAAAAAAGACTCTGCTGAATCATCCATCTCGGACCACCAATCAGTATGGTGTCTCGGAGCGGTCGTCCCAGTCACTGGAGAAGGGTGTGCCTTATCTCTGTAGGTCACAATGTTTTCTTCCTTATGGTGTTCCCAGTGCTTAAAGTTCTCAGCTGCCATATCCCAGTCGAGACCATAATCAAGTTCACGACAAAGATCTTTACAGTAATCTGTCTGAAAATCGATGTCCTGGATTGGATCTTCCAATGCCTCTTCCCGATCCTGCCAGTTTTTTGCGTCAGCAGCCATCTCACTGGCGGACGGCAATTCTATGCGACCGAGGATAACCTCACGGGCATACCACGCCTGCGCATCAAACATGCTGAATGTGTAGTACTGATCCTGCATGCCCAAGTAAATTACCTTTGGATTAACAATCCAGACGACGCCTTTGTAGAGCGTTCCTGGGTAGAGCCGATTGTGCGTGGTTAAACGAAGATTCTCGGGCAAAAACGGAAAATGGTGCAAGTAGCCAGTGCAAAGAATAACGGCATCAATTTCTCGTATGTCTCCATTAGAAAAATGGGCGGTGCTACCTTCGAATCGATCAATCAGGGGGAGTTCTTCTATGCCATCAGGCCAATCAAAGCCCATAGCCCCGGTTCGGTAAGTGCAAGTCACCGCTTTTGCACCGTACTTTAAACACTGCAAAGCGATGTCTTCAGCAGAATAACTGGCCCCCACCACAAGGATCTGCTGTCCGGAAAACTCCACTGCATCACGAAAATCGTGCCCGTGAATCACCCGACCCGGAAAAGTATCGATGCCTTCAATTTGAGGCATATTCGGCACCGAATAATGACCTGTTGCAACCACCACAAAATCGAATAATTCCTCTGTATCGTCGTTGTCGACTAAGTTCGTGGCGCGTAATGTAAATTGACCTGTCGCATCGTTGAATTGAACATCGCGTACTGCATGATTAAACCGCACCCAATCACGAATATTGGACTTATCAGCGCGACCCAAGATGTAGTCACGCAGCGGCTCGCGGGGCGGAAAAGAAGGAATAGGTTTGCCAAAATGCTCATCGAAACTGTAATCGCCAAACTCCAAGCATTCCTTGGGGCCGTTTGACCACAGGTAGCGGTACATGCTTGAGTGAGCCGGTTCACCATGCTCATCTGTACCAGTACGCCAGGTGTAGTTCCATAGACCGCCCCAATCGCTCTGACGTTCAAAACACACGATCTCGGGAATCTCAATCCCCTTGTCGGCTGCGGAGCGGAATGCCCGCAACTGGCTAAGTCCGCAAGGACCAGCCCCAATGACTGCCACACGTGCCATATCCTAGATCTCCTCTCCGCGAGTTTTCGCTTATGATTCTAACTGGCTTTGTCCATTTTATGATGCTCGACAACGAATCGAATACACGACCATCATCAACAATGCCGCCATTGTTGGAAAATGTGCCGCGGAATACATTGCAATTCAGTTCTGACTATTATGATTATGCAAGAAAGCTGGCAGACTAAGCTACCCGTGCATTGGGGCCCTGTGGGACGACTCATCAGGCTTGGAGAAACAGAATGAATTTAGAACGCCGCGTGATCAACATCTACGACACTCCCTATTCGATCTATGACCTTGAAGGCCCCGTGCAGGAGGATATGCAGTTACTAAATATCAGCTACAACCAAGAAACTGGTCAGGGTTGGTATGTGATCCGGATGGCGCCCGGCGCCGCGTCCATCCCGCACACGCACGAGTCCCGTGAGGAGTATCTTATTCTGGAAGGTGATCTGATCGAAAGTGACGGCACCGTATTAAAATCGGGTGACTTCATCAGCTACGCCCCCGGAACGCATCACAACTCAACAACGGAAAATGGTTGCCTCCTCATTGGACTTAATCGTGCATCAGAATGAGCTTTCTTCTGACAAAAGAACAAATAGATCAGTTTAATGCTGATGGTTTTCTCGTTGTGGACAACCTTGTCGATGAGAAAACTATCGCACAACTACACACGCGATTCGATCGACTGTTTCAGGGAGAATTTGAAACCGGTATCAGACCCGATGAGGTGAACTGGCAGGAACACGACAGTGATCCGGAACTGACCCGTCAAATCTGCAATGCTTGGAAATCAGACCGCTGCGTTGCTGCGACGGTGCTTCGTGAAGATCTCGGGCAGGCACTTGCCCAACTCGGTGAATGGCCTGGCACACGGATCGTACAGGACAATGTACTCAGTAAACCACCCGCAGCGCGTGCGCTTGGGTACCACCAAGATAACGCGTACCTCGCCTGGTACACACCGCTGGAGATGCTCACCTGCTGGATCGCGCTGGACGAAACTTCAGAAGATAGCGGCACACTTGAGTTTGTGAGGGGATCACACCGGTGGCACGGCCAACAAACACCAGAGGGTGCGTTTCATGATCCACCCGATTACAAACAGGTTATGACAGCCGCTGCGCAACGGGAAGACCGAACCCCGGAGGTGATCTACGTCGAGGTTCCACGAGGCGGTGGCTCCTTTCATGATGGCTGGACCTGGCACGGGTCCGGTGTGAACCGGTCGCAGAACTGGCGACGAGCACTTGTCTTGCATGGCATGCGTTCCGATGCACAGTTCGCGCCGGAACATCTTAGCCACGGGAACGGTCCCGTCTACAGCCGATACAAACATCTCGATGACTGTGAACTGGACGAAAACTACTTCCCTATCTTGTGGCAAGAGGACGGGCACCGCACACCCGGGATCAGCTCAATCACAGCTTCGACTATGGACTAGTTGTAAGACGGCCAGGTTTTTTTAGCCGAACAAATCGTCTACGGCATCACCGAGTTGACGCATTGCGGCGTCCTCTCTGCCTGGTCCTCCAGCACAGTGACCCCAGTCTGATTCGATCACGCGCAATTCCGCATGTGGCATGTACTGCACTTCCACAGCACTGTCCTCGGGGGTGAAATAAAGGTCAGTTCTTGACGGCATGACGATGGCTTGTGCTTTGATCGACGATAGCGCTTGTTCGTATCCTCCGTCTACAAGCCGCCATTTACCCACATCGGCTGTGTGCCAGGTCCTGAGTTTGGCTAAAAGATCGTTGGCGTCCCATTCAAGATGGTCTGCCTCCCAGAACGAAAGCAGTTCATCGAGTGTCGCAAACCCCAATTCACGCCAGAGTGCCTCACGAAAGAAGGCCTGCGAATAAGCCCAGCCACAGTACACCCGTCCAAAGGCTTTCAGGCCCGCTTCGGGGGGCACATCATAATGACCCTCAGCGTAGATACGATCTGCGGTCAGCGCGGCTTCAACGCCAGCGAGAAACACCTGATTGTGGGGGGAGCAGCGGGCCGACCCACACCAGGGTAAGATCCGCCGCACCAGATCCGGAAACGCCACTGCCCAGTGAAAAGCCTGGATGGCACCCATTGACCAGCCAGCCACCAATTGAATATCGGTAACACCAAACTTCTCAGTCAACAGGCGATGCTGGCATAAGACATTGTCATAAACATCGACCATCGGAAAATGGGGACCAGAGATCGAGTCAACCGCATTGCTGGGTGAGGTCGACAAGCCATTTCCAAAAAGATTCGGTGATATTACAAAATAGCGGTTTGTATCAAAAAGATTACCGGGCCCGACAAGCGGCTCATAACCGTCGTGAGTACCGGTGTAATAGGTCGGCAAGACAATCACATTGTCTCGCGCCGCCGACAACTGTCCCCAGGATTTTGCAACCAGAACTGCAGATTTGAGCGTTTCTCCTGACACCAGATCAACGTCACCCAGTTCGTATTTGATGATCTCTTCCGTCATTGTCTGCCTTTGACTTGAATCGAGACTGGAATAACTGTAATTACCACAGCTTAAGGTAACGGTCGACTTCCCAGTCACTGACATGGGTCACATAGTTGTCCCACTCGGCTCGCTTGAATTCAGCGAAGGTCTTAAACATGAGATCGCCCATCACCTCTCGACCCAGATCGTCAGTCTCAAAAGCATCAATGGCCTCTCCGAGGCTGCGCGGCAGATAACCGACTCCCAGCTCGGCCAGTTCTGCGTCCGACTTGAGGTACATATTCTCGGTATGCGGCGAACCAGGATCGATCTTTTCGCGCACTCCCTGTAGACCCGCAGCGAGCACCATAGCGCCGCCCAGATAAGGGTTGTTCGCGATATCTGCAGCACGCAGTTCTACCCGCTCTCCACCCAGTGGGACGCGAATTGAGTTTGTTCGGTTATTGTCACCAAAACAGGCAAAAACCGGAGCCCAGGTAAACCCCGACATGCTGCCCGTCTTGATCAGCCGTTTATAACTATTTACGGTGGGTGATATGACAGCCGACAATGCAGGCAAATGCTTCAGTATCCCGCCAATGAACCAATAGCCAAGGTCTGTAATACCGCAACCCCGCGGATCATTATCAGACTTAAAAAGATTTTCTCCTGACTGAACATCTGCAAGAGACATATTGTAATGAGCACCGCTGCCGGCACGATCTGAGAACGGTTTAGGCATAAATGATGCAAAGTAGCCCTTGCGATGTGCCAACTCTTGGATCAGGTGACGGAAAAACACAAATCGGTCTGCCATAGTGAGGCCATCGCAATACATAAAGTCGATCTCAAACTGTCCGTTTCCATCTTCGTGATCGTAAGAATAAACGTCATATCCAATACTGTTTAACGTGTCGACGATCTCCTCCAAAAGCTCGAAACTGTCAAGCGTAGATCGGATATCGTAGGCTGGTTTCGCGAGATCATCGCGGGGACCAATGGGGCCGAATCCGCCATCGTCCGTATGTTTGAGCAGAAAAAACTCGGGCTCAATACCGAAATTGAAGGTGTAACCCATGTCCGCCGCCTGCGCCAATACCGCTTTAAAGATATTTCGACTGCAGGGTTCAAACGGTTCACCTTCACACCACAAATCGCTTGCGAACCAGGCCACATCTTTTTTCCAGGGCAAAATAATTACGCTTTCTGGATCCGGATGCGACGAAACTTCTTCATCACTGACATCCTGCGGAATTCCATCGAGCGCAGCACCGGTGCACAACTCTGAGCCATTCATCATCCGATCAAAGTGAGTAATCGGTACAAATTTTGACTTTGATACACCATGAATATCGACATAGCTGGGAAGGCAATAGCGAACACCCTGCTCTACAAGGGAATTCTTTAACTGGTGTAAGGATTCGTTGATCACGTTCTGTTTTCTCCTGTCATAAAAGTTGGACAAAACATCCAGCGGATCATTCCTGGGACCACTATTAACGCAATGTTTTGAACTATTTTTTTATCGTACAAAATTGGTTGATTCTATTCCAGCCTAAATACGCGTTATTTCAAAGTATTAGGACATTCTTTTAGAATTATAAACACCAATCCGTTCTAGAGTAATTCCTTAGTATTTACTATATTTTTGCTGTAAAGTGGTTGTCCATCTGTAGCCAGTTTTGGCTCGGGTGCACCCATCTGCAAGGTGCTTCATTAGTGTCAGGGGATTATACGTACCCGACTGCTTCTGTTTAGGCGCCGAGTACACACAGCTGTCAATTCCCTGCCGGATTAACTCAACTCGGAGAGGTTATTATGAGTCCTGAAGTCGTAGCGGTACTTGGAGCCATGGCTGACGCCAGTGCAGAGGCATATTACTGGTGGGCGACCGGCCTCATGGTGTGTATTCATGCTGGTTTTATGATGTACGAGATGGGCCAGTCACGCGTCAAGAATGTGCTGGCATCGGGTGTTAAGAATATCCTGGCGTTTTGTTTCATCATTCCAACGTTCTTTATGTTCGGGTGGTGGCTGTACTTCGCCTATGGCACGGGCACAATATTCCTGCCAGATATGGCTGCCGAGTACGCTGCGTACGCTGTACCCTGGAGTGAGCACATGGGGCCGAACCTTGGGCTGCCGGGTTGGGGCGTCTTGTGGGCGGCATTTGTGCTGTTCTCGGCGACAACCGCATCCATTGTCTCGGGTTCGGTCATCGAACGTATCCGGATCAGTGCCTGGATCATCCTCGCAACACTCGTAGGCTCGGTGGTCTGGATCATCGCCGCCGGGTGGGGTTGGTCACCGACAGGATGGCTGGTCACCCAGTGGGGATTCCACGATGTGGGGGCGGCGGGTTGTGTCCACATGATCTCGGGTTTCTTTGCGCTGGGCATCCTGATCAATCTTGGACCACGGGTCGGGAGATTCAATGCCGACGGCTCGGCCAACGATCTTCGGGGGCACAGCGTACCGATGACCATCGCCGGCCTGATGATCATCATCATCGGCTTCTTCGGCTTCCTGGGTGCATGCCTGCTTTATCCATCACCCCTGCTGCTCACAGATATGACGCAACCAGCAGGCTATCTAACGATCTACGGTGGCCCGGTGAACATCTCAGCCTTTGCTTTCAACACGCTGATGGGATTCGGCGGCGGTGTTATTGGGGCTTATGTCATCACCAAGGATCCGTTCTGGATGATGTCAGGCGCACTGGCGGGTATTTTCTGTGCCGCGGCCGGCCTTGATCTGTGGTATCCGCCAACGGCGTTTGCACTGGGCTTCTTAGGTGGCGTCGTGATTCCGTACAGCCACAAGCTGATCACCAGCTGGGGTATCGACGATGCTGTTGGTGCGGTGTCCGTGCATGGTACCTGCGGCTTCATCGGTGTCATGGCCGTTGGCGTATTGCTGGGCGGTTATCCCGGCGTGGGGGACATTCCTGCCATCAGTTTTACAGGACAACTTGTCGGCGCTATCGCCATGGGACTCGGCGGTTTCATACCGGGGTACGTTGTCTCGTGGATCCTCAAGCAGTGCGGTATCCTCAGGACCTCTGACGCGATCCAGGAACTCGGTGTCGATGTCGAGATCCCGGTACCGGCCTACCCGGAAAGCATGCAGTCTCGTGACTACAGCTAAGCACACAAACGTACTAGTGTAAGGGAGATTAATATGTTTGATTCAAGCCCAATTGATACGTGGGAAGGTGCCGCTGCGATCTTTAACAGCGCAGGCAGCATCGGTGAAGTGATCTGGTTCTGGATCGCAGTGGCGCTCTGCGTCATTACGGTTATCTCGGCCATCATCCACGAAAACAAAACGGAGCGTGAGCGGGGCTAGAGTAAGCTCGATCACGACACCTTCGTAAAGGTGTAACTCAAGAGCGGCTCGGCACCTGTCGAGCCGCTCTTTTTCTTTACAACTGCATTTTATCGGTCACAATAGCTGTTTGAATTATTTGAATTGATGACTGACCATCATGCCTACCCCGAGCATCACTCCCTCCTTGCTTGAACCCGGACTCTGGCGCAGTGACCCGTCATTGGAACGGTACCAGGTCAAGGGTGGTGGTATTGTTGTGGTCCGTTTGCGCCCCGGTGACACCATTACCATCCAGGATCCTCAGGGGCGACAGGACGGTGAAGTCATTGTCTTCGACAAAAACGGGCGCCCAGCCCCAGGCGCGCTGAGCAATCACTCCGTACAAAAACCAACAGGCCTTGGTTCTATACTCTCCGATCGAGACATCAACACACGATCTCTGACTGAGCAGTTGTCGGCATCAGGTATCACGCTGGACGATGCACTGGCGATTCCACTATTCAGTTCAGACAGCAGCCCCGGTGAGGAAGTTGAATTTACGACCAGCGATGACCTGACCTGTCTCGTCTGTGCGCCGGGTCGGTCGATGACAGTCGACGAGCAGAATCCACCGACACCCCTGGTGGTGTGGGTACGGCGGTCGGACCTGATGGGGGAAACGGACCCAGTTCTGCCAGACCCCCTGGCGGAGCCTAGATTAGATTTTCGGATTGAACGACGTACAGCGCGGGAGTATGTCGTACGTGCAGGCGAGTTTATTCAGATCATCGATGTCGCTGGGCGCGAGTGCTCAGACTTTCTCGCATTTACAGAATCAAAGCTTGATCAAGGTATCGAGCGCTGTCTGGACCCAACCACCACACGTACCCTGATGGGTGCGGCCTATCCCGGTCCTGGTCTTTTTTCAAAGTTTTTCGACCAAGACATGCAACCCCTGCTTGAAGTCATACAGGATACCTGCGGCCGACACGACACTTTTGGACTCGCCTGTACTTCCAAATACTATGAAGACATGGGCTACTTTGGACACCCCAACTGCTCGGACAACTTGAGCAACGTCCTAAAAGACTACGGTGTTGCAGCTAGGCGAGGCTGGCCGGCTATAAACTTCTTCTACAACACCGGAATCGATGATCATAACGCGCTATATCTCGACGAACCCTGGTCGCGCCCCGGCGATTATGTGCTCCTGCGAGCTCTCGACGACCTGGTGTGCGCATCCACAGCCTGCCCTGACGACACCAGCGCCGCCAACGGTTGGAATCCAACGGACATCCATGTTCGGGTATATTCTTCAGACAATGTCTTTTCCAAAGCCGTCGCCTACCGCATGACACCAGATGCCGAAGCTGAACTGACTCGCGAAACTGGATTTCATCCACGTTCATCACAGCTAACACGAAACTTCACTGAATATCGTGGGTTCTGGCTGCCGACTGTGTTTAATAACGCTGGCGCAATAGACGAGTACTGGGCCTGTCGGGAAAAAGCCGTCATCATGGACCTCTCACCGCTGCGTAAATTTGAAGTGCTGGGTCCGGATGCAGAAGCATTGATGCAAACGGTCCTGACTCGAAACATCCGAAAACTGGCAATCGGTCAGGTGGTGTATACCGCCATGTGCTACCCCCATGGAGGCATGATTGACGATGGCACACTGTTGCGACTGGGGCCAGACAATTTTCGCTGGATTGGCGGTGATGACTATGGCGGAATTTGGATGCGGGAAAAAGCTGCCGAACTCGGTTACCGCGTATGGGTGAAATCGTCAACAGACCAACTGCACAATGTCGCGGTACAAGGCCCTAAGAGTCGAGACATACTTAAAGAAATCATCTGGACGCCACCCGCTCAACCAACAGTCGACGAACTGGGCTGGTTCCGATTTACCATTGGCCGATTGCATCATTTCGATGGCCTACCTGTGATGGTCTCGCGAACGGGCTACACAGGTGAGCTCGGATTCGAAATATTCTGCCACCCCAATGATGCACCCACTGTCTGGGATGCTGTATTTCAGGCTGGGGACCCTTATGGCATCTCACCTCTAGGTCTCGATGCTCTCGACATGGTCCGGATTGAGGCAGGCCTCGTCTTTGCAGGGTATGAATTTTCCGATGAAACAGATCCCTTCGAAGCAGGTATTGGCTTTACCGTTCCTTTGAAATCAAAGGAGGAAGACTTTATTGGGCGAGATGCCTTAGTCCAGCGCAAAGAAAATCCACAACGCCGGCTGGTTGGCCTTGAGTTGGCCGGAAATGAGCCCGCGGCACATGGAGACTGTGTCCACATTGGCCGTGCCGGCCGTGCTCAAGTGGGTGTCATCACGAGCGGCACACGCTCACCGATTTTGAAAAAGAATATTGCGCTTTGTCGAATGGATGTAACCCATAGCGATACTGGCACCTTGGTTGAGGTGGGTAAACTCGATGGCCACCAAAAGCGTATTCCAGCAACGGTCGTACCCTTCCCTTTCTACGACCCCAAGAAAGAACGAGTCAGAGCATAGTTAACGCTCGGCGGTCTTTCTTCTATTGACCGTCATTCTTGCCCCCCCCTGGCGCCCTTCAAACCGGGCCACCCGGGCGTTTGCCTGACGTATTCAATTCCAAGCGTAGCCGGAAGGGGCCGCCCATACCGGATTCACCTCGCTTACAAAAAATATTGGTCTAGATTTGGTTGTGGGACTATCCAGTGAACTGGACTAGACTAGTCTCGGCACGCGAAGAAATTGGCCTAACACATTACAAATAAACGGAAAATACCTCTCCGACCCCAAGAAAGAACGGGTCAGAGCATAGTTAACGCTCGGCGGTCTTTCTTCTATTGACCATCATTCTTG
>Ga0257113_1000578_pt1 | contig 12336 bp, 7 predicted proteins | sample LP_taG_4_FD_191568 | JGI IMG/M metagenome (GOLD analysis project Ga0257113, IMG submission 191568) | Marine microbial communities from Northeast Subartic Pacific Ocean, Canada - LP_J_2015_P26_2000m | ecosystem: Environmental > Aquatic > Marine > Oceanic | place: Canada: Northeast Subartic Pacific... | reverse complement strand
GGGGATATGCGAAAGAGCTCACGGAAGACCAGCATAATAAGGAGCTCGAACTGATCGGCAGTGCACTAATAGACACAGATATCGTGATCACTACTGCTCAAATTCCTGGCAGAAAAGCACCGATCTTGATCACTGAAGGTATGGTTAAGACCATGAAATATGGGTCAGTGATCGTTGACCTCGCCGCTGAAAGCGGAGGTAATTGCGAACTGAGCGAGGCCGATGAAACCGTGCTAGCGCATGGAGTTCAAATCCTGGGGCCTTCAAATCTGCCAGCAAGCATCCCCGTACACTCCAGCCAAATGTATTCAAAGAACATTGTCACCCTAATCAGCGAATTTCTTGGGGACGATGGTCAACTCCAATTGGATTTCGAGAATGATGTAGTGGGACCCTCTACCGTAACACACGGGGGCGAGATTCAGAATGAACGTGTTAAGTCGGTAATGCGATCAAACAGCCTGTGAACCGGGCTAACAACTTCACCTCCTGGGAGAACTAATGGGCGAGTTCGACTTGATGACGGGACTTTACGTATTCGTGCTAGCGACCCTCGCGGGCCGCGAGGTGATCACAAAGGTCCCCCCAACCTTACATACGCCGCTCATGTCAGGTGCCAACGCGATTTCGGGAATCGCGATCGTAGGAGCAATCATTGTCGCAGCAAAAGCAGAAGGTGCGCTGCAGGTGACACTTGGGGTCATCGCCATCGCCATGGCTACAATCAATGTGATCGGCGGATTCATGGTTACCGATCGGATGCTTGCCATGTTCAAGAAGAGGTAGGGGTAATGGACACAAGTATCCAGCTAACCTATCTGCTTTCCGCAATCCTATTCGTTGTCGGCCTGAAGCGCCTTCAGTCACCTGCAACAGCCCGCAAAGGGAATGGTCTCGCAGCCCTGGCAATGCTTCTCGCTGTCATCGCGACAGTACTCGATACCCAAATCCTTGACTGGACTTGGATCCTAGTGGGGGTCGTCCTAGGCGGAGTGATCGGTGGAACAGCAGCTCGTTTAGTTGAGATGACTGCAATGCCTGAACTCGTGGGGATCTTTAACGCTTTTGGCGGCGGGGCTTCTGCACTCGTGGCAATCGTTGAGTTCCTTGCAACACCTGGGATTGGAGCAAGTACCACAGGAGTAACGATCCTGCTTGGTACCTTAATTGGAAGTGTGACCTTCTCTGGTTCGTTCATCGCGTTCGCAAAGTTACAGGGCCTAATGACTGGGAATCCCATCACTTTCCCATTCCAAAATGCATTCAATGCCCTGCTGTTCTTAGCTGCCATATCTTTGGGTGCGATGACCCTCGGTGTATTCGGGTCCGGAGATCCTCAAACACTCTTCTACGTGTTCTGTGGCATTGCTCTTATCCTCGGAGTGTTGCTTGTGATTCCGATCGGTGGAGCGGATATGCCAGTCGTAGTCTCACTGCTCAACTCCTATTCTGGCCTAGCAGCCAGTGCTGCCGGCTTCGTGATCGGTAACACCGTCCTAATCATCTCAGGCGCGCTTGTTGGCGCCGCTGGGCTAATCCTCACGCAACTCATGTGCAAGGGGATGAATAGGTCTCTGGCAAACGTCGCCTTCGGTGGCTTTGGTGGAACTGCGGGCGTTGATCGATCTGAGATTGGTCAACGGCCAGTGCAGAGTGCTGACGCGGAAGGAGTAGCAGCTGAACTAGGATATGTTAATTCGGTAGTGGTGGTGCCCGGATATGGACTGGCCGTGGCACAATCTCAACATGAACTTCGGAAGGTGGCGGATCTGCTGGAGGAACGCGGAGTTGACGTAAAATATGCGATCCACCCGGTCGCCGGTCGTATGCCAGGTCATATGAACGTCCTGCTTGCAGAAGCAGACGTGAGCTATGATAAGCTCTACGATCTGGATGAGATCAATGATGATTTTGGAAATACTGATGTGGTGTTGGTTGTTGGAGCAAATGACGTCGTAAATCCAGCTGCGCGAGATCCACAATCTGTCATTACTGGAATGCCAATCCTGGACGTTGATCGGGCAAGGAGAGTCATCGTCATGAAGCGCAGCCTTTCACCAGGCTTTGCTGGTATCGACAACGACCTCTTCTACATGGATAAGACGCTTATGTTTTTTGGCGATGCGAAAGAATCCATGGCGGAACTGGTGCGCGAAGTAAGAGAACTGGCCTAGGTAACTTTTTTTCCCTCCCCTAGCCACACCTAAGGTCGACGCTACAGAGAGGTCGCTTAAAGCACTTCAGGAGGGAGCACCACCTTCGTATGCGGCCGCTTCCTGAAGTAGTTCCCACATACGCTGCACATGGGCATGTGTCGTCTTGAGATTTCCGATTGAAACCCTAAGACATGTTCGACCACGAACTACAGTATGAGTTATAAAAGCTTCACCGCTCTCATTAACACGATCCATAATCCGATGATTGGCATCGTCCAGAGCAGCGGCATCCAGTTTTTCAGATATAAACCGAAACGCTACAAGAGATAAGGGAGCCGGTGCAACGCGTTCCCATTCAGGTGTAGAATCAACCCAAGATGCTAGCGCTTGTGCTAACTCCACATGAATGCGCAGTCGATCAATGATGCCCTGCTGACCAAAATAACGCAGCACAAACCAAAGCTTGATCGCCCGAAATCGGCGCCCTAATGCTACTCCGTAGTCCATCAAGCTCCGACCTGCTTCTATTTCTGGGGTTTTCAGGTATTCCGGAATAATCGAAAAAGCACGCTTCAATACCTCAGGACGACGACAGTAGAGGAGAGAACAATCCACGGGAGTGAACAACCACTTATGTGGGTTGACTACGATTGAGTCAGCAATCTCCCAACCGTCAAAGAGTTCACGGAGTTCGGGTACGATTGCAGCCGGACCCCCGTAGGCGGCATCCACATGAAGCCATAAGCCAAATTCTTGGGCCAGCTCGGCAATCTTACGCACAGGGTCGAGTGCAGTCGTCGATGTGGTGCCCAATGTCGCTACCACAGCCACCGGTTTTAGTCCCGATGCAATATCTTCCTGGATTACAGATCTTAGGGTGGATGAGCACATGCTGAGTTGTTCGTCGGTCCTGATGGTCTGGTATCCAGATCGTCCGAATCCGAGAGTCAAGGCAGCTTTTTCTATTGAAGAGTGAGCTTCCTCAGATGCGTAGATGCGACCATGAACCTGCTGGAACATTCCCTTGTTCCGCACGTCCGGATACGCTGCCTCTCGGGCAGCTGCAAGTGCGTGGAGAGAGGAAGATGAAGCCGTATCGTTGATGACTCCATCGAACGAAGAAGGCAACCCGAGTAGTTGCCGAAGCCAGTCAGCTGTCAACTCTTCCAATTCGGTACCGGCCGGCGAGCTTCGCCAAACCATAGCGTTCACATTCAGGGCAGCAGCAAGCATCTCACCTAGAATGCCCGGCCCCGATCCAGTCATAGCGAAATAACCGAAGAAAGCCGGATGATTCCAGTGGGTCAGGCCCGGTACTATCACATCCCTGAAGTCGCTTAAGGCATCTGTAAGCGACTCACCCTGTACGGGAGGGGTCGCTGGCAAAACTGACCGAATGTCCCCCGGTCGGACACTGGGTAGCACCGGTAACGATCCAACATTTCCAAGATAATCAGCACTCCAATCGGCTACTTCGTGGGCGAGTGCTCTGAATTCCTCTATAGGGATATCTGAGCCCAAGTCAGTTGAAACAGGAGATGTCATAACATAAGAGGCAATAGCCAAGTCAGAGGTTCGAATAGGTCTAGCACCAAAGCTTTCAAGATGACCAATTTTGGAAGTCAGCCAACCTCAGTGTCTAAAGGTTCCGTCCAAAGACTAAGGAAAACTGAAACAGTCGTACCCCGTCCAGTGGCGCTATCTACTTCAACTGTTCCTCCCCAGGACTCCACAATTCGCTTTACGATAGGGAGACCCAAGCCGGCACCTGTGGAGCGCGTCGAGAACTGTGGTTCAAATATCCTTGGAAGCAACTCTTCAGGAATTCCAGCACCGTCATCTACAACCGAGAGTACAACCCGGCCGTTTATCTGGTTACCTAGGATTCGCACTACGCCACCCTTTGTGACTGCAACCCGAGCATTCTCAAGAAGGTTGATCAGCACTTCCTTCAACTCAGATGTGCGAGCCCGGACCGGGGGAAGACCTAGAGCTATTTCTTGCTCAAACAGAGCTGTAGTAGAAGACCCTCCTCCGTAAAGAGCCATGACGTCATCAACGATTTCATGCAGATGAACCTGGCCCACCGGCACCTCACCTTCTCCTCCCGGTGCACCGTACTTAGAGAAGCTCTGCGCAATTCCCGCGAGCCGTTCAATTTCAGCTAATATGGCATCCACATTCTTGACGAGTATGTCGTCGAAATCTGTGCGTCTGTCTTCCCTGGCTCTTCGTATGTGTTGGATGCTGAGCTTTATCGGTGTAAGAGGATTCTTCACTTCATGGGCAACCTGGCGAGCCATCTCACCCCATGCCAAGACTCGCTCGGTGTGCAGCTCATCTGTAATATCGTCCATAGCCACCACCACTCCACGTCCTCCGCCGGTGGTGCCTAAGCGTCGAGCACGAATCCTGACCCTGCTTTCTCCTGCTTGGATCTCAGTATTGGCTTCTCCCTCAGAACTCTTGAAGAAATGCGTGATCCACATGGAAAGAGCCTCCGCGAACGGACTCTCTCTGGGTACGGGTTGTCCGACAACGACTCTAGAACCGAAGAGATCCTCGGCAATCGGGTTTGCCAGGGTCACTCGGCCATCCGAATCCAAGGCCACCATCCCCACCGCAGCTTCCTCCATGATAGCCTGCGTGCGCCGCGATGTTCGGACCAATTGGCGTCGAGCTCGGCGCACCCGATTCACCATACGATTGAAAGCTCTGAACACTGCCCCAAACTCGTCGCCTCGTTCATCCGGAAGTTTCAAATCTAGGTTCCCCGAACCAACCCCTTCCGACGCGATTTGAAGTGCACGGATGGGGCTCGTGAGTGCTCGACCCGCCATCCAGGCGAGTACCAGTGAGAGTGCAGCACCTACTAACATCACAAAGCCAAGAAGTTCGATCAGATCCATCCTCTGGATCGCAGTAGCCCCAGCGCTCAGCGGTACTTGAGCACCGAGTATGTCTCCGTCGGGGAGTCGTCGATATGCCGTGACGTACGTTAGCCGTCCCAATGATGTCTCAGTGAATTCCCGAACTCCCTCTCGACCATCTAGCAAATAATTCTGTGTGAATGGCATCCAGCCCTCATAAAGGCCCAACTCCACCAACTCCGCTACGCCACCTCCACCGCGGAGTTCACCATTGCGATACTCTAGAAGCTCCGCACCGACTTGAGTCGCAAGCCGTTCCATGCGACTACCGGGGCCTGGATCGAGGGAGAGATACCACCCAGCAGCATCTTCTACGACTCTCTCTGCGACTACTCGAGCCGACGTACTAGACGCTTGAGTAAGCGTCCTGTATGCCAGGGTACCAAAGAGAGCGTTCGCCAGCGCGAAGAACCCGAATAGCGCTAGTGTCACTCGGGCACGAAAGGAGATTACTAGCCCTGAGATCTTAGTCTCCGGTGGGACTACATCAAGCAGCAGCCCTCGGCCAAGAACCCAGAACGCTGAGAACACCAAAAGGTTGAGCACTAACAGCAGGGATCCTCGTGCACTCGCAAGAAGCGATCCCGGAAGACTAATAGGAATATGTGCATGGTAGCTCGCATTACTGAATTTAATCGCCATCTCCCCCTGCCACCCCGAGGTCGTCCGCTTCCAGGTAAGAGAGTCACTACCCAGTGGGTCACCAGAAAGAATAGGGATCAGCGTAATCGGGTCCGTCTGCGATGGCAGACCACCTCGCACCAGGGAGGCGAGAGGAGAGCGGGCACCCTCAGGGGGCAGCGGCGGTGCGATAGCTGTCAGAACCTGCCCACTCCTCAAAGGAACTGCCATCACGTATCGAGCATCATCACGATGCGGTCGAAGGATCCTGAATTCTCCTGACTCCTGAGCCTCACGGACTATTGCAGCTAGGTCGTCCGAAGGATCGCCGTCGATCCCGATCCTCAGTTCCTGACTATTCTCGCCCACCTCGTCCCACATCGTCAGCCGCAAAGCAAACAGTTCCTCCGCCAGACCACTCGCCCGCCAAGCCTGGTAAAGAACATCAACGTCACCCCTTCCCGAACCGGCAAGAGAATCCGCCAAGGAACCGAGTCGAACCAATCCATACTCAAGATCGGGATCTTCAACCGCTGCAGCTTCGATGAGCTGAAGACCACCCGCGGTCCTTCTCGCTTTTACACGGTCGAGCAACGCGTTGGGGACAGCCGCAGTGGTCGCGATCACGATTGCAAGTAACCAACCAACAATAGGCCGTTGCCCATCGGACCACGCTGTCGTCGCCACTGCCGCTGTAGCAGTGGGAATTGCCCACAATGCGATCCAACCCACGGGTAGGACTGCTCCGTTCAGCACTAAAGTGCCACCCATGGCTCCCAGCAGGACGGCGGAGGCCACTGTTACCAACGTCCAACCCTTATGAGCACTTCTGCCGGACCTCGTCAACCAGAGCACAGAAGCCACGGTCAATGCAAGGATAGCGGCCAATGCCGTTTCATAAACGATCCACTCAAAACGATCTGAGCCCAAAGAGAGTGGCTGTAGGCCTGACCTCACCCAGGTGATTACAAGCGGAAATAGAAGTGCCGTAGATAGAGCCGCAGCCCATACTGGCATAGCGATCTTAGGACGCGGCAGAACAGCAAATCCAGTGAAGCCTGCGATAGCGAGGAGTGCCAGTCGTCCAAGAGACATCTTCAGCGCACTCGGCCACGGGGGAAGTGCAAAAAGAGTCTGATCAAAGAGTGGTTCTAGGCCGGCTATCTGTTGAAGAGGAACGAAGGCCGCCAGGAAGAGAAACCCTCCGGCTGCGACAACGCAGGTCGACCGTCTCGGCACACCTCCGACTGCGAGCAACAGCCAAGCTATCAGTAGTCCACTGGATACGAGCCACTGCCAACGGCCCAGGACTTGCGCAGCGCGGTCCGCTCTGTCAGGTCGCTCAATCAGAACGTCAAACAACCTCTCTCCGTTCGGGAGTACAAGACCTGAAAGGCTTTCTGGATTCGGTACAGTCCCTGGGTTGATCCGAATGTGTTCCCCAGTCAGATCAAGGAACTCCGACCCGAAATCTCCTAAACGAGCCCCAATCTCAAGAGGCAGATCAGTTCGCATTAGTTGGGCGGCAACTGCTACACCACCGTCAGGTGTCAGCGCAGTTACGTACAGGTAGCCGAAGAGCGGTAGATCGAAGTAGGCGTAGCGGTCCCGCCCGACCTGAACCTCTTCAGGCACCTTGCCGCGGTGTACACCGTCCCATATGCGGAGCCTTCCATCAGAATCGTAAAGAGCCAGTGCCGAAACTCCGTGCTCCGCACGAATGTCCTGTATCGTGGGTACGTCTTCTAGCCGCTCGAATTCAGTTGCTCCGCGAGCAAGCTGATCAGCAGCAGCTTCACCTGACCTCAATTGGGCCTGAAGTTCCTCCTGGAGTCGTCCACCAACCTCAGCCTCTCTTTCGGCCCAGAATGTATTCCAGTTTGCTGAGAGGTCACTCACCTCACGGTCTGCAAGAACTCCTGCGAGAATCCCAATGACTAGGATTATTGACCCGCTAACCCAGAACACACCCCGTTCACGTACCCCCCCAAGGACCCCTACGCTCATACCGAGCGCGGCAAACACCAATGAGGGGCTACTCGGAGAAGCAACCCAAAGGGAAAGAGACACTAGGGCAATCCAGGGACCGATCCAGCCTAACGTCTGAGGCATACGATGCCACTCGGTAAGTAAACGATTCACTTCAGATCAATAGTATGGCGCATCACGTACTGCATCTCTGACTCAGGATCACCCTTCTCTCCAGTTAAGTAAGTCAATAGAAAACCATCAGACGGTGTGCTAATCCCGTTAACTGCCACTCCTTCTTACAGATTTTCCTTCTACCGAGGTCCTCTTGCCCGTTTTATGGAACTTACGAGCACCAACCTCTCTAATGATATCAAGACTTGCGAACGTCATTAGAAATGACATAACGCTTATTACTGCGAACGCTATCCACCCCAAAGTGTATACCACGGATGAATTTGTTCTTACGCATCCTCCGCGCTTTCTTCTTGAGTCTCCATATCACGAGCTTGGCAATCATCGTACCACTAGGCCTATCCGCTCAAAGTGTGGTCGTTGACCGGGGAATATTCGGTCTGAGCATTCACGGTGACAGAATCGGCACAGAAGACTTCATTATCCGACGAGCAGGACTCGGTAATGAAGCTGCTTTCATCTCACGCGGAGTGGTCGTGCGCACTTTGGATGGGGCTTCAGAAGAGTTTACAACCCTCTTGAGAGTAACCGCGACCGAAGGCACCGCAGCTGGTTACGAATTCAAGTCATCTAGACCAGTACCAGTTGAGATCATGCTCAATCTCTCCGGCCCCAGGTACTTCTCTAGATTTATCTCTGAAGAAGGCCAAGAAGAGAGAGAGTTTCGCGCAGAGCCTGGAACCCGGATCGTCGAGCACCAGGTAGCTCACCATCTTTATTTCCTACGAAATGTGCTAGAAGACTCCATAGTGCGTGTGATTGAACCGTTATCCCGCACAGATAGAGAGTTCCTGGTTTCGGCTCAGGAGGAGGAAGAAATCCGCCTTGGTCGTAACCGTGTGCTAGCTCGACGGGTCATATTCACAAGTGCTGACGGAGACCGAATCGTTTGGTTTGACAGACAAGGCCGTGTGCTACGCGTAGAGATCCCGACAACTGGATATCTGGCTGTGCGTGAAGATCTCGTTGGATGATTTCAGATGTCCCCTAACAACATTCATCTCGGATTAAGTGTCTCTCTAGTTAGCTTTCCCGTTTAGAAACAAAATCTGGTTAAATCCTGTAGCATCAGTAAGAGAATGATGATTACTCAACTCTTCACGTTGCACAGCAAGCCCAATTAGATGATTAAGCAAGAAATGATAAGCCACGCTAGAATCTCCAGTGACCAATCTGGAAGCAGATCCGCCCTCAATAGCATGCCCATTCCAAAAATGTCAGCAAAGAAAAACCCCAGTGCGGTGTGGCTTTCGAATACTAAGATCTCTCTATCTGTGCTAGCGGTAATCGCTATTAGTGTCACCACACCACTCTGCGCTCAACAAATCTCAGCTAGATCTCTGTCACTCGACGAAGCACTCGAGATAGCGCGGGAAAACAACCCCAGCTTTCTGCAGTCAAGAAACGACGAGTCACTCTCAGATTGGGATGTGCGACAAGCTTATGCAGCCCTGTTACCCAGCGCCTCTGTTGGTTCCGGTGTCTCATGGCAAGGCCCCGGTGAACAGCAATTCGGAAGCTTGACGCTCGGAGACTTGGGCTTTGGGAACCAACCCTCATACTACTTCTCTAATTACAATATCGGCCTCAATTACTCAATCGATTGGAGAACGATCAAGGGACCAGCACAGGCGAAAGCTCAAAGGGGTGTCACCCTTGCGCAGATTGATCTCGCTGAAGCAGGTCTCGTCTCAACCGTAACCAATGCTTACGTAGAGATACTCCGACAACAGGAGGCTTTGAGACTGGCTGAGCAACAACTTGAGAACAGCCAATTCAACCTCCGACTAGCCCAAGGCCAACTAGAAGTGGGCTCAGTAACACCAATAGATGTTGGACAAGCTGAGGTCCAAGTTGGTCGTTCTGAAGTGGCAGTACTTCGGACCCGTAACTCGTTGTCTACAAGTCAGATGAGACTTCTTCAGCAGCTAGGATTAAGGGTCAATGAAGAAGTCGCACTGTCAACTGAATTCACACTTTCGGAACCTACCTGGAATCTCGAAACTCTGACAGACATGTCGCTTGATCGGAACCCGACACTTCGCGCACGACGAAGGTCTAAGGAAGTAGCAGACATCGGGATAAGCTCAGCTCGCTCTTCATATTTTCCATCCCTATCCATCTCAACCGGATGGAGTGGGTTCACCCGAGAGGCTAGCAACACGGACTTCCAGTTGGCACAGGCTCGTGCTCAGGTGGCTTCATCTGTAGCTCAGTGCGTGCAAACCAATAATCTTTACTCTCGCCTCGCCGATCCTCTTCCGCCCTTTGATTGCTCACGATTTGCGTTCACAGATGAACAGAGACAGGGGATCATCGATGGCAACAGGGCATTCCCATTCAACTTCCAGGGTTCTCCCCCTAGTGTCTCTCTCCGCCTCCAGATCCCGATTTTCCAGGGTCTCAGTCGAGAACGGAACCTGCAGGCAGCACGCCTTCAACGAGATGACATGGTGCAGCAGGTACGGGAGCAGGAATTAGCTCTAGAGGCAGATCTGTCGATTGGTATCGCCAATGTCCAAACAGCATATGAGAGTGCTCTCTTAGAGGAACGCAATCGAGAATTATCTGATCAGCAACTAACTCTCGCCCGTGAACGCTATCAGTTGGGAGCAATTACCTTCGTTGAACTCGTAGATGCGCAAACGTTGCTGGCTCAGGCAGAAAGGGACCGCATAGCAGCGGTCTTCGCTTATCATGATGCAGTAACTAGTCTCGAAGTACTTGTTGGAACATCCCTTCGGAACTGACACCTAACAAACCAGACAGAGACGATCTAGTAAAAGACATGCAGAGACGAACTAAGGTTATCATCGGAATTATCGGCATCATCTTGTTAGCATCTGCTGCCATACTCCAGACGATGTTTCGAGGTGATCGAGGAATCGACGTGCGTATCGAGGAAGTCCAGCGACGTGATCTCGTTGAGGTCGTAACCGCAAGTGGGAATATCAGGCCTCGACGAACGGTCAACATTAGTTCTGATGTTTCTGCCAGAGTTGCAGAACTGTTGGTTGATGAAGGCCAGGACGTCGTGCAGGGACAAGTACTCCTTCGCTTAGAGCCGGATCAATACGAAGCCGCGTTATCACGTACCCGAGCATCTCTCGCTCAAGCGCAGGCACAGCAAACTCAGCAAGAGGCTAATCTCTTACGTACACAGCGCGACCTAGATCGCCTTCTGGCTCTTCGAGCCCGTGATTCTATCCTGGTGAGTCGTCAACAGGTCGATGATGCAAGTACTAATCTAGATGTCTCAGAAGCAACTCTCTCCTCAGCACGGCATGGAGTGTCACAGGCTCAGGCTGCGGTTGAGGAAGCTACTGAACAGGTCTCGAAGACCATCTTTCTCGCACCCATGGATGGCAAAGTAACGAGGCTGAATGTTGAAGAAGGGGAGACAGTTATCATCGGTACGATGAACAACCCGGGCTCACTTGTACTTACTATCTCTGATCTTTCTGTAATTGAAGTTGTCGTCCAGGTAGACGAAACCGATGTCCCTCAGATTTCGTTAGGCGACAGTGCGACAATTCGCATCGATGCCTTCTCTAACGAGTATTTCTCCGGGTGGGTCACAGAAATCGGTAACTCGGCGATCAACCCACCATCGCAGCAATCAGCAGGGCAACAGGCTGCGATAGACTTCGAAGTCGTAATCACACTAAATGAGAACAGTGCATCTCTCCGTCCAGACTTATCCGCTACAGCTGACATCGTTACCGAAATGCGTAGAAGTGTTATTTCAGTACCAATCATCGCGGTCACAGTTCGAGAGACTGAATCTTCAGAGAATCAATCTGCGGATCCTACTCAAGTGACCGGCGCGACAGGTCCGGGGGCAGGTGATTCCTCTCAAAGAGAAGATGACTCTCCGGATGAGGAAGGTGTCTTCATAGTAGTTAATGGCACTGTCACGTTTACTCCAATCAGACTGGGCATCGCCGGCCAAGAATATTTTGAGATCCTCGCTGGTGTAGACCCCGGAGACAACTTGGTCGCAGGTCCTTACCAGATGATCCGCCAGCTACAAGACGGAGATTTAGTAAGGAATGCGGATGACGACATCACCGGCGGTTTCCAGTTTGGCATAGGCGGCGGCGGTGATGGCGGCGGCAGCGGCTTCCGGATCAGAATCGGCGGATCCGATTGATGCTGACTGAAGTCTCTCCAGCAACCTGACAGATTAGATGCAGGTCTGGGAAGCCGTCATCCTCGCCATGCAACAGCTTCGCTCGGAGAAGCTGAAAAGCTTTTTTAGCCTCATAGGTGTGATCCTAGGAGTAATGTTCTTGATCGTAGTTGTGACGATCATCGAGGGTCTCGACCGTTATGTGCGAGAAGAAGTCACCTCACAGGTATTCGGCGTCAGTACGGTGACACTTCGCCGCTGGCCCGAAGTTGATATTAATACAGACGAGGAGAGGTGGCGCCGTCGGATGCGAGCACCCCGACTCCGCTACGAG
>Ga0257113_1000566_pt1 | contig 12437 bp, 3 predicted proteins | sample LP_taG_4_FD_191568 | JGI IMG/M metagenome (GOLD analysis project Ga0257113, IMG submission 191568) | Marine microbial communities from Northeast Subartic Pacific Ocean, Canada - LP_J_2015_P26_2000m | ecosystem: Environmental > Aquatic > Marine > Oceanic | place: Canada: Northeast Subartic Pacific... | reverse complement strand
TACAGCATTATCCAACTTCTGGGGAAAAAATACGATCCATTCCTCATTGAAAATGAATATTTACACATGAAAGACCGATTAGACATTATTGCCAAGACCTATAAAAAACGTCCTGCCGTCCGTGAATATACTGATCAGGTTTACAATCAATTAAGGCTCGTATTTAATCACGAAAATCTATTACAACTACTACCTGAAATTAAATTATTAAAAAGTAAGTCTGTGGAGATAAAATACGTCTTGCCCGACATTACTATTGTAAAATCAATGTCACTGAACACATCTTGGACATCTACAGATATTCTGGAAAAATGTAGAACCTTATCACAGGAAAAAATTGCTCGGATCAATTCAGTTGAGAATGCAAAATCTATCATATCGGGTTTATTGATCAGGGAAGTGCTTCTAAAAAAAGCGGTTGAAGCAAATCTCCACCATGATAAGGATTTTATGGAACGGGTTGATAAATTAGAAAAGCAACATACTATCCAAAATATATTTTATGGAATTAAGAACCCCGATACTGAACATGATGATCACTCCTCAAGATTCAATGCATTTCAGGATTTCATTGATAGCCTGAGAAAAGATAGTGATATCACTATTGACAGCACGGTAGTGAAAACCTTTATCCTTGACAAGAGAATTCACATATGAGGATTCTTGCAATGATTATAATAGCAGCAGGTCTGGTTTTAGGAGGAACCACAGGGAAATTAACCGGCACTGTAAAAAATAAGAATGATAATACGCCTCTGGCTGGATGTAATATCGTCATCCTAAATACAGACCTGGGCACCGCATCGGATCCTTCCGGTGAATTTACCATCTTAAATATTTCTCCCGGTGTATATTCAGTGAAAGCCATGATGATTGGATATCAATCTGTAACTGTAACACAAATTCCCATTTCAGTTGACAAAACTTTCAGGCTGAATCTTTCTATGGATATCCAAGTTGTTGAAGGTAAAGAAATTATAGTGGTAGCAGACCGTGGAGTCATCCAATTTGACAGAACAAATTCGGAAGCCAGAGTAACTTCGGATGTACTGGAAACCATGCCGCTTACTGAAGTGAGTGATGTTATTAAATTACAAGGCGGAATCACACAGGATGAAGGCGGTGGTATTCACATTCGTGGTGGCAGGGGAAGTGAGATAGTTTATATGGTTGACGGAATATCCATGACAGATGTTTATGATGGTGGAATTTCAGTTACAGTGGAAAACGATAACATCCAGGAATTGCAGATCATCAGCGGGAATTTTAATGCTGAATATGGTAAAGCAATGAGTGGAGTAATCAACATGGTAACTAAAGACGGAGGAGATACATTTGAAAGCTCATTGAATTATTATTCCGGGGACCATATGACCTCTGATCCTATTTTCCGGGGGCTAGATACCTACTCGCCGTTTAATGATGTGAATATTGCCGGATCATTGAGCGGGCCCCTATTAGGTGAAAGGGTAACCTTTTACAGCTCTGGACGATTGTACCGATCAGCAGGATGGCTGAACGGATTGAACACATTTACCATGTATGGGGATACATTGTTCATTGATGAAAATAATAATCATGTCCGGGATATAGGAGAACCATATCACGATGAAAACAACAACGGTCAGTGGGATGATGAGGAGTTTTATGTAGACTTGAATGGGAACTCAAATTGGGATAATTCCGAGCTTACATCGACGCCAGAAACAAAACCCATGAACTGGGTAGATAAATGGTCATCACAAAATAAATTAACGTTCAAACTAAATCCTAAGGTCAAACTGCGGATAAAATATATTTTAAGCCATGATGAATACCAATCCTATGATCATCACAGACGTCTCACACTTGGAGGAAGAAATACCCACTTCAGTGATGGAGAAATTCTCGGGGTAAATTTTTCCCATTCCATATCTTCAACATCCTACTACGATTTAAATATATCCCAATCAAAGAAATCCTATAAAAATCAGGTTTTTGAATCAGTGGATGACCCAAGGTATCAGATACCAGATGAATTTTATTTTGCTTTTAGGGGACAAAACCCTGACCATCCCAATGGGCAGTGTGATGAGGATGATGTTTTTCATGATGAAGATGGAGATAATTTATGTGATGTTTCAGGTGGAGAATACGATGAGTGGTACTATGATCAGTCTGATTTTAAATATGGAGAAGCCATAGTTAATTCGGATTATAATCCGTTGAATTACTATCCCCAACATGCATACGCCCGCTGGGGATTGGATATGAGCAGGTTTTATAGAGAAACAGTAACAAAGCAAGTCAAATTTGATTTCAACAGTCAGTTGAACAAATACAATCTAATTAAAATCGGTATTGAGTACCATCTCCACAGCCTTGAACTGGACAGTTATGCTTTTATGGATTCTTCAGAAAATGACCAGACGTTCACACCGGTTATACCTAATTTGGGAAGTAAGTTTAATTTATCTGGAAATTCAATTCCTCAATTATCTGTTCCTCTTCAATCATCAGAAAATATTCCTTCCTGGGTCACTCATTTTCATCCCAACAGGTCCTATTACCTAAACTCTCCGAAGGAGTTTTCCGCCTACATTCAGGATAAGATCGAATATGAAGACATGATCATAAATGTGGGGCTGCGCTACGATTATTTTGATCCCAATTCATGGGTGCCCATGAACTCTCATGAACCCTATATCCAGAATCCCAGGAATCCTCGTTTAGACTCTCTCTCTGTAGAACAACGGTTAAATATTGACTGGGGCAGTTTTTCACATTTTATCATAGATGACGATACTCATGACACAACCTGGGTAAGATACAGTGATTTTGGTGGATTCGTTGACAACGATGGTCTCCAAAATCAAAAGGGCTGGTATAATAAGACCACACCCAAATCTCAGGTCAGTCCCCGACTGGGAATCGCTTATCCCATTTCGGACAAAGGCGTGATCCACTTCAGCTATGGAATGTTTTACCAGATTCCGCGGTTTGAGCTTTTGTATACCAATCCCGGCTATAAAATGCCGGAAACCAGCGGAAAATTTGGTATTTACGGAGATCCAGACTTGGAGCCCCAAAAAACCACCAGCTACGAGTTAGGACTTCAGCAGGAGATAACCCGTGATCTGAAACTGGAAGTAACCGGTTATTTCCGCGATGTACGGAATTGGGTATCTACAGGGATTCCCATTGATCTTGGGGGCGGTGCATCCTACTTTACATATGTGAACAAGGATTATTCAAATGTACGAGGTGTCATCATCACTGTGGATAGGCGGTTCAGTAATTATTACGGCTGGCACATAGATTATACCTTTCAAACTGCTGAAGGGTCTAACTCTAATCCGAGCGAAGAATTCGGTGCCATTTTAGATAACAGTGAACCAAGACGCTCCATCATTCCTTTGAACTGGGACCAGAGGCATACATTGAATGCGTCTGCCTACGCCAGCTATCGCGGCTGGGGAGGACATATCCTCATGCAGTATGGTAGTGGATATCCATATACTCCCGTTTATACAAGTTCATCTCTACAGGGCCAAACCCTGGCCAATGTTCTTATCCAGAACAGCAGGCGCAAACCATCCACTGTAAATTTTGACCTCAAATTGTACAAAGAGATAACATTACCCGGAGATATTCACGGACGGTTTTTTGTAAACATTAACAACCTCTTTGATACAAGAAATGAAATTACTATCTGGGGAGATACAGGAAGGTCCAGCGGTACTGCTGAACAGGCTCTTGCTGAAGAAAATGATGACGGGAGCCCCCTGAGACCCAATACTATCTCTGATTATTTTAACCATCCTGAATGGTATTCTGATCCACGGAATATACAGTTTGGAGTTCAGGTGTCATTATGAGAATCAAAACTATTCTGAAAAATATTTTATGGCTTTCTGTTGCCTTTGGACAATCTGAGCCTGGCCAGCATATCCCTTCTGATGAAAGAGGTGACCCAAATTACAGACGGTACACGAATATTGATGTCAACAGGGTCAGGGCAACCGTATTCAATTACGGGATCACGGGACGAACAGGTGCTGACCCATCACAGTATCCGTTTGAATGGCCCGTAAACTCCGGGAAAATGTACATTGCTATGACCGCTTTAGCTGTTGGAGCAGAAGTAGAAAACGAGGATTCAACTGTCGAACCATTGGTAACTATCCCCTTTCGTTCTGATCAAAGTGGAAATTCAAAAGGATGGGAACCTATACCATCATACCTGAACCCCAACTCTGAAAAACTTGCCAAGAGTGATGATGAAGATACCTGGCCGTTAAATTGGCCTGATAAAATGAGTGATGAAACTGACCCGGGCTGGCCTGGATCATGGAATGGATACTTTGGTAAAAATCAATTCAACGCTGAGCAGGAGATTTACTATAAGATTTCTGATGACCGTAATTTTGAGTCAGGATATACCTATGTCCCAGATACCACTGACCTTGACCGACAGGGTGCAGGGCTTTTAACAAGTGTACGGATCATGGAATGGAACCAGATTCTTATTGAGGATGTGGTGTTTATTCTTCACGAGGTAAAAAATGACGGAACAAAAGATCTGGACAAAGTTGCATTCTCTCTCTGGCTTGCTGATCTGGTTGGCGGAGACGGGGATTCAGGTGATGATGTTCCCGATTTTGATCTTATCTATGACGTAGCATGGTCAATGGATGGTGATGGAATCGGGAATTTAGCCTTTGGTGGAGACCCTGTAGGCGTGGCTGCCACATCATTTATTGAAACTCCTGGGAACAATGTTGACAGAATTGATAACGATGGGGATGGAGAAAGTAATGGTCCGATTATTAGTGAAGATATGATTGAGGATGACCTGGACGGTATAGATAATAACGGCAATGGTCTTATTGACGAAAACATGACCCATGTTCCTTTTGGTGATCAAGTCGGTGTAACCTATGCTGACAAAATAGATAATAACGGTAATGGTGAATCAGGCAGTCCTGTTATAACTGAAGAAATGATAAATGCAGCTTCAGGCAATTGGTTTATCTGGCCTCCTCTTGATTCAATACAGGGAGAAATAATTCATATTATTGGTATTGGCGATGAAGATATCGAAAAAGCATTTGCAGATGGTATCGATAATAATGAAAGTGAAGATTATCCTTTTGGAACAGGTGCAGAATTTGATTCTCCTTTAATTGATAGTTCCATTGTACTATCAGCAGAAAATGACCCTTACCAACGATATGTTGTACCAGGAACAGATATCATTTTGTATGATGTAGGTTGGGAAGATCTTGGTCTACGCTATGCTGATGGAATTGATAATGATCTTGACGGTGCCATTGATGAAGGCATTGATGAGGGCATCGATGAAATGATCGATGAATCTCGGGACGACTTTATTGATAATGATTATGACTGGGATTGGGCTAATGATGATGTGGGGTTATATGGAGATGGATCAGGAGGAACTGATGCAGGTTCCTATGATCAAAAACCCACATCAGGTTCCGGATCTGGATTCCCGGGAGAACCTAATATTGATAAGACCGATGTATCAGAATCAGACCAGATGGGATTGACATCAGTGGGGTATGATCCAGCCGGTAGCATTCCTACAAATAACAGCAATTCTATGTGGTCTCAGCTTATGAAACCGGGAGATTATTGGGATGGCATCATTATCGCTGAAGATAATGATCTGTTTGTCACATCCGGATATTTTCCTCTAAAAGCAGGTCAAACAGAGAGAATCGCAATGGCTGTTTGCCTTGGAAATGATCAGTCGGACGCCTTGAAGAATAAAGCCAACGCCCAGACAGCCTATGATTTTGATTATCGATTTGCTAAGTCGCCTGTTCCACCTAATGTAACTGTTGTTCCAGGAGATGACAGAGTTACATTATATTGGGATACCTCTTCAGAAGAAACTTATGATTCCTTTATGGAGGAGATCGGATCTGACCCATATGACTTTGAAGGATACAAAATCTACAGGGCTACGGACTGGGAATTCAACGATGCTTATACTATTACTGATGGTGACGGTAATTTCACTTACTATGAACCATATTCTCAAGATGGAGAAAAAGCCCAATGGGATTTGGTTGACGATAGGACTGGCTGGCATCCTGTAGATCATAATGGGGCAAAATTTTATCTGGGAGATGACACCGGATTACAGCATTCCTACGTGGATAGAAATGTTGTCAATGGCCAAACTTACTACTATGCAGTAGTTGCTTACGATTTTGGAGGTGACGAGACCAATAATATAATGCCCAGTGATTCACCCATGAGAATCAGGCTGAACTCTCTGACAGGGGACCTGGAAATGGGTCCCAACGTGGTAGAAGCCCTCCCCACACAACCTTCTTCCGGGTATATACCAGGTCATATTGGAGGTAATTTCATTAAACATGTAAGCGGAACATCCACTGGAAGTGTCTTTTTTGAAGTAATCAACCCGGCACAAATAATTGATGAACAAAATTATCGGATCACGTTTACAGATACTCTTCTGCCTAGGGATCCTGAAAATATGCAATCTTATGATACTCTCACTACACGGTTCTGGTACCTGGAAAATATCATGACAGGTGATACTTTGGTAAAACCTGAATTCCTTATTCTTGACTCCCTTTATACCTTTGAACCCTTCATCGATGTAGGGAATGGGATTTGGGACGAGGGAGAACCTCTTGTTGATATTGATAATGACGGGGAATGGGATGATGCAGAACAATATGAGGTTCTGGATGGAAATATCATTCAATTCACTGATGAAAATGGTAATGGTGTTTGGGATGATGCGGAAGAATTCACAGACTTGGGTAATGGTGTTTGGAACCCGGCTGAACCTTACAGTGATTTGAACAACGATAATTCTTGGGATTCAGGAGAACCATGGGAGGATATAAATAACGATGGATATTGTGGTGTTGATATTAACTATGACGATATAACTGGTGATGACCTGAATGGGGATGGTTTTTGTGATGGCGAAGTTTGCAATGATATTAATAGTAATGGTTGTGACCCAAATGATCAACCCTATTTCGAAGTTAATGTCAACGGTATGTGTGATTGTCCCGAACCCTATACAGATTTAAACGATAATGGTTCTTTTGAACCTCCCGAACCTTTGAATGATATCAACGGTAATGGAATATGGGATGGTGCGGAGGAATATATAGACCTGAACGAAAATGGAACATGGGATGTTAGCATACTTGAAACAATCGTAGATACGGTAATTTACCTGAATCCACTCCCGGAACATGATGACTATAGGATCACAAACGGCTTCCGTCTTCAATTTCAAAATGAAGATAATATCTCCTTTGATGAAGAATCCTCATATTGGAACAATGATTCACTTTGGGATTTCTATGTCAGAACATATGTGAGTAGCCAAGGGCAAGGGGCTGCTCTTCCAAATGATTATAGAGTTATATTCCTGGAAGAGCAGACATACGAGAGTGAATGTTATTGTTTTTCAAGCGTTGGGGGGAACCCATGTGAATTAGACATCCCAGAATTATGTCAAACAACATATTTTTCTTCAAAACCTGCTAATTTTAAAATTCAAAAACAAGTACCTGATCCTGAAAACGAAAATATGATATGGGAAGATATTCCTTTTGCTTATGGAGATTTTTCCCCCTACGATTCCACTGATTTTCTATCTCATCCTGATGGAATTTTTAATGCAGACTGGCGAGAACAGGACTGGATCGTCTTTCTTGACCATACAGATGAATATGATAATCCATCGGCAAGTTGGCTTTTCAGGCTTAACTACCCAGGCAGTAATGCTCCCCAGTCTTTATGCTGTAACGAACCACAAAGTGGTGACACAGCTTTTGTATTTATCAAAAAACCGTTCTTAAAAGAAGATGTGTATGAGTTTACAACTATTGCATCTATAATTGATCCTGTAAAAGCAAATCAAGATAAATGGGAATCAAATATAAAGGTGGTTCCCAATCCTTATTATGGAGCATCAGCATTTGAGCAGAAAAATACCTTTTCTTCGGGGCGGGGTCCTCGGGAAATTCAGTTTCGCAACCTTCCTGCAGTGTGTACCATCCGCATCTACAATATTGCAGGAGGACTGGTGCGGGAGATCCATCATGATCATTCAGGATCTATTGAAGATGGATCTGAGTCCTGGGACCTGCTCTCCAAGGATAATCTCAGCGTTTCTTACGGAATGTACATCTACCATGTGGATTCACCGGAACTTGGTGAACATGTGGGGAAATTTGCTATTATTAAATAGACCATGAAAATATCCAAACTGATTCTCCTTATTATTTTCTTCTCCCAGGTATTTTCGGTAGACAAATCCGGTACCACTGCTGCTAAATTCCTTTCAATAAATATTGGTGCACGTGCTGTGGGCATGGGTGGAGCCTTTACCTCAGTGGCAAATGATGCCTCTGCCATGTACTGGAATCCTGCCGCCCTCCCACGACTGAATAAAATTCAGTTTTATATTAATCATTCCAGCTGGATCGCTGATATATCACACAATTACATCGGTCTGGTTTTTCCTCTGAGAAAAAGTCAGGCCATAGGATTTAGCGTCACTTCCACAACCATGGACGAAATGGAGGTAACTCGATATGGGGATGAAAATACAGGCGAAACATTCAAGGCTGGAAACTATGCATTGGGTGTTTCATACGGACTAAACCTGACAGACCGATTCTCAATCGGGTTTAATGGAAAACTCATAAGGGAGAGTATTGCTAATTCCTCTGCCGGCGGCTTTGCTGTTGACGTTGGAACATTATTTGAAACTCCTTACGGATTCATGCTGGGGACAAGTGTTTCAAATTTTGGACCAAAAATGAAAATGACGGGGGATGACCTGCTTATCCCTGTAGACATAGATGAAAACATAGAAGGAAATAATGAAAGCACAACCGGTTATCTTGCTACAGATAAATTTGACCTTCCTTTGCTGTTGAGGATTGGAGTATCAAATACACATGAAGTAAATCAACTATCTTTTACCTGGTCTTTAGATGCAAATCATCCAAATGATAACGAAAGCTACATTAATGCGGGTCTGGAGATTAGCATCCTCGATGGCCTATTGGTGCTGCGGGGAGGCGAACGTTTTCTTACCTTTAATAAAGAAGCTCACAGGGAGCCCCAATTTTCTTTGGGAGTTGGGTTTAGCCCAAAATTAAATTTCCTGAACAATATTTATATTGATTACGCTTATGAATCCATGAGATACTTAGGACTCACTCATCAATTTTGTATTGGTGTTTTATTGTAAGTTCAATCTGTCTCACAAATATGCTAAATATTTGTATAGTTGACAGTTTTAAATATTAGCATTAGATTAGTAACTCATTGATGAGGCACTATTAAAATAATTTCAGTTTAATTAACAAAGGAGTAGATTATGTTACATTTAATAAAAAAATTACCTTCAATTTTATTTGCTTCATTTATTCTATTAGGTCAGGTTGACTATAACACAGAAATTCAGCCAATTTTTAGCAATAACTGTGGAAATTGTCATTTAGGGAACTCTTCTGGTGGGTTAAATCTGTCTAATTATGAAAATGCAATGACTGGTGGAAACAGCGGTGCTGTTGTTGAACCAGGAGACCATGCTAACAGTTATTTATGGCAAAGAGTGGATGATGGTTCCATGCCTCCGGGAAACAATCCAGACCTTTCCGCTGGACAGATAAATCTGATTGCACAATGGATTGATGAGGGTGCATTAGAAACTCCCGCCAGCAATGACGTAGTCATCACATTTCAAGTGGATATGACCTATCAGGACGTTTCAGAACTTGGAGTCCATATTGCAGGTAGCTTCCAGGGATGGGATCCAAGCGCAAATGAATGCACTTTGATTGGAGATAATATATATGCCACTACGTTCACCCTTACTCCCGGTGACAATCACGAATACAAATTTATTAATGGGAATGCATGGCCCATGGCTGAAAGTGTTCAAAGAAATATTACTGTTCCTGAGATCGATACCATTCTTGAGCCGGTGTACTTTGATGATTATGTGGATGTGGGAGGAGATTCGGTTTTTGTCACATTCAATTTGAATACATCAACTGCTCCAGGATTCACAGATTCAACTGTGATTGTCATTCGTGGTAGCTTTAATACTTGGTCAGATTCAACTGTATCTGGTCCTTGGACTATGACAAATACTGGCGGAGATTATTGGACCTTTACAAGCCCAACACAAGTTGAACCTGGGAATTATGATTATAAATATGTTTTGTTGGACGAGTTTGGTGAGCACTGGGAATCATTGGACAATCGTTCGCTCCTTGTTGATGGATTGTCTGATTTGAATTTACCCCTGGATTATTATGATGCAACCGAAGCTCCGTTTACTGCAACGGACTCGCTGGATGTATGGTTTCGTGTCAGTACAGCGGGGATTCTTGGCTACAGCGGTGATCCTATGCATATCGCAGGTACCATGAACAATTGGATCGGTGAACCCCTTACCCTGGAAGGTGAAGATTCAGAATTTTGGTCAGGGCAATATTCATTTGCTGACACAAGTGAAGTCTCCTACAAATTTCTATACGGTGAAGGAGGTTGGGAATCTGTCAGTGATAGAACCGCAACTGTTTCAGGAGATACAACTCTTGCATGGGTTTACTTTAATAATGAACCGCCTTCTGAGGAGGAAACAATCAGTGCCGAGGTTACATTAACCTGTGTGATTGAAAATAATGTTTATGATGATGTTAGGATCAAAGGACAGTTTAATAGTTGGACTAGTGAACCTATGACCAATGATGGAGAAGGGAACTGGACATATACTACAGAACTATTGGGACCTGCTTCCTATGAATGGGGAGCAGTTTCCTGTACACCACAATCCTGTGACCCTGGTGATGGTGATTGGCTTCCTGCCTATGCAGATTTCCCAGCATTTGTAAATCCAACAGTCGAAATTTTAGCAGACGGTTCTGTGACTGGGGATCTTTCCTTTACGGTTCCATACCTTGGTGAGATTATAACGAACACCATCATTTTTTCCGTTGATATGACTGAATGGCTGGATGAACCGGGATCTACAGGGATGCCTCTCTTCAGTGTTGGGCGGGGAGATACTATGCAGGTTAGAGGTGGATTTAATGGCTGGGGTGATTCAAACCCAGATATAAGTGTTATGGTGAGGGAACCCGGTTCAAATACATTCACTCTTCCTGTATCTGTACCCAATTATCAAGGAGCAACCGTTGAATACAAATATTATATGAAGCATAGTCAGGAATCCATAACTTATCTCGAAGGTATTTATGGTCCTCTCCCCGGTGGTTGGGATAATTCTGGTTGGGAGGATTCTCCCCAGTACGGTGGCGGTAACCGTACATTTACCATGACCATGAATAATGGAAGTGTCCAACAGTTATCCATTGCGGGATATTATGACCTCCCTATCGGGGCTGTAGTACCGGCAGATGAAACAGTCACCCTTACATTTACAGTAGATATGAGCAGCGCGGAAGATGATGGATTTGTACCTGGTGATCCTGTTAGTTTAAACCTTAAAGACAGGTGGATGCATTTCATAGGGGGAACACCTCAGGGTGATGATGGGTCGCATCATCCTGCTACAGATAATGGGGATGGCACTTATTCAGTTTCTGTTCCATTAAATGGTCCTGTTCCCTGGCATATGATCTATGCCTGGGAATTTGAGAATTCAGAAACAGGCCTAATGTATGAAGGCGGCGGTTTCGGCTATGGTCGTTTCCGTGCACGGTATTTTCACCAGGATTCCGAACAGGGCTGTTCCTGGACAGATTATACCTTTCCGTTAGATGAATGGAAAAAGGACCCACCATTATACGTTGAAGAATGGGATCCAGATAATATTTGTTCAGGTACTGCATTCAGTACGACGGTAAATTACCTGGAAGGCTGGAACCTGGTAAGCCTGCCTGTGGCAGTGTTTGATGCAACATATTCTTCTATTTATCCAGATGCCGTCCCTGGTACTCTCTACGGCTTTAACGGCACCTATGTGTCTGAAACTGTACTTGAAAACGGTGACGGATACTGGCTTTTCTTTGATGTGGAAGGCTCTACCGATGTAAGCGGGAATCCCGTTGACCAGGTCACTATTTCCCTGTCTGAAGGATGGAATCTCATGGGAAGCCTCTCCTCTTCCTTTGAATCATCTTCTATTGATGATCCTGAAGGAATTATTATTTCAGGATCCATATATGGTTTTGAGGGAGCTTATCAGCCAACCTCAACCCTACAACCAGGAAAAGGATATTGGATCAACGCTTCTGCAGATGGACAGGTTACTCTAAACAGCGGCAGCACCGCACGGATCAAACCCTTTGTTGACCGCACTGAAGACGCCAATGTCATCAGGTTCAACGGTATGCCCCTCTACTTTGGTGTTACCATACCCAAAAATGAGTTGCAGAGTTATGAAATCC
>Ga0257113_1000561_pt1 | contig 12449 bp, 9 predicted proteins | sample LP_taG_4_FD_191568 | JGI IMG/M metagenome (GOLD analysis project Ga0257113, IMG submission 191568) | Marine microbial communities from Northeast Subartic Pacific Ocean, Canada - LP_J_2015_P26_2000m | ecosystem: Environmental > Aquatic > Marine > Oceanic | place: Canada: Northeast Subartic Pacific... | reverse complement strand
TGAAATATGCTATGTCTGCGGGTGTTATGCAGAAATATCGTTTCGAGGAAACCAAAGCGCTATATCTTGCGGAAACAGGTATCAATGTAGAAGCATTGCCTGTACTTCCAAAAGTTACCAGCCCCAGGCTAGTCATTTCTGACGATGTCCAATTCAGAAATATGGGTACTTATAGTGATGTATACTGTTCAACATTTACTGATAATATGGGCCAGACTATCTTTATGGCAAGGGGTAAGGGAACAAGTTATTTCAAAAATACAATGGGTCAACCTGTGAGCATTGTCCGGGAAGCAAACCTGCAAATGATTCCGGAGAGTTTTGCCCATTTTATGTATTTTACAGAATCAGAAGAACCTGGTGGGGGGCCTGGTTTAGGCAGTTATGTTTCATTTGGCGGCAGTGATATTTTGGAAGGCAAAGTTCATACCAACGGACAAATGCAAATGAGCAACTGGGGTTGCCCGGATTTTACAAATGCACGCGTTGCGGCTGCCCAGGGAATAGCTTACAATAATTGTAATCCTGATCAATGGTTATCGGCAAATGATGAAGCTGAAGAAATCAGTTTTCCCCCTAACAATGCACATCAAAGGGCCATCGAAAATGCGGATTATGTTTTCACCGCGGATGATTTACTATTTCAAAGTTCTGGTAGGGATACACTCATAATGACCGAAATAGAATTTGTGGATAATGGCTTTATGATTTCGCAGTGGGCATATCAAATCCCGCCCATTGGTGCCGAGGGACCGCCGCCTACTACCTTCCGCTGGGACTTGGATACAGCGCCCAATTTGTTAAATGACATGCGCATTGCTTTTGATGCTCCCTGGGATACGCTCACTGGATTATACTTTACCGATACTCTTTTCATCGATAATGAAGATGTGGATGGTAATGATATATCAAATGTTTTAGCTGATTATGAAGTCGGTGATACGATTTCTGTTTTTGCTGCTGATCCGGATTCCAATAAGAATTGGTTTGGCGTTATTACAGACATCAGCACAAATGTGAGTGGTGCCATTTTTACCATTTCTAATTTGATGCAATCCTTCGAGAATGGCTTTGTTGATGCCGAAGAAGTGATACTGAGCTTTCTCGCTTCCCCGGACAATACTATTCCCTTCAACCGCTTTGCGAATTATCACAGCCATCTTAATGACGGCTGGAGTTTATGCGACACCAGCGGTTTTCATCATTTTGATTTTGATATACCACCAGGTGGTCCTGATATAATGCCATCAACCATGTATTATGCAGGCGAGCAGACAGTGATTTATGTTCGTAATGGGCAGGTTCGTGTCAAAGGTTCTGTGGATGGCCAATATACAATTGTAACCGATAAAAATACTTATTACCGCCGTAGCGATGATTTTACTATTTGGGACCGTGTCTGGAACAATATTTGGATTGTGGATGATCTCATTTACGAAGATTCCAATCCGATGACAGGTGAAGTAGTTTATGGCACACCGAATAGATTAGGTTTATTCTCTGGTGCGAATATTATTTTGGCAAATACTGTAGCTAATGGAGCACGCAATAGCAATAATGGTATAGATATAATTGTCAATGCTGCAATGCTGGCTTCAGAAGGTTCCGTTGTTGCCCACTACTGGCAAAATACAATTTCAAATGCAGCATACAATGGCCCCAATCCAGCTAACCAGGCAACATCATTGGGTGACGGCCGCGGGCCCCGAAGAAATCCAGATTCCTTTATGCCTTCTTATACGGGCAATAGTGATATAAGGGGCTATTTTCGCTTTTGGGGTTCAATGGCCCAGAAGAAAAGAGGCTATATGAAGCGTAATGCGCCGGGGCCGTATAACATTTCTCCTGGTATTGGCTACGATAAAGATTACCATTATGATTATAATTTTACAGATTTTTCTATCCCGCCGTATTTCCCGCCAGCTTCCAGAGCAGATGGATCTATGGTACTGGTCATAAAAGCATATGGAGAAATCCCTACAAATACAAAAGAAGGAACAACACAATGATTCTCGGCCTCGATATTGGCAGACAGTACATAAAGGCAGTTGTGCTTGATAAAACAAAGGGTGGACATAAACTGGTGAACCATGGTTTGCGGCTGGTTCCGGAACCAAACCAGACGTTTGACCCCGAAAAAATTTCTCAACCGCACTGGGTGATGGCTGTACGTGAACTGATGAAAGAAATGAAAATCAATCCCAAACGGGTCAAGCATTTAGTAACGAGCTTGAACGGGTCTCATGTAAGCGTGAAACAAATTACGACCATGGATATGCCGCAAGAAGAATTGCATTCATCCATGACTTTTGAAGCTCGGAAGCATATTCCCATGGATGGCTCGGATGCTGTGATCGATTACCAGATTTTTGGTTCAAACCCCAAGGAAGTGGATAAGATTGATGTGGCGCTTGTGGCCTGCACCAAAAAAACATCCAGCGCCCATATTGAATTGCTCAAAGAAATCGGCTTTAAACCGGGCATTATAGATGTGGACCCCATCGCCATTATGAATTCTTATTCATATGCCAATGATCTTCCGGAAGAAGGTGCTGTGGTTTTGCTGGATATTGGTACGATTTCCAGTGCCTTGACAGTATGGGGCAGGAAAGATGCGTTTTTTACGCGTGATTTACCTATTGGTAGCCATGAATTTGTGAAAGCGCTTGCTACCAAATTGGATAAGGATTATGTCAGTTCTCTTGATGAATTGTTGAAAGAAGGTGTGAATTGTTTTAATTCCAGCGATACTGAAGAAACAGACAGCGGTATTGGTATTGCTGAACGCACTGTTTTTGACAACTTCGTTGAAGATATTCGCCGTTCGCTGCGATATTATGCGAAAACCACAAACCAGAGCTTTTTTACACATTTCTTTTTAACGGGCGGTGGTTCAGCCACTGAAGGGTTGGCTGAATTAATTCAAAGCAAATTGAACCTGGAAGTGAGCGTATTCAACCCTATGCAGTCATTTGAGGGGTATGATGAAGAACTAATAGTCAATCCAGCCCAATATACTGTAGCTGTTGGTTTAGCTTTACGGGGTGGAGGGTTTGACACATGATAAAATTTATCTCCATCAACCTGAATCAATCTGAAAGCCGGGAAACCATCCGTGAACAATGGAAAAACCGCAGCCGCTGGTTTATGTTTGGCCTGATTACATTACTGCTATTATTTGTCAATGTAGAAACATGGTGGATTGGCCGCGGTTATTCCAAATTGATCGAACGCAAGGAATCTGAAATAAGAGATGTAAAAATCCAAATCAGTACTCTGCGTAAAGAAGGTAAAAACCTATCCAAAGCAGATATCATGTCCTTAGCTGAACTGGAAAATAACCGCATCTTGTGGGCTAGGAATATGCAGCTCATTGGTGAAATGACCCCGGAAGACATGGCCATCACTTCTATGAAATATAAAAATGATAAGATCATTATTGGTGGTATAGCTGTAGTCTATGAAGATGGAAAAAATTTTGACATCATTCATGACTATATAAACAGACTGAAACGAAATAAGAAACTCGGAGAAAATTTCTCAAAAATTAAATTTAACCAAGGATCATTAAAAATGATCAGAGACCAGGAAATAGTGGAATTTGTTATTGAAGCAGCTTTAAGGGTTACTGCTAAAAAGCAAGGGAATATTTCATGAAAAATCGTAATAGCATGATAACCCTCAACTTATTTGGTTTAACCATTCTTTTCTGGCTGAACCAAGGCTGGTTGATCGGTGATAAACCACTTGAATTAAAAGCACTGGAAATGGAACAGCAAGAATTAAACGAGCAATTAATTAGTGCCCAGATTTTGGCCAATAAACTTGACCAGGTCTTTACACTTTTTGACGAAAACCTGGCCTTATCCAAACAGGATTCATTAGCAGAGGATGCATCAATTCCTTTTCTGAAAAACCTGACCGAAACAATGAATAATCTGGAAATTACTTTGCTGAATGTGAAGCCCAAGCCCAGAGTAGAGAAGGGTAATTTTTTAAGAACACCTTATGAATTAATTATTAAATGTACTTATGACCAATTGGGGAAATTCATGGCTGAAATAGAACGGTCCTCCCGGTTAATCACCATCAATGAGTTTAATGTTAAAAATGGAATCGAACGCGTTAAAAGAACGGCCAAGGAAGAAGACCTGTTAAAACAGGTTGTTGAAATTCATCTGGCAACATTGACACTCGTTAAATCCAATCCAAAGGCGATTTAATGAATAATAGAAATAAAACCATCTGGGTTATTTTAGTCGTTTTGAGCGTGATTTCTATCGGGACATCCAGTATTAAACTATATCCCTTGAATGAAAAATGGGAAGCTGCAAAGAAACGGGCTGATAATTTACAGTTTGGCGCAGATGATCAATTGGAAGGCGTGATCGATTTTCTTGAAAAACGCTTAAAGGAACGAAATGCCTTTGATTTTAATCTGGAAAAAGAACCGCTGCGTTTAACCAATGTTTTGTATCTCACAGATTCCCAAGGACGAATGCTGCGCTATAGAAATAAAAACAAACTGCGCGTAACCCATATTATTGATGGTACATCAACTCAATATGCAGGGATTCAATACCGTGGTGTAAACTACACAGTCGTGATTGGTGATTCAGTTGCCGGCGGTGAAATCGTTTGGATTGATGCAGATGAAGTTGTCATTGTCAAAGGAGAAGCTGAATATCACTATCCTGTTGCAGGATTAGCTGAAGAGGAAAATGTAACCATGGAAAATAATTCAAGGAATGAGTTCTAGTATGAAGAAAATTCTTATCTTATCATACATATTTATATTAAGTGCCGGGCTGTTAGCACAAGAGAGTCCCAGTACGATTTCTGCCAGGGAATCATTAAAACCAACTTTGGTGACTATTAATGCGGAAGATGCATATTTACCAAGTATTCTTAGAATACTGGCAAAAGAAAGCGGCTACAATATTGTCACGGATCCAAATGTGAATCGCCAGGATAAAATATCCATTCATATGAATGACGTACCCATCGAGCAAGCCATCAATCTGGTGGTACGAGCCGTTGGCTTGAGTTATGAAATTGTCGGGAATTCATTTCTCATTGCTGAGCACAAAAAGCTGATGGAAGAAGTGGGTATCACATCACACGTTGTGGAATTGAAATACGCCGATGCTGCGGAAGTGAAAATGTTTCTACAGGATCTGACGGATCAAATCCAGGTGGATACATCAGGCAATAAACTGCTCGTGAATGCTTCACCCAAGAAAATTGCTGAAATAGAGGAAGTTATTCGCAAGATCGATCAGCCGGCCACGCAAATTATGTTGGAAGTTCGACTCATAGAAGTGGCTGTTGATGTGGATGAAAACTTGGGTATTGACTGGTCAAAACTGGCCCATTATACAAATATTTTTTCTGAAAATGGTATACCGCCCGCAGGCGTTAGCGGAGCCGGAAGTGTGGTGCCCGGCCTGGCACAGCAGCAAAATGAAACCGGAACGGGTGTCATTGAAGACTATGGCGCTCTTCCATTTGAGACACTTCCTGAAAACATGATTTACAATCGTATGTATTGGAATAATAAAGATGATCAGAACCTTTTCCCTTCCCAGTTCAGCCGGCAGATGACAGCTTTTGATGTTACACTCGATTTTCTGATTAAACACAATAAAGCGGAAATTCTCGCAGACTCAAAACTAGTGACGTTAAACGGCCGTAAAGCCTACATCGAAATGGTGGATGTGGTGCCATATATCTTGAGTTCTGGAGGTGTCGGCGGACAGGTACAAGTTCAGAAGGAAGAAGTGGGTATTAAGCTTCATGTTTTGCCCAAAGTTAATGTAGACGGAGATATTACTGTGCATGTCATGCCGGAAGTATCCTCAATCTTTGAATTCATCGGCCCAGACAAAAATATTCCCCGCACAAAAAAGCGTACATCGTCTACAACGATTCGGGTAAAAGACGGTGAAACCATTATTATTGGCGGTTTGATCAGCAGGGATATGAAAGATACCGAATATAAAGTCCCCTACTTGAATAAAATTCCGCTGCTGGGTAAAAAACTGTTTACGAGCAGTGACGTCATCGAAAAGAAAACAGATCTTATTATTCAGATTACACCCACTGTATTGAAAGCGGGAATAGCTGGAATTATGAAAACAGATGAAATGATTGAATTTGAAAATTCTATAATCAACCCTTTAGGTGACAAAGAGGATGAAGATAGCCTACTCCTAGGTTGGGTAAAAACAACAGATGATAGTGGTAGAACATATTACTATCATAAAGAAACAAGGAAATCTCAATGGGATCGTCCAACTGCTGAAATATCAGATAGAGGAGATGATGATGCGAAATAAAATGATGAAAATTTTTAACATTATACTTATTACAACTGGTTTGTTCATTGTTAGTTGTGATGATAGAAAACCTGCAAACTCTGATGAAAATGAAGCGACGACTTCGGGTGCTTATAAAATATCAGTAACTGCACAATCCTATGGTTTTGACAGTAATGACAATGCTGTTGCTGTCGGCGAAGATCTCCAAGGTCCACTGGTCACAACATATGTAACAGCAGTATTATTGGATTCGCTGGATCAACCGAAAAAAGATGAAATGATTACATTTTCTGCTAAGGTTTCAGGCAGTGATATAGGCAGCTTTGATACGAGTACTCCTAAAACAAATAATGATGGTTTAGCCGTTGTGCAATTTTCAGATGGGAATGTGGCTGCTTATGATAATGGTACAACACCGACGTATGAAGGAGTAGAAGTCACTGCTCTGTATACAAAAGGCGGAACAGACTTCGCTGTATCAGTTCGTTTTGGTGTTTTCGATACCAGCGCTGTAGAATTGTGGCCTTATGGATTGAATCTTTCTACGAATACGAATGCCATTAAGCTCGATGACGGTATTACCAAGGCTGATCTTTCTGCCCGCATCAATTCACGTCAATATGGTAATCCTATATCGAATGTTGAATTATATTTTGAAAGTACAAATGGCTATTTGAGTGAATTGAGCAAATTAACCGATAGTACAGGTAATGCAGAAGTTGAATTTTCTGATACAGGAGATCCTAATGAAATAGGAGTTTCTACAGTGTCTGCCCGTTATCAGCATCCGGTCTTTGGTCTTGTGATAGATTCTGTGCAGATCACCATCAGGGATACATCATCAGGTATTCCTGCATATATTCAAATACCTTCATCACACCCGGGTGAAATTATGGTTGTGGGCGGCGGTGGATCTGAATCCACCGATATCTGTGCCCGTGTATATGATGAAAATGGTGTGCTGGTACAGACACCCTATCTCGTAACTTTCACACTTGGCCCGAATATTCCAGAAGGTGCAAACCTGAATAACGCCGGTATTATCGATTCTGCTTATACTGCAAATGGAGAAGCCTGTGTTTCATTGAATAGCGGCACTTCTCCCGGCCCTATTAGGGTAACAGCTGTACTCATGTATGACTCTGTATCAATATCTGCTACGGCGATTCCAGTAATAATTGCGACCGGCCCGCCCTCCAATATTGAAGCAGAATATGATCCATTGAATACTCAACCTGTTGGCGGTGGCTATTATCAGACGGAAGCATCAGCGATGGTGTATGACTTATGGTATAATCCAGTGGCAGACAGTACCTATGTATATTGGACAATTGAACCCATCCTACCCGATACGCTTATTGAAGCATTTGTGGAAGGAGTAAGTTATACCGGAAATCCAAATTTAAATGGTGATTCATACTCCGGCCTTGCCTTCACTACCATTATTTATTCCACTGATGCCATCGGAGATATTGGTTACGTAACAGCCTTAACCTTTGGTGCCGATGGAGACACAGTTTCTGTGCGTATCAATGAAGAAGAAGGTGAAGCAACCATGACTTTCGTACCGGGGACGTTGGTTTTAAATACACAAACTTCATTAGTAAATTTTACTGCTTTAAATGTTATTACATACACAGTTCAAATTACCGGTAATCTCATGGACTTTTATGGCAATCCCGTTAATGGTGCACCCATCGCCCTGAATGCCCCGGGGTCTACAAACATTTATGGAGTCCCCCCCGGGGGTCCCTGGGGAACCTATATAAGTTTGACAGATGAAGATGGATTAGTTACTTGGGATGTTGTATATGATATTGGTGTATGTGCATGGATAGTTGGGACAGAAGACCCTGCCCAGTACGAAGATTTCACATCCAGTATCACGGCGACACTACAAATTGCTCAATCCATTACCAGTGATCCATTGGATATTTTGCTAGTAAGACCAGCTGCAGGACCCTGATTTTGGCTAATTTCAATCCACAATTTTCCAAGCTTGGTGAAATCCTGGTACATCTTAAAAAAATCGATGAATCGCAACTCAACCGCGCATTGGCTGAACAGTCGAAATCCGGTGAAAAACTGGGTGCTGCATTGATGCACAGCGGTGCGATCACAGAAGATGATTTAGTAACAGTATACGCAATGCAGCTTGGGTATCAGAAGGTCGACGAAGAAAACCTGTTCAACGCTGATCAGGAGGTAGCCAAACTTATTCCCGAAGATTTTGCACGGGAGCATAATGTTTTGGCATTGGCTAAATCCGACTCATCTATCCAGGTGGCCATGGAAGACCCGGAAGATCTGGTCGCTATTGATAACCTGAAACGCCTCACCAAACTTACTCCTAATGTACAGGTTGCTGGTTCCTCTGGGCTTCAGCGGGCTATGGATGAAATTTACGGTAAAATTCGTCAATCAGGTGAAGTGGAAGAAGTCTTTGAAGATATCAAAGTGATCACCGGTGACGAAGATGATGCGGAAGAGGTAGACCTTTCACCGGATAAAGTTTCCGAAGAAGATGCGCCCATAGTAAAACTGGTGAACCTTATTCTCCAGGAAGCCATTAAGGAGCGTGCCACTGACGTCCATATTGAACCGCAGCATAAGAATGTCGTCGTACGAATCCGAATTGATGGTGTTCTTCAAACGATTATGACACCGCCTAACACTTCCTTAAGCGGGTTGGTTACACGTGTGAAGATTTTATCCAAGTTGAATATTGCAGAACGCCGCCTTCCCCAAGATGGTCGTTTTACTATCAAAGGTACTAACAGGGAAATAGATGTACGTGTTTCCATTTTACCTACTGTATTTGGAGAGAAGGTTGTCATGCGTTTGTTGGATAAAACCGGATTTGCCTTTAATTTGCAGAGCCTTGGTTTTGAACAAGATATGCACTCCATATTTAAGCGGGTTATTGCCCAACCCTACGGTATGGTTGTTGTATCCGGTCCGACAGGAAGTGGTAAATCAACATCCTTATATGCTTCCTTGAAAGAGATTAAAAATGAAGGGACTAACATTACCACAGTGGAAGATCCTGTAGAATACCAGTTAGACGGCATCAATCAGGTACAGGCACATGAAAGTATCGGACTTTCCTTTGCTGCGTCATTACGATCAATTCTTCGCCAAGACCCTGACATATTGCTCATTGGTGAAATACGTGATGAAGAAACTGCAGATATTGCAGTAAAGTTTTCTCTTACAGGACATTTGGTTTTTACCACGGTTCACGCGAACGATGCTGCCTCTACACTTACCCGTTTATTGGATATTGGTGTAAAACCATTTTTAGTGGGATCCTGTTTAAATCTTGTGATGGCTCAACGATTAGTGCGAACCATTTGTAAAAATTGTAAAGAATCATACACGCCCACAAAAGAAGAACTGGAAATTGCCGGCTTGGATAAATCCATGTTGAATGGCAATGAACTTTTTAAAGGCAAGGGATGCAGCCATTGCAGGAATACGGGTTACCACGGCCGTACCGGTATTTTTGAATTGATCCCCATGTCCAGGGAAATTCGTGGATTGGTTTTTGATAATGCCAATGAAGATGAGATACGTCAAAAATCTATAGATGCAGGTATGGCAACACTTCGTGACAGCGGTATCCGCAAAGTACTTGCTGGTATTACAACCATAGCTGAAATACTGCGCTCAACCGTTCAGGAGTTTTAGTGCCTGTTTTTTCTTATTTGATTAAAGATGATATCGGTTCGCGCCGTGAAGGTGAAATACGTGCTGACAGTTTGGATGTAGCTATGAAGAAATTGGCTGTCAATAATCAGATCATTGTAAACCTGCAGGAAGTTGATGCAAGCTGGGATTTTATTGGTCCGTTTATTGATGAGATCAACCTTTCGATTGAACGTCTGAAAAATCGCATCCCGTTAAGTAACCTTGTATTTTTCACGCGACAATTAGCAACGATGTATTCAGCAGGTTTAACATTGGAAAGAGCAATACATGGGCTTGCTGCTGAGGAAAGGCATACGCGTTTCAAAAAAGTTCTGAACAATGTCTGTGAAAATATCCGTAAAGGATTATCGCTTTCTGAATCCATGCAGAAGCATCCCGGTGTATTTAGCAATCTTTATATTGCCCTGACAAAAGCAGGGGAGGTCAGTGGTAACTTGAATGAAATCATGGATCAACTGGCAAAGTATCTGGAAAATCTAGACGATGTCCGCCGTAAAGTACGTTCCGCAATGACGTATCCTGTGTTTATGGTTATTTTTCTGTTTTTAATGATGGCAGGAATGTTTATTTATATAATACCTCAATTTTCAGATGTGTATGCTCAATTGGGTGCCAGCTTACCGGCTGCAACGCAGTATATGGTGTCTATCAGTGAATGGGTCAGTTCTCATTTTGGAGGGATATTATTATCTATTTTCGGTACAATATTCTGTGGCTGGCTTATTTCCAAAACACGTCGCGGTGGTTATGTCATTGATACCATCAAGTTAAACAGTCCTGTATTTGGCAAATTAGTGGAACAGTCCATTTTGAATAAATTTTCCAAGACAGCTGGAATTTTGATCGGAGCCGGTGTGCCTGTTATCGAATCCATGAAACTCTTGAAAAAAATCGTTGATAATCGTGTGTTTGAAGTTGCCATTGAAGATGCTACTGAATACATTCGTGACGGCTTTAATATCAGTACTGCCTTGCGGCGTACAGAACGATTTCCTTCCATATTAATTCAGTTAGCATCCACCGGTGAAGAAACAGGTGAACTGCATTCACTTTTGGATAATGCTTCCGATTTTTATTACAAACAAGTGAATGCACTTGTTGAACGTATGACAACATTAATTGAACCATTACTTATTTTGATGGTAGGTGTAGTCATCGCCGTCATGGTGATTGTAACGTATTTGCCTGTATTTTATTTAGGTTCAGCACTACAGCAGGGGTTGTGATGGACTGGCTGCCAATCATAGCAATGTTTGTTATAGGTGCTCTTGTTGGCAGTTTTCTCAATATGCTTATCTACCGCCTGCCTAGGGAAGAATCAATATTGAGCCCCAGGTCGCATTGCCCGCATTGTAAAACAATAATTCCTTGGTATAGAAATATTCCGTTAGTTTCGTTTATCCTGCAAAGGGGTAAATGTGCAGCGTGTGGTTCATCCATTTCCTGGCAATATCCTGTGGTGGAAGCAATTACAGGATTTGTCTGGGTTGTTTGTTTTGCTGTTTTTGTACCTTTGCAGGCCGGTTTGACAGCAATGTTCACATCTGTATTGATTACTTTAGCTTGGATAGATCTGAAAACTATGATGATACCTTTATCTTTAATTATGTCAGGCGTAGCCTTCATCGTGTTGAGTATTATAAGCGGTATTCTTGAATGGCAATTCGTAATTTGGGGCGCATTGGCAGGTGTATTTATTCCTTTGATGATGATGGGTATGACTTTTCTGATGACACGCCGGCAAGGTATGGGCTGGGGCGATATTCAATTGGGTTTGATACTTGGTGCCTGGCTTGGACCCTGGAGCATGATGCTAACCTTGTTTTTTGCAGCACTTTTGGGTATCATTGCCTGGATAGGTATTTCTTTGAAAAATGGATTTGACCGCAACCGACCACTTCCGTTCGCACCCTATCTAGTCATCAGTGCAATGGTCATGCTTTTTATGGGATCTTATGTTGGATTCTGGTTTGATAAATTTCTCTTATTATAAATGAACAGGAAATGAATATGAAACAAACGTATGCTCGTTTGATAATGATACTAACTATTGGACTTTTCAGTATACTTTATGCTGCTGCAGAAAATGAACTGGTTCAAGGCTTTGGTTTGAAATCTCAAGTTAAGGGCGATCATGTCTTGCAATTCAACATACCAGATTATGAATTGGAAGATGTGACTTTGCACGGGCAAACCTTTAAACGTCCTGTGATTGATGGAGCCGGACAATCTTCTTTGGAAGGTAACCCCGAACTTCCTGTACTTACGACTTTTTATACTGTAGAACCCGGTAAATCATACCGGGTACAAGTCAATATTATTTCCTCGGAAACTGTTGAGAATGTTGATCTGCTCCCGTGGCAAACATGGGAAAACGTGACGGTAGATGAAGTTGTCAATTTTAAACGGAACATTAAT
>Ga0257113_1000558_pt1 | contig 12458 bp, 9 predicted proteins | sample LP_taG_4_FD_191568 | JGI IMG/M metagenome (GOLD analysis project Ga0257113, IMG submission 191568) | Marine microbial communities from Northeast Subartic Pacific Ocean, Canada - LP_J_2015_P26_2000m | ecosystem: Environmental > Aquatic > Marine > Oceanic | place: Canada: Northeast Subartic Pacific... | reverse complement strand
GTGTCTCGGATTCAATATCGGTGACAAAACCATATGCGTAATCCTTCTTCAGGCTTTCGTCAATTATTTGTTGCTCGTTGCTCATAGTTTGTAAATATTTAAAATGTAATTATATAATTACGATATTTCGATTTACGCGGAAAAGCTCGTCCCGCAACCGCAGGTTCGATCTGCATTAGGATTCTTGATCTTGAATCCGCCATTCAATAGATCATCGGAATAATCCACTTCAATATCTTTCAAGTAAAGCCAACTTTTCAGGTCACAAATAATAGTGAGTCCGTTGGATTCAAATTCTTTATCAAATTCCCCTTTCTCATTTTCAAAATCCATTTTGTAAGTCATTCCGGAACAACCGCCACCTTCCACAGACATACGTAAAAAATGATCTTCTTTTCCATCAGTTGCCATGACGCCCTTAAGACGTTTTACTGCGCTTTTTGTTGCTGTGATGGTTGCATTTTGAAAAACTTGCTGTTGCTCTTCAATCGATTTTTGGTTTTGTGTTGTTGCACTCATTATTCCCACTCCGTTTCAATTTTAGGTTCATTTTTTGGCACTGGTGTCGGGTCAAATCCTAGTTTGCTCCGGGCTTCATCACTCATCATTTCTGGTTTCCATGGTGGATCAAACGTAACCGTCACATCCACATCATTGACCTCATCCATGGCTGATACCTTTTCTTTAATATCATTTGCCATCTGGCTACCCATCCCGCATCCCGGCGTTGTGAGTGACATAGTGATTTTTACATCCGTTTTATCATTTTCAGATGGTTCAATATCAATTGAGTAAATAAGGCCAAGGCTCCAGAGGTCCACTGGGATTTCTGGATCAAAACATAGTTTTAAAACATCAATTACTTTATCTTTTAAATTCATTAGTATGTTATGTCTGCTAGTGTCAATTTATTAAATATGGTACGGATTGAATCATTAATTCGGGTGATTGGTGTGCGAATATTGCAAGCACTCAATTGATTGCAGCCCGAGTCAAAATAACAATCCATAATACCCATTGGGCCTTCCAAAATTTCGAAAAAATTTGTCATGTTGATCTCATGGGGATCTCTTACCAACTTATAACCACCAGATGGGCCTTTAGTGGCCTCGATTACTTTTGCACGTGCCAATTGTTGTAGCGCTTTTGCCAGCAATTCTTGAGGTATCCCATATTGGGTGGAGATTTCTTTTACCGTGGCTAATTTGCCATCTTTTATACCATTTAAATGCCTAAGGGCTATAAGGGCATATTCAGCTTTTCGAGTAATTTTTAACATAGTTCTAAATTCCAGTCTGAAAGTTACTTGAATGCGTATTTATTCATCAAGAACTATTTACGACTAATTTAGTCGTGTATATATTATTTTATTGAAATAAAATTGGATTCTTTTTGGATTATTTGGCCAATAGGTTTTACGATTGACCCAAAATTTTCGATAAAAATTTCTGCATCATTTTCTGAAAGAGAGACAAGTAATCCACCAGATGTTTGTGCATCAGCAGCCAAGAGTTTATCTATTTCTGAAAGGGTAGAATCGAATTTCACAAAGTCTTTTACATAATCAAGATTTCGTACTGTTCCACCGGGAATAATGCCTGCTTCTGCCAGTTGCCGTACATTGGGCAAAAAGGCTAATTCCGAAAAATTAATTTTTGCAGACACATCACTTCCTTGGCACATTTCTTTTAAATGCCCCAATAAACCAAAACCGGTTACATCCGTAACAGCATGAACATTCAAACCATCCAGTGCATCGGCAGCACCTTTATTCAATGTTGCCATGGATTCAATGGCTGCAATGATGCTTTCTTCATTTGCTACGCCTTTTTTTATGGCTGTGGCAATGATACCGGTCCCCAGCGGTTTAGTTAAAACCAGGATATCACCAACTTGAGCACCTGAATTTTTCCACATTTTAGCTTCATCAACTTCCCCTGTTACAACCATGCCGTATTTTGGTTCTTTATCATCAACAGAATGTCCGCCGACAATTGGGACTCCTGCTTCAGCGGCTTTATCAGCGCCACCTTGAAGAATTTCAGTTAAGATTGATTTGGGTAAATCGTTGATTGGGAATCCAACAATATTCAGTGCAAAAAGAGGCTTTCCACCCATTGCATAAATATCGGAAAGTGCATTGGCTGCTGCGATTTGACCAAACTGGTAGGGGTCATCAACAATCGGCGTGAAAAAATCTACAGATTGAACGATGAACTTCCCATCATCTAGGCGCACAACGGCAGCGTCGTCGGAACCCTCAAAGCCCACAACAACGGAATCATTGGTTTGCATTTTAAGATCACCCAGAACCTGGGCTAGGTCAGTTGGACCAATCTTGCATGCTCAGCCGGAGCCGTGGCTCAAGGTAGTGAGCCTTATTTTATCTCGATCTGTTTTCATAAAATTGGATTTTCAAAAAATATTATGTTTCATCTTTAGCAAGAGCAATTAAACCATCTTCTGGAGTAAATGTAAACTCCTGATTCTTGTCTGGGATTAACGAAATACCAAACATTTTGTCTTTCTCTTTTTGGCGGGGATGAAGTTGTGCTCCTAATATGACTTCGCCACGTAATTGGGCGGCATGGACACATTCCCCATAAGCGACAGTGATCGATTCTTTCCCATCAAATGGGAAATAGTAAGTAATAGGTTTGATGTAGAGTTCACTCCCTTCCGCCTGGAAAAGATCATCATATACATCCAATGCCAATGGTTCTTCCGAAACCTGCGCCATTATTTGAGATACAAATTGGTTTGATACCATGAAATCTTCCACTCCGCTATTCAAGATGATATCAATATTTTCACTGTCCATTACTTCGGTAATGAGTTTTGGCCATTGACTCAAACCGGAATTTCGCAGTATTTGGCGTAAACGGATCAGCAAGGAGATTACAAAAGCATCCATTTCTTCGATGGTTGCACCACCAGGTGATAGAATCAGTAAACTGTCAAAACTTTGTGGATCAATTTCGTTCAATTTATTAAGATCATTGAAATCCATTTGATTAAGGGAAATATTTAGTTCAGGATAAATACTTAATAAATTTTCTTTGAAAGATTCCATTTCTTCATTTATCTCGGGTACATAGGTACATAATTCTGATCCTGCAGGAAGATAACTACATAATTTTTCCATGATTATGCCAGTTTTAGGTGTCCAATTTAAAAGGGCTACCCGTTGACTACGCAGGGTTATGGTTGTTTGAGGGATCTCGGAAACCCGGGCATTGTAAACAGGCTCCTTGAAATAATAAATAGTTGAGTCATCCTCGGCGAAAACAATAAGTTCATCGTTTTCAGAAACAGATGTTTCCGGTGGTGGATTTAATATAATTTCACCATCTGCCTTATGGATTCCCATGGGCGTACTACTTTTGAATCGGTGTGTACTTTCGCCAAAAGTGAGTGGCCCACCCCAGCCTTCATCCGGTTGATAAAAATAAAATTCATTTCCATCGAATCCCACCATATCGCTGTAAACCACGGATAATCCATTCCGACTCAACGCCAATTGGGCAATCATGCGGGATAAAACGCTAACTTCGTTGAGTGCTTTAACGGTTCCATTGGAAATATTTTCTGCAAGATCTCGATCTCGATCTGAATGGATCTCACAAATAATGGGAGGATGTTCTTCGCCATCACATACGGCGATAATGGACATGATGGATTTCAATACGAGAGCATCTGCTAATTTTCGTTCTTCTTTTGGTCTCCAACTGGCAGCGCTATTCATAATGATTATGGATTTAGCTTCTTCTGCCATGACCTTTTTTAGGTTTTTGATGTTAGTGACGACCCCTGACCGTGTTATAACTCGGGTGGTCACAAAATCCGAAATATTATCTCGGATCATATTATCCATACTCTCTTTGTCATCTTCTGCCAGAATCACAATGGCAGCATCCGGTTCAGATTCATTTGCTTCAATAAGTTCTCGAATGATTTCTATAATCCGGTCACCGAATCCTAAGATAAGGGTATGGTCCTTTTCCAGGACGAGGCTTCTTCCTCGCCGTAATTCAGCTAATTTGGCTTCAAATACACTAGTGATAAATGCGACCATACTTGAAAAAAGGACCAATCCAACCATCACACCGATAATGGATGACATTTTTGCTGCCCAGTTGCTATCTCCATCCGTTTCTGCTGCTGACCCTTCCATGACAGCCACATAAACTCTCCAGGGAATTTCCATCCAACTACTAAGGGTTTCATCCGGAATCAGATAATTGGCGATGGCTCGGAAGAGGACCATCACAATAAACCCAACCATGAAAAGGGCAAGCAGGGCAAGAAAAATGGATGAACTGCCCTTGGACATAAAATTATCAATGCGGTACCGGATCCGCATGCTAAATGGGTAATTAAATTTACTGCTCATAGGAAATGTGTCTATTTTATATTAGTTCGGGAGTGGAATCTTAAAAAATAAATTAGCAAGATAGGGAATTAATTTCTTTCTACAATCTGAATCAGCTTGTTAAGTTCCGATACAGATTTTTTGACGAAATATTGAAAACATTTAAATTCTTTTCACGCCCCAAAAAAATTGCTACCCTTCCATAGGAATTCTAACCCCTTCTACATATAAAAAATACTCATGGGAAAAACATTCAAAACAATTGATGAAGCCGTCATTCGGTTCGCTGGTGATTCCGGCGATGGGATGCAGTTAACGGGTGGCCGTTTCACAGAAACAACTGCCATCGTCGGGAATGATTTAAGTACCCTCCCTGATTATCCCGCAGAGATTCGAGCACCCGCTGGATCTCTGGCTGGTGTGAGTGCATTCCAAATCAAATTCTCTTCCAAGGATATTCATACACCGGGCGTTAATCCGGATGTGTTGGTTGCCATGAATCCTGCTGCCCTTAAAGTACATCAAAAAGAAATAATTCCCGGTGGAACGTTGATTATCAATACCGATGCATTCACCAAGAAGAATCTGAAATTTGCAGGGTACGAATCCAATCCCATTGAGGATGGATCTCTAGATGATTATTTCACCTTGATTCCTGTCGAAATGAATAAAATGGTAACTGCAGCATGTGAAGGTTTGGATTTGTCGCCGAAATTGGTTGGCAGAACAAAAAATTTTTTCGCTTTGGGAATTCTTTTTTATATGTATGATCGCCCTTTGGATGCAACTGAAGCATGGTTAAAGAAAAAATTTAAAGGAAAGGATGCCATTATCGAAGCCAATACCCGTGCCCTAAACGCCGGATATAATTATGGGGATACCACTGAATTGTTTATGACAAGGTATAAGGTCGAAAAGGCAAATCTCCCTTCTGGAACCTACCGGAATATGAATGGAAACCTAGCGACATCACTTGGACTTTTAGCCGCATCGCAAAGATCAGGGTTGAAATTGTTTTATGGTGGATATCCCATCACACCTGCCAGTGATATACTTCACACGCTTGCTATCTGGAAACATTTTGGTGTTCAGACTTTTCAAGCAGAAGATGAAATCGCAGGAATCTCATCCGTTATTGGTGCTGCTTTCACTGGAAAACTTGCAGTAACAGCGACTTCGGGGCCAGGAATTGCACTTAAAGGTGAAGCACTTGGTTTGGGTGTTATTACAGAATTACCCCTGGTTGTTATTAATGTTCAGAGGGGCGGACCCAGCACAGGACTTCCCACTAAAACGGAACAGTCCGATTTGAATCAGGCATTGTATGGTAGGAATGGAGAGGCGCCTTTGCCGGTGATTGCTCCAGCAACACCTGGAGATTGTTTCTATGCTGCCTATGAAGCATGCCGAATTGCTTTAAAATTCATGACACCTGTTATGTTGCTTTCTGATGGATACTTGGCGAACGGTTCCGAACCCTGGAAAATTCCTAATGTAGATGACTTAGAAGATATTGATGTAAAATTTGCTCACAAGCAGAATAGTGAAAATGATTTTCTGCCCTATCTTCGTGATGAAGATACACTTTCACGCCCGTGGGCAATTCCAGGTACACCAGGGCTCGAGCATCGTTTAGGTGGAATTGAAAAAGAAGAAAATACAGGACACGTGTCCTATGACCCGGAAAACCACCATAGGATGGTTGAGTTAAGGCAGGAGAAAGTAAACCGGATCCAGAATGATATTCCACCCTTAGAAGTTTTTGGAGAAGATCATGGCGATATGCTTGTGTTGAGTTGGGGTGGTACCTATGGTGCCTGTCGATCAGCCGTAGAAACTCTGAATGAAGAAGGGAAGAAGGTCTCCCACGTTCATCTTCGTTGGATTAATCCATTGCCAAAAGACTTGGGCGAGATCATTATCGGATTTAAAAATGTCTTGGTTCCGGAAATCAATTTAGGGCAACTCCTGCGGTTGGTTCGCTCTGAGTACCTTGTAGATGCACAAGGGTTAAACCTTGTCCGTGGTCGTCCTATCGGCGCATCAACGATTGTAGAAACTGTTAAAAAAACAATAGGCTAAAACTATGACTGATGTACAAGCACCTTTATTAACAAAGAAAGATTTTGAATCCGATCAAGCAGTACGCTGGTGTCCTGGGTGTGGTGATTATGCGATTTTAGCCCAAGCCCAAAAGAAGATGCCTACATTTGGCCGGAAACGGGAAGAATTTGTTTTTGTATCTGGCATTGGGTGTTCCAGTCGTTTTCCTTATTATATGAATACCTATGGATTTCATTCCATTCACGGTCGTGCACCTGCAGTGGCGACGGGGGTGAAGATTGCCAATCCGGATCTGTCTGTTTGGGTTGTTACTGGAGATGGTGATGGTTTATCCATTGGTGGAAATCATTTTATGCACGTATTGCGTCGGAATATGGATGTCAATATTTTAATGTTCAATAATCGGATATATGGATTGACAAAAGGGCAATATTCGCCAACATCTGAACAGGGAAAAAAGACAAAAGCATCTCCCTATGGATCTATTGATTATCCACTGAATCCGCCCTCACTGGCTTTGGGTGCACAAGCAACATTTGTGGCACGAACCATTGATCGCTGGCAAAAACACATGGCAGAAATGTTAGAACGATCCTATAATCATGACGGTGGTTCCTTTATTGAGATTTATCAGAATTGTAACATATTTAATGATGGTGCTTTTGAAGAATATACCGGTGCGGAAAAATTTAGTAATGTGATCGAATTAAAGCATGGTGAACCCATGGTTTTTGCACAAGGAACAAAAGGGATTAAATTGGATGGATTTAAACCCAAAGTTGTGGATATGGAAAAAAATAGTATTGATGATATTTTAATCCACGATGAAACGGATCTGGATCTGGCTCATATTATTGCCAACTGGACATCACACCCCACACTTCCTGAACCCATTGGTGTTATTTATTGTATAGACAAAACAACTTACAACCAGGAAATTGTGAACCAGATCGAATTAGCCATTAAAACCAAAGGGCCAGGCAATGTTCAGGATCTCCTGAATTCTGGTGATACATGGGTTGTAGACTGAAGTGAAAACGCGTACTGAACGGGATAGTATCGGCCCGGTCGAAGTACCTTCAGATCGATACTACGGTGCGCAGACTCAGCGATCTTTTGAAAATTTTAAGATAGGTGGAGAACGGTTTCCACGAGAATTTATACGCGCTTATGGAATTTTAAAAAAAGCCGCCGCTTCTGTAAATAACGCATTTGGGATTCTGGAAGATTCCACAAAATCAGCCATTCATAATGCAGCTGGTGAAGTTATTGAAGGGCAATTAGATGACCATTTTCCGCTGGTGGTCTGGCAGACAGGTTCCGGGACACAAACCAATATGAATTTCAATGAGGTGATTGCGAACCGGGCCATTGAAATGCTTGGTGGAGAATTAGGTAGTAAAGATCCCGTTCACCCTAATGACCATGTAAATATGAGTCAATCCACCAACGATACATTCCCGACTGCTATTAATATTGCTGCTGTGGAGAGCATTCATCAGCAGTTAATCCCGGCTATGCAACAGTTACGGGATACATTGGATGAAAAAGCAAATGCATTTTCGACTGTTATTAAACTAGGTCGTACCCATCTGCAAGATGCTACACCTTTGAGCCTTGGCCAGGAATTTTCTGGATATGTTTCTGCTTTGGATCATGGATTGAATCGTGTGGAAAAAGCATTGGATCATTGTTACGAATTGGCCATGGGCGGAACGGCTGTTGGTACTGGAATTAATTCTGTAGAAGGATTTGGTATTGCTGCGGCGAAAGAAATCGCTGAAATCACAGGTCTACCATTTCGGACTGCTGAAAATAAATTTGAAGCATTGGGTGGGCAAGATTGTATTGTTGAATTATCAGGAGCATTGAAAGTGGTTGCTGTATCCTTGTTCAAGATCGCCAACGATATACGTTGGTTAGCAAGTGGACCAAGGTCCGGGATCGGTGAAATTTCTATTCCAGCGAATGAACCCGGTTCATCCATCATGCCGGGTAAAGTAAATCCAACTCAATGTGAAGCGCTAACCATGCTGTGTACACAAGTAATAGGAAATGATACAACGATTACCCTTGCTGGGGCCTCCGGAAATTTTGAATTGAATGTGTATCGTCCGGTCATAGCATACAATATTTTACAATCCATTCGACTGTTGGCTGATGGCTGCCGATCTTTTTCAAAACATGCTGTTGTTGGTATTACACCAAACCAGGAACGGATTGACCACAATCTTTATAATTCGCTCATGCTGGTTACGGCGCTCAATCCTCATATTGGTTATGATAAAGCAGCGGAAGTTGCCAAAAAAGCATTCAAGGATAAATCAACACTCCGTGATGCCATTATCAAATTGGATTATATGTCTGGTGAAGATTTTGACCGTTTGGTGCAACCAGAACAAATGATCCATCCCCGGATAAAAGACTGATCCGGCGGGATCATTCTCCCTTTATTCTGTTATTTATTAAATTCCTTATTCAGCCAAACAAGGGTAAAGTGTAAATTTCCTTATGGCTAACCCTTCCACACCTATTGATCTGAGCCGCATCATCAAGCTCAGCATCGCTGTCATTCTTCTTGGAATGTTTACAGTTTTGGGTGTGATCCTTGGTCTGGCAAAAAATCTGCCTTCTATTGAACAGTTAGAGAATTATGATCCTGATCTTGTGACACGGATATATTCTGCTGATGGGAAGGTCCTGGAAGAATTGTTCGTCCAGAAGCGCGTTTTTATTGAGTTGGATAAGATTCCAACCCATATGCAAAATGCTGTTGTGGCCTCGGAAGATCGCCGGTTTTATGACCATTGGGGCTTATCGCTGCGAAGTGTGGCTCGTGCCGTTATGATCAATACCCTATCCATGAGTTACCGTCAGGGATTTAGTACACTCACCCAACAATTGGCACGAAATCTATATAAATCGGTGGGATTCGAAGACAGTATTATCCGAAAGATTAAAGAGGTGATTACAGCCGTCCAGATTGAAAGGACCTATACCAAAGATGAGATTCTTGAAATGTATCTTAATACCGTTCACTTTGGTCATGGGACCTATGGTGTTGAAGCAGCCACGAAACGATTTTTTGGAAAAGAATCAATAGACCTGTCTATTGATGAATCTGCACTCCTGGTGGGATTACTTCCTGCTCCAGCCAGTTATTCTCCTATCCATCATCCGGATCGTGCGATCCGCCGCCGAAATACTGTACTTCGTTTATTGCGGGATCAAGAATACATTCAAAAAAGTGAATTTGAAGAGTACCGAGCCATGACGCTAGAATCTGTGCGAGAACTACCTAGGCAAGGTATAGCACCTTATTTCACTGAATATGTTCGACGTACTATGGAAAAAATAGATGAAATTCTGGGTGTGAATATTTATCGTGATGGATTAAAAATTTATACCACCCTGGATTCTCGGCTTCAATCCATTGCGGAAGATGCGGTTATGCAATCGATACGGGCAAACCAGGCCAGGTTGAATCGCAGGTTATTCAAAGATCGTGATGAATTTGAAAATCTTGCTTATTTAACCATTTATCCTGAAGACACGGTCAAAATGATGATGGCTGGTGAAGGTGAGTTGTACAAAGACCTGCGGGATAAATTATTGGTGCAATGTGCCTTTGTAGCGCTGGATCCTTTGACCGGCGGTATCCTTGCCCTGGTAGGCGGACGCCCGGACTATCATGATCAATACAACCGAGCTGTTCAAGCCAAACGCCAACCAGGTTCTGTTTTTAAACCATTTGTTTACACCACAGCCTTGGATAATGGATATCCTGTAACCGAACAACTCTTGAATCAACCAGTGGTATTAAACGTACAGAATGTAGATGGCTCATGGGTAAAGTGGAAACCCCAAAATTATGACGGAAGTACAGGCGGACTCACCACACTACGTGAAGGTTTAAGAAAATCCATGAACCTGATTTCTGTCCGAATGGTTCAGCAGGATATTGCTCCTTCAGAGCAAGTTAAACGAACAGCACAACGTATGGGAATCACAACGGATATCCGTGCAGTAGATGCCTTAGCATTAGGAACTTCTGAAGTTTTCCCCTTAGAGATTGTTTCTGCTTATGCCGCATTTGCAAATCAGGGGGTATATTCTAAACCTTTTCCCATTACTCGAGTCGAAGATCGCTACGGAAATGTGGTTAAGGAATTTTATCCGGAGCGTAAAGAAGTATTAAGTGAAGAGACCGCTTATTTGATGACGAGTTTGATGCAAACTGTGATGGATCGTGGCACCGGGGGAAGCGCACGATGGAAGTATAAATTTAATCGACCTGCTGCAGGAAAAACGGGAACAACTCAGGGTTGGAGTGATGCTTGGTTTGTTGGATTTACACCACAGATAGCTGCTGGTTGTTGGTTTGGTGTGGATGATTTCCGAGTGCCTTTAGGCCCAGGCCAGGATGGATCTATATCAGCACTCCCTGCATGGGCACGGTTCATGAAAGGTGCACATGACACATTGGATTTTCCTATCCAAAAATTTGAAAAACCTTCGGGTATTCACGATATAGAAATCTGTTCTGTTACAAAAAAAGCACCTGTGCCTGCGTGTCCTGTTGAAAAAGAAATATTCAAAGTTGGAACTGAACCGATCCAAAAGTGCAAGGTTCACCGAACACAGTAAATAAAATTATGGATTACTTTTTTCTCTATTTTTAATAAACGATAGAAGTGAAATCGGAGCCCTTTCCCGGACAGTATGGAGTATGAGATAAAGTGATACAATTAATACAACTGCATTAGGGATCCACATTCCTATCCATGCTGAAACTTGGTTTCGGTCAGCCATTTCTTCGCCCCCGATCAATAAAATATAATAAAGCAGGAAAAATCCAAAACTTAGACTAGTACTTATTGCAAACCCTCCCCGTTTTGCCATAACACCTAAAGGGGCACCTAATAAAACAAATAGGATACAAGCAAAGGGAATGGAAAACTTTTTATGTATTTCTACTAGATATTTATTTCGTCCTTTCTGGTAACTGGTGATAAGCTGGAGTTCATTTTTTACCTGGCGTTCAAGACTGCGGATTTGTCGTTCTTTTTTGCGGAGTTGATTACCGGATAAGGTTGTGTCTGCCTGGATATATATTCTTGCAGAATCTAGAATTTGAGTTCCTTCTAAAATTGTTTCCGGATAAAGACTATCCCCTAGCGTGCGAAAGAATGCACCTGCCAGTCGTTTATTCACCACACCAATTCGGTGTTCATAATTCTCTACTTTATCAATGATCATGGGCACCGTCATTTCTCGGTCAGTCCTATTTGATGAATCGCGCCGGTTGAGCAAAATATCGTCTGCCGGTATGATGATCTTATGTGTTTCGAAAATGATCCGGCGATAATTGGTAAAATCTTTGGTTTCTAATTCATGAATCTCACCATCGAAGAGCGTGAGTAAAAATGCATCTGCCAGAGTGGAAAGGGTTCCTGTTTTAGAGTGGATGCTTGTTTGGGCTTCCTGCTTTCCTTTGGAGAAAATTCGAACATCGGAAAATAATTCCCCATCTTTACCACCTACAATCATGCTGTAATCAGGAATATTATCAATAAATATTCCCGGCTCAATATTCATCCCGGGGCGTTTACGATAAATATCACCGGAAAGGAGCCGCGCATGGAAATTCATATCGGGTAGAATGTAATTGTTAAAATAGACCAGCATCATGGCAACAGTGACCCCAAATATGATGGGTGCACGGATAATGGATAAAAAACTCACACCGGACGCCCGGAGGGCATTGATCTCATTATCTTCAGATAAGCGGCCAAAAGCCATGAGCGTTGCCAGGAGGACTGCCATAGGCACTGATAGTGCAATAATCCATGCAAGATTGAGAAACAAGTATTCCAGGATGGTTAATGCATCCAACCCTTTCCCTAAAAAGCGGTCAATAGCTCGCAAAAGAAAATTGATGAAAAGTATAAATGTGATCATCAATAAGGAAAAGAAGAATGGCAGAAGCATTTCACGAACAAAATATCTGGACAAAAGTCGC
>Ga0257113_1000556_pt1 | contig 12517 bp, 10 predicted proteins | sample LP_taG_4_FD_191568 | JGI IMG/M metagenome (GOLD analysis project Ga0257113, IMG submission 191568) | Marine microbial communities from Northeast Subartic Pacific Ocean, Canada - LP_J_2015_P26_2000m | ecosystem: Environmental > Aquatic > Marine > Oceanic | place: Canada: Northeast Subartic... | reverse complement strand
ATAATTATATCCTATTAATATACAGGTATAAATCTAATATACTTAAAGCTTTACATGAAATATATATTCAAAAAAATGGGGTAGAGTTCACAAAGACCTCGGAACTAAGTGAACCTCTACCCCTTCCACATACCAAAGGTACCAAGCCAGCACCTTGATGGGTTAAAGTAAAAGTTTAATAAAATTAATGCAAGATATTTTTAATTGCATGAAAATGTGCCGGAGGGGGGACTCGAACCCCCACACCTTTCGATACGCGAGTTTGAGTCGCGCGCGTCTACCAATTCCGCCACTCCGGCTATAATCAGTGAATAGAATGAAAAGAAATTATCAGTTTAAATAATGCGATGTCAAGGTCACTGAATTGTATAATGATCGATTTTAAACTATATTCTCACTGGAGAAAATGTAGATTAGTTCTAAATGTGCCCAAAACAATAAATAATAAATAGATATTATGATAACACCAAAACTATTACTCAGAAACGCAGATAAGTATTCATCAGAAGCTGCATTTTCATTCAAGGATGCAAACAACCAATGGCAAACTGACAATTGGGTAGAATTTCGCGATCATACTTTTCAAATTGCTAAATCCATTATTGCGCTTGGGATCAATTTCGATGATAAAATTTCTATTTATAGTTACAATCGTAAAGAATGGTTTGGTGCATACGTAGCATCTCAAATGGTAGGCGGTGTCTCAGTTGGAGTATACCATACCTGTTCACCAGAAGAGGTGGAATGGATTGTGAGTAATTCTGATTCAAAAATAGTTTTTGTCGGTAACAATCCAAATGATAATGGTGATATAAATAAGATGCCCAATCATCGTATTCTCTCTGTATTGGACAAGCTTCAAGATGTTGAAAAAGTAGTATTAATGGATGGTATTGAACCATTGGATCATGAAAAAATGATAACATGGAATGATTTCATAAATAATGGGAAAAATGTAGATGAATCTGAGATTCATTCAAGAATTGATAAAATTAAAGATGATAATACTGCGTCATTGATATATACTTCTGGAACAACGGGGAATCCTAAAGGTGTAGAATTAACTCATGGAAATTGGCGTTTTGAGGTAGAACGCACAGAGGAAATATTGAAGTTCAATCAGGGTGAAAGATATGTATCATGGCTCCCATTAGCGCACGTTTTTGGACAGTTAGTAGATACTCACAATTGGATAAAAGATGCACTCCATTTGCATGTAGTAGACAGTCCACTAAATATTGTGGATTATGCAAAGGAAGTAAAACCTCATCTTTTTATTGGCGTACCAAGGATTTATGAAAAAATATATTCTAACTTAAAATCAGCGATTGATAACAAGTCTATTTTAAAAATAGGATTAAAGGTTCCTTTTTTATCTGGCTTTTTCAAAACAAAATTAAAAGAGGCTGCCGGTTTTTCTAAAACCCGTTACGCGGCTTCCGGTGCTGCTCCGATCAATCCTGATATACTAAGGCTTTTCCAATCATTAGATATCCCCATATATGAAGGCTATGGAATGACTGAAAACACTGCAGTTGCGACTATTAATTATCACGGAAATAACAAGATTGGTACGGTTGGAAGAGCATTAGATAAAACAGAAGTTAAAATATCGGATGATGGAGAGATTCTTATTCGGGGTAACCATGTCATGAAAGGATATTACAATAATCCTGTAGCAACACAGGAAACACTGATTGATGGTTGGTTACATACCGGTGACATAGGTAAAATTGATTCGGATGGTTATTTATCAATTACAGGCAGGAAAAAGGAAATTTATGTAAGTTCAGGAGGAAAAAATATTGCCCCTCTTGTTATCGAGGAAACCATGAAGTCTATCCCAATTGTTTCTCAATGTTTCCTAGTGGGAGATGGACGTAAATATTGTTCGGCGCTCTTTACTCTTGATGTGGGGGTAATCCTTCGGGACAAATTGGGAGTTATAGCCAATTCCATTCCAAAAGATCCTGTAGATCAACTAAATATGTTAAAAGATAAAGGCCATTCAATTAGTGATTATACAGATAGTGATGAAATATTCGCCGAAATACAAGTATTTGTTAATGACTTAAATAAACAATTTTCAAATCCTGAACAATTAAAAAAGTTCTCTATTTTACCGCGTGACTTCACAATTGATGATGGTGAATTGACTCCAACCTTAAAAATTCGCCGCAAACAGATTAGTGAAAACTGGTCTTCAGTCATCGAATCCATGTATACAGACTAATCATGGCCCATATATCATTACTGGGCTGTGGTACCTGGGGTAGTACTCTTGCTCAAGTTTTAGGACGCAATGGACACTCAGTAACCGCTTGGCATTATAAATCAGATGTTGTGGATGAAATGACTCGGACAAGAATGCATCCTAACATCCCGGATTTTGAGTTTCATTCAAATATTATCTTTAAAAAAGAAATTCAAACTTGTATTGAAGGATCAAATTGTGTTGTTGTTGCAGTTCCATCACACGGTATGAGAGATATTATAGAAAAATCCAGTTCTTTTTTCACAAATAAGGTTATTATTGTAAATGTTGCAAAAGGTATTGAAAACGGAAGCTTAAGCACTATGGGTCAGGTCATTAAGGAATCATCGAATCTTGATTCAGTTCAAATTGTATCATTGTATGGTCCCAGTCATGCGGAGGAGGTTATTAAAGGTCATCCCACCACATTGGTATCTGCCTCAACCGACAAATCATCAGCAGAATATGTCCAGGCGATTTTTTCATCAGATAAATTACGTGTTTATACTAATAATGATATAAGAGGTGTAGAACTTGGCGGATCACTAAAGAATGTTATCGCTATAGCAGCTGGAATATGCGATGGGATCGGTTTTGGTGATAATACAAAGGCTGCATTAATGACACGAGGTATAGCAGAAATAACACGCTTAGGGGTGGCTATGGGTGCTAATTCTGATACATTCTCTGGACTGAGTGGAATTGGTGATTTAATAGTGACCTGCCAAAGTATTCACAGCCGTAACAGGTATGTTGGTGAAGAGATTGGAAAAGGAAAATCATTGGCATCTATTTTAGATGAAATAGAAGTGGTTGCAGAAGGTATTAAGACAACTCAGTCTGTTTTTGATTTATCTAAAAAATACCAAGTAGAAATGCCAATTTGTGAAGGCGTATATCAAATATTATTTAATGAAAAAAATCCAAAAGAAATTGTGGGCAAGCTAATGACCCGTGATTTAAAGTTCGAATAAAATCATCTATAACAATAATGACCTTTTGTTTCTTTTACACTATTTATTATCAGCGGTAATTTCCATAGTTGCCCCTGTAGTTCAATGGATAGAATAAATCCCTCCTAAGGATTAGATACTGGTTCGACTCCAGTCGGGGGTACTCAATCAGGAGTAATAAATGTTAAAGCCAAAACGGAAAATTACGAAAAAAGAAATTAAACGCGATCCATTCCTTGAGAGTATTTTTGCCTTTAAAGAACATATCAATCAAAAAAAACAAATATACACAAAAGTAATTATTGGTGTTCTTGCTGTTTTTATTTTGGGTTATTTATATACAAATAACCAGTCTTCCAATTCCGAAGCCGCTGAGACTTTAATTAGTAAAGCAATGGTTTATATTGATTTAGGTGATAATGATAATGCTATGATTTATTTACAGGAAGTGATTGATGAACATGGAAATACTGATGCCGGATTAAATGCCAATTATTATTTAGGACGAATGTATTTTATTACAGGTAATTATGAAATGGCATTACCTCATTTTGAACGATATGCAAAAAAAGGTAAAAATCCGCTACTATCTACGTCAACTTACCAAGGCTTAGTTAGTATTTATAAATTAAAGCAAGATTTAACAAATGCAATAAAATATCAAAAAATATCAAGAGACAAAGCGAATTCGAGAGAAGAAAAGGCATGGGTTTCATTGGGGTTAGCTGAACTTACGCTTGCAAATGGGGATAAAAATGGTGCCATAAAACTGATTAGTGGTGTATTGGAAAATTTTGAAGATAATTTTGATTTAAAACAAAAAGCGGAAGAAATCAATGGGAAAATTAATGCAGGGTACCAAGGATGATTTAACCTTTGATTAGACCTTTATAAGACTGTAATATTCTGACCGGAAAGTGGGTTGCTCGACCCACTTTTCTTTTACATAGATATGAGTACATTGAAAAAAAAAGTGGCGGAAATGATTCCAGCTCATCTGGTTATTATGGATATAGTGGAAAATATACCACAATCCAAAGTAACAATTATTATAGATGGACCTGTACCTGTTGACCTTCAAACCACTGCTAATATAACAAAAACTGTTCGGAATTCTGGATTGCTTGATAAAATTTACACAGATGGATTTCGACTTGAAGTCACATCACCAGGTTTAGATGCACCGCTAACATATCCTTTTCAATTCAAAAAGAATAAGGGAAAGATAGTCCGGGTGCGTCAAATGGGCGAATTGGAATCATCTATATTTAAAATCCATGATGTCAAAGATAAAAGCTTTGTGGCTTTATCGATGGATGGTGTGAAAAGCCACTTACAATTTGATAATATTGAATCAGCATTTGTTGAAATCAAATTATAATTTTTTGATTAGGGAGGTATTTTGGTTAATAGAGAATTAATTGAAGTTTTTTCGGAAATCGCTCGTGAAAAAAATGTGGAACGCTCAGAACTTGGCTCGATCTTGGAGGAACTATTCTTGCATTTGGTTGAACGTGAAAGAGGCGATGCTAGTAACTGTAGTGTAATCGTCAACTTAGATAAAGGTGAGTTTGAAATATATGTTGAAAAATCAATTGTTGATGTTATTGAAGATCCAGTCATGGAAATTACTTTAGAAGAAATACGTAAAGTTGATCCAGAAATGGCGGGCGATTTAGAGTTGGGTGACACTTATGTTGAAATAATTAATCCGTTAATTTTCGGACGAAGAATAATTCATATGGCAAAACAGTTTTTTGCTCAAAAACTACAGGATGTAGAAAAAAAATATATTTACGAAGATTATGCAAACCGGGTTGGAGAAATTGTAATTGGTACGATTCATCAGGTACAGCGAGATAATACTTTTGTAAATATTGAGCATGCCGAATTGCGTATGCCAAGAAAAGAGCAAATTAAATCGGAACGATATCGTCGAGGTGATTCGATACGTGCCATTATCAAATCAGTCGAAATTACTTCCCGTGGACCAGAAATTTTGATTTCCCGCAGTGATAATCACTTCCTTTATAAATTGTTTGAATTGGAAGTTCCTGAAATTGAAGATGGTATTATTGAAATTCGTTCAATTTCTAGGCATCCTGGTGAGCGGGCAAAGATTATTGTTCAATCACATGATCGACGTATCGATCCTGTGGGTGCTTGTGTTGGTATGCGTGGCAGTCGTATACAAGCTATTGTACGAGAATTAAATAACGAGAAAATTGATATTATTAATTACAGTGAACAATCTGAAATTCTAATTTCCCGAGCCCTGTCACCTGCAAAACCATTAGATCTTTACATAGATGATGATCGTAAGTATTGTATTGCAATTTTTGATGATGATGATCTTGAATTTGCAATTGGTAGAGGTGGTGTTAATGTTAACTTGGCTGCGAAAGCTACTGAATATCGTATAGATGCTTTCGGGAAAAAAGAATACAATCAAAAACTTACCGAACAAGAAACGCCTTTAGCTGATATCCCAAATATGCCGGCCCGAGCGGTAAAACCACTTACAGATAATGGCGTTTTAACTGTATCAGAATTATTGAATTCAGAGGAAGAAAAACTACTTGGAATTAAGGGAATAGCAGAATTAACACTAGAAAAAATTTATGATGCCGTTCAATCATTTATTGAAGCAAATCAAGCAGAAGAAAAAAATGATGAAGAAATTCAAGTAGAATTCTCAGATCTTGATGATGTTGATATAAACTCTAAATCAGAAGAAAATCCTGATGAAAAAAGCACTGAGGAGACACTTGAAGAAAAAACTTCTAATGAACCATTATCGGAAACCAATGCAAAGCAATTGTCTGAAGATAAACTAGAAAAAGTCCAGTCATAACTACATGTCCAAACTTCGCATATTTCAAATTGCTAAAGAATTAAATATTTCCCACACGGAAATTTTGTCCTTTTTAAAAAATAAAGGAATTGAAGTGGGTAGCCATATGGCGCCGGTAGATGAAGAAACTCATCATATCATTCTAAATGAATTTCACAAAGATAAAGAATCGATAGATCGATATCGAAAAGAAAAAGTTCGACGTGTAATCCATGATACACGAATAAAAGAATTGCAACAGGCTAATAAAAAATTAGAACTACTTACACTTGAAGATCAGCGGAAATTAGAAATTGAAGAAAGAGAAAAAGCAAGGGTTGAAGAAAAACGTCAAGCGGAAGAAGCCAAGATTCAAGCTGCTGAAGAGGAGAAAAAAGCAAAATTAGATGCTGAGAAGAAAGCAACAGATGAGGCTGAACGCATAGAACTGGAAGGAAAACGCGTAAAAAAAGACATTGAGAAAAAGAAAAAGGTTGCTAAAACACCTAAAAAGAAATTACGCAAAATTGATTTATCGGAAATAGAAGCTCAAGTGGGTAGAGGTACAACCCATCGACGAACTGATCAAAAAAAGAAAATGGATCCAAAATCTTCAAAATCTACTCGAGAAACAGTAAAAAAAATCACTGCAAAAATTGATACAAAGACAAAAAAGAAAATTTATAAAAAAGAAAAGGATGTTATCCTTAATGATGCGGAATTTGAAATTGAAGCAAAACCAATTAAAATTGCAGAATTTTCAAACGTAGATGAATTATCCAAAATTTTAGATACGAAACCAAATGATATTATACAAAAATGTATGGGACTTGGTGTGCTTGCTACAATCAACCAGCGCTTGGACTGGGATCTTATCGAACTGTTAGCTGGTGAGTTTGGTTTTTCAGCGGAAAAATTGGAAAATATCGGGGAAGAATTATTTACGCTTGAAGATTCTGAAGAAGATAAGGCAAAAGCGATACGCCGTTCTCCTGTTGTAACAGTCATGGGTCATGTTGATCATGGCAAAACATCTCTATTGGATTATATTCGTGAAACCAATGTAGTTGGAGGAGAATCTGGTGGAATTACGCAGCATATTGGTGCACATAAAGTTGAGCTTAACGATGGAAATTCTGTAACATTTTTAGATACACCAGGCCATGAGGCATTTACTGCAATGCGTTCCCGGGGCGCAAAAGTTACAGATATAGTAGTTTTGGTTGTAGCGGCCAATGATGGCGTTATGCCTCAAACGATCGAAGCTATCGATCATGCTAAGGCAGCGAATGTGCCTTTGATCATTGCAATTAATAAAATAGATCTACCTGATATTGATCAAGAACGGGTAAAACGGGAATTATCAGAACATAATGTGCTCGTTGAGGATTGGGGCGGGAAAATTCAAGCTATCCCTATTTCTGCCAAAACAGGGCAAGGGATTGATGATCTTTTAGCTTCAATGCTTGTTGAATCGGAAATGCTTGAATTAAAAGCGAACTATGATACATTGGCTCGTGGTACTGTAATTGATTCTAAACTTGATAAAGGTCATGGTCCAATTGCGACTGTATTAATACAAAAAGGGATTCTAAAGGTTGGGGATCCTTTTATTTGTAACAATATTTCCGGCAAAGTTCGCGCCATGATGAACGAACGGGGTCAAAGAATTCAAGAAGCAGGACCATCTGATCCAGTTCAGGTTTTAGGATTTGATCTTGTTCCGCAATCTGCAGATATATTTGCAGTTCTTAAGGACGAACGTGAAATAAAACGTATTGCTTCTGATCGTCAGCGCCTCAAACGTGAGATTGATCAAAAGAAAATCGCTGCACAAACTCTTGATGCAATGTCCGCTCTAATTAAGGAAGGCGCTATCAAAAACCTGCCTATCATTATCAAAGGTGACGTTGATGGTTCTATCGAGGCTTTGTCCGAACAATTAGAAAAGATTACCTATGAAGAAGTCGGCGTTCAAGTGATACATAAGGCCGTAGGAATGGTTTCTGAATCTGATGTGCTATTGGCATCTGCATCCAAAGCAGTGATTATTGGATTCCATGTGCAGGTTTCGTCCAATGCCAAACTTCAAGCCAAACAGGAAGGCGTAGATATTAGAACTTATAATGTAATTTATAACGCCGTTGAAGAAATTAATTTGGCATTGGAAGGATTACTTGAGCCTGAAAAAGTTGAAGAAGTGCTAGGAAGTGCTATCGTTCAAGCTGCATTTAAAATTCCAAAAATTGGTTTTATTGCAGGATCTAAAGTAACTGAGGGTACAATCGTTCGGAATGCAAAAGCACGTGTAATACGTGAAGATGAAGAAATTGCTGTAGGTGAAATTGTATCTTTAAAACAGCTTAAAGATGATGCCAAAGAAATACGTGAAGGATTTGAATGTGGTATAGGTATAGATAATTTCTCCAAATTCAAGGAAGGGGATATTATTGTGTGTTACAAAATAATATCAATAAAAAGGAAATTAGAGGTCATTTGAAATACGAACGACCCTTCAAACGCAAAGAGCGGGTCGCCAATGAAATTCAACATATTCTTGGAAAAATACAGACCCAGTATATTGATTTATCCGATTTAGGTTTTATCACTTTTTCCCGCGTTACCCTTTCTCCTGATTTAAAGTATGCGAAAGTCTTTTTTAGCGTATTTAATAAAAAAATATCTATTAATAAGATTCAAACGGAAATGGATAATCGTGCAAAGTCTTTTCGGAAATATTTAGGACAGGAACTGCAGATTAAATTTATTCCTGAGTTAAAGTTTTTTTATGATGAAACAGTGGCATATACCCAGAAATTAGATACAATTTTCCAAAAATTGGAACGTGACGATTAAAAGGATGATTTTTAACCTATATAAACCGATTGGATGGACAAGCTTCGATGTGGTAAAAAAGGTTCGTAACATTACCGGGGAAAGAAAGGTGGGACATGGTGGTACATTAGATCCGTTTGCTGGCGGGGTTTTAATTATAGCTACTAACTCAGATACCAAAAAACTGGGTGAAATTTCTGGAACTATTAAATCCTACCAAGCTGTATTACAATTGGGTGAACAAACCGATACATTGGATTTAGATGGCAAAGTAGTCAATAGCAAACCCGTTCCCCTATTGGATAAAAATTTGATCAAGTCAGTTTTTAAACATTTCATCGGAAAACATAATCAAATACCACCTATGTATTCGGCAAAAAAGGTAAATGGTGTGAGACTTTATAAACTTGCCAGACAGAACAAAACTATCAATCGTAAACCAGTTGAAGTAAATATTATTGATTTAACGCTTAATAATATCCAGGATAAACAAATTGATTTTTCTGTTACATGTTCTAAAGGCACTTATATTCGGGTATTAGGACAGGATATTGCTAAAAAGCTTGGCACAGAGGGTCATTTAACAAAATTGATGCGCATTTCAGTCGGTGATTTTGTAGTTCAAGACTCTATACCATTAAAGGAATTTGAAACGAGATGGATGTCTACCGAACATTAAACGCTATACCAAATATTCCCGATAGCGTTGTTACCATCGGCACATTTGATGGCTGTCATCGAGGCCATCAGGAAATAATTAAAAAGGTAAAATCTGTTGCTGAGTTAAAACGTGCTAAATCCGTTTTAATTACGTTCGACCCACATCCTCGTCATGTCTTGGATTCTGGCGCAAAATTACCTTTATTGATGCATATTGAGAAAAAATTGGAAATTCTGAATTCTTTACACCTTGATATGGTGTTGGTTATTCCTTTTGATAAAGAATTTTCAAAAATAAAAGCAGCTGATTTTCTAACGGATATCGTGGTTAAAAATTTTCATCCATCTTACTTTATTGTTGGATACAATCACCATTTTGGTTTTGAACGGGAAGGATCCCCCCAATTTCTTAAAAATTTTGCGAAAAAAAATGGTTTTTCCGTTGATATTATTGAGCCTGTTTCCGATGAAACTGTTAACATTTCCAGTACTCATATCCGGCAATTAATCAAACAGGGATATGTCCGACGAGCATCCTTTGAATTAGGTTGGGTATTTGGATTTAACTCAAATGTTATACATGGCGCAGGGCGCGGGAAAAGCCTTGGTTTTCCCACGGCAAATTTTATACCTGAAGAGAAAAACCAGTTAATTCCCGCTAGTGGGGTTTATTGTATCCGTGGAAGGATTAATGGTAAAAATCTCTATGGAATGTGTAATTTGGGGGTCCGTCCAACTTTTGGTGAGACCGATTTTGTGATGGAAGCTCATTTTATTGACCAAGATTTGGATAACCTTTACAATAAGAGAATTACCGTAGAATTTTTAGAGCGGATAAGAGACGAAAAAAAATTCTCTAATCCACAAGAATTAATAAAACAGTTAAATAAAGATAAAGAGTTCTGTATGAGATTGATGCAGAAATATAAATAGGAGACATAATGTCTTTGACAAATGAACAAATACAAGAAGTTGTAAAACAATTCGGTAAAGATGAAAAAGATACCGGATCGACAGAAGTGCAAGTCGCTTTATTGACAACCAGAATTAGATTATTAACCGAACACGCAAAAGTGTATAAAAAAGATAATCATTCACGTCGTGGATTAGTGATGCTGGTTTCTCAACGTAAAAAACTTTTAAAGTATCTCCGTCGGATAAATCCCGACTCATATTTGAATGTGACACAAGAATTGTCCATTCGTCGCAATTAATATAAAATTTTAGGAAATATTATGAAGAAACAAGAAATGAAACTTAATGAAAGTACGCTCTCGATTGAGACCGGACATGTCGCACGTCAATCTTCGGGTTCAGTTATCGTTACTCATGGTGAGACAACTGTACTAGTGGCTGTAAATGCGTCCAAACAAATGCGAGAAGATATTGACTGGTTCCCATTACAGGTTGAATATCGTGAACGCCATTATGCCGGAGGAAAAATACCTGGTGGCTTTTTTAAAAGAGAAGCACGTCCATCCGAACATGAAATATTAACCAGTCGTTTAACTGACCGGCCGATTCGACCTCTTTTCCCAAAATCTTTCAAATGTGAAACACAGGTCATTATCACGGTATTATCTAGTGATGGCGAGAATATGGCTGATACGTTGGCTGGCGTCGGTGCGTCTGCCGCATTGATGATTTCAGATATTCCTTTTAAAGGTCCAATAGCTACGGTACGCGTTGGTCGTATTGATGGTGAATTTGTTATCAACCCCACACGATCGCAAATGGAAGATTCGGATATGGCGATTATCGTGTCTGGAAACGAACAAACCATTGTGATGGTTGAAGGTGAAGCAAAACTCATTACCGAGGAAGAATTTATCGATGCCATGAAATTTGCTCATGGACCAATTAAAGATTTAATCGCCATGCAGAATAAATTAATTGGAGAACTCGATATTGTTAAACGGGATGTACCCGAAGAAGAAACTGACGAAGCATTGGCTAAGGCTGTTTCGGAGTTGGTTACGGGTAAAATTGACGCCGCCATTAAGACCGGTGACAAAGCTGATCGTGAAAATCAGATTTCTGCTTTAAAGGAAGAGGCACAAGAGGCGTTTGTTGAATCCCATCCTGAATCAGAAAAATTGGTTTCTGGATATGTTAACGATCAGTTAAAAACAGCTTTCCGCGAACAGATACTTGAGGATGCAGTGCGGTCTGATGGTCGAAAAACAACCGATATTCGTCAAATTACCATTGAAACAGGTATCTTGGCCAGAACCCATGGATCCGCCCTATTTACCCGTGGAGAGACACAGGCAATCGTTGTGCTAACCATGGGAACACCGAGAGACCAGCAAATTATAGACAGCATGGATTTGGATACGAAGAAGAAATTCTTTCTGCACTATAATTTTCCGCCCTATTGTGTAGGTGAAACTGGACGCATTGGTTTTACAAGTCGAAGAGAAATTGGCCATGGGAATTTGGCTGAACGTGCCATTAAGGAAATTCTTCCTGAATATGAAGATTTCCCATACACAGTACGAATTGTTTCAGAAATTACTGAATCAAATGGATCTTCATCCATGGCTTCTGTGTGCGGCGGTTCTTTAGCATTAATGAATGCCGGTGCGCCAACCAAAGGCCATGTCGCTGGTATTGCGATGGGGCTAATCAAAGATGGTGATCGCTATGCAATTTTGAGTGACATACTGGGCGCTGAAGATCATTTAGGTGATATGGATTTTAAAGTGGCTGGAACCCGCGATGGTATTTCCGCTATTCAACTGGATCTAAAGATTGAAGGAATATCATTCGAATTGATGGAAGAAGCATTGGCACAAGCAAAGGTAGGTCGAAATTATATTTTGGATATCATGTATGAAGCAGTACCCGAGCCTATGGAAATGTCAAAATATGCACCGAAAGTTCTCTCACTTCAAATTAATCCGGAGAAAATTGGAGGCTTAATTGGACCCGGTGGTAAAACCATTAAAAAGATTATTGCAGACACAGAATGTGATGTAA
>Ga0257113_1000554_pt1 | contig 12528 bp, 8 predicted proteins | sample LP_taG_4_FD_191568 | JGI IMG/M metagenome (GOLD analysis project Ga0257113, IMG submission 191568) | Marine microbial communities from Northeast Subartic Pacific Ocean, Canada - LP_J_2015_P26_2000m | ecosystem: Environmental > Aquatic > Marine > Oceanic | place: Canada: Northeast Subartic Pacific... | reverse complement strand
CAACATCGACAACTTCGACCTGCCTCGGATGGAGGAGAGGGCGGACGTCCTAGCAGGCCGCTCAAGGATGGAGGCCGCCGCGCTGTACGGATGGGGCAGAGTCCCGATGCTGCAGAGCGAGAACAGGCTGTTTCCAAAACGCCAGCAGAACCGCGTCTGGAGAATTCCAGGAAGAATTCCTCTCGATGCTTGGTGGCAGGCACGCCAAACCCTCCGACCTCAGCGGGAGACTCTGAAATATGTCTCCAAGTTGCTCTGGCCAGAAGACGAGGACAAGCACAAACTGGACATCGATGCCAGCCAGATGGACAGAGAATGGGCCGAGCGGCCCGAGGAGGTCCTCGAGTACTGCGTTCGAGACACGGTTCTTCCGTTGGACATCCTCGATCGTCTGCAATCGGTCGCTCGCAAGGAGGCTCTCGCCTCGGTATCACTGACAACAGTCGAAACAGCCTCCTCTGGAACCACCAGCCAGTGGCTCGACTCGCTGGTGATCCGTCTGGCAGACCGCAGAAACGTCTCCGTCCCGACCACTAACTCGGGGCCTCGGAGGAGGAATCAGATCGCCGGCGGATATGTCCACGAGGTGGACGCGGGACTGGAGCCATGGGTTGTCGTACTCGACTTCAAGTCGATGTACCCATCGATCATGATTGCAAACAACATATGCTTTACCACCCTCCTGAGAGACGGCTCAGTCGACGATTCGCACAGCGTATCGCCTACCACCGAGACGCGATATCTCTCGAAGGAGGACCGCTTAGGGCTGGTCCCGCAGCTTCTGGAGCAGCTGATGCAGAGCAGGGAGGTCCACAAGGCCGCCCTCTCAGTTGCCAGGGAGTCTGGCGACGAGGCCGAGGCCTTCCTGCAGGACCAACTGCAATACGCAGTCAAGATTCTGATGAACTCGTTCTACGGAGTCTTTGCCTCGAGCTTCTACCGCTTCACCCACCCCGACCTCGGCGCCAGCATAACAGAATGGGCCCGCCACAACATCCGCGGAATCATCGCTCATGTGGAGAAGCGCGGCCACGAGGTGGTCTACTCTGATACCGATTCGATATTCGTCAAAGCCCCGGTAGACAAGGAGTCTCCAATCAACAAGCCGCCAGAGGATTCGCCGGTTCATGCGGATTGGGAGAGGGCGAAGGCGGAGACGCTTCGCTTCGGTGAGAGTCTGGCCTCAGAATTCACCAAGGAAGGAGCTGAACTAGAGCTTGAGACCGCGCTTTCCGCTTTCTTCAGCCACGGTGCCAAGAAACGCTACGTCGGTCGTGTCGTGTGGCCGCGAGAGGAGATGCTGATTCGCGGCTATGAGGTTCGCAGGACCGACTCCTTCGCGCTTCTGACTCGCACGATGACGGAGATGTTCGAAATGATCCTGGACGGTGAGGAATGGGCCGCCGTCGAGATGACCAAGTCAGTCATCGACGATGTGAAGGCTAGGCGTGTCGACGCGGCCGATTTGGTCATCAGCCGCTCCTGCAAGGGTACACTGAGGCGCGACGGCACAGTCGACTTCTCCAAGGTCTACGATAACCCGAACGGGTTGCCTTACGTGCGCGCGGCGAAGAAGAGAATTGAGAGAGACCTGCCCTTCACCCCCGGGATGAAGGTGGGCTACGTCGTCACCAGCGCCAAGAACAGCCCCATGGATGTGGAGCCCTGGCTCGTCGATGAGATTGGCGAGGATCCACCCAGATACGACCCGGATTATTACGCGAGGCGCCTCGCGACAGCCCTGGGTAGGATAACAGAGGCCTTCGGGTGGGGTAGGACCGAACTTATGTCAGGCTCGCGCCAACAGACCCTCTTTGACTTCTAATCGCTACATTGGAAGCCTGTCTAACCGCCATTGGATGTGTACTGGACAGCGTAGGGTTGATTTCAGCCGGTCTCCCAGACCAGACTGATGGCTCGCATGCGTGCGCTCGCTCCGATGCTGACCGCAATCCTCCTCTGCTCGGCCTTGGCCGGATGCCTGGATCTGCTCAGTGGAAACGATCCGCCTACAGCGGTGATGTCGGTTGACCCACCGGGAACAGCCAAGGCCGGCGACTCACTCACCTTCAGCGCTGTCGGCTCCTCTGACTCCGACGGCGACTCCCTGACTTTCACTTGGACCTTCGGCGACGGCAACACCGGGACCGGGATGACCACCAGCCACTCGTACGCCCAACCCGGCGACTACACCGCCCGCCTGGCGGTCGGCGACGGCACCCACGAGGCCATGGCCAGCATGACCATCACGGTTATCGACGCCTCGGCGCGCGAGCCGCACGCGGAGATCACTGCCAACAAGGACGACGACTGCGAGGGCGAGGAGCCACCCAACGGCGATTTCGTCCTGGTATGGGTCTGCGAGGACGACAAGGACGAGAACGAGAGGGAGATCAGCGTCTCGACCACCGTCTCACTCGACGGTTCGGATTCATGGGCGGGATGCGACCCCGATCAGGCCGAATGCTACGCCGAGGAGTACCTGGTCGAGTACAACTGGGACCTCGACACCAACACCGATTCCAACGGCGATGGGAACCCGGAGAACGACATCGACGCCTCCGGAGAGACCTACGAGTGGGAGGACCTGCCTGCTGGGGCCTGGGACATACGACTCTCGGTCACCGACGACCAGGGCCTCATCGACCACGTCGACTCGACAGTCTACGTCAACTACCGTGGGGTCTGGAAGGACTTCGTGATCGACCGCCGCTACCAAGATCCGATAATCATGACCTGGGAGTTCCCCGTCACCTACGATGATGATACCAGAGACAGGATCCGCTACCTCAGGGTCAAGCTGACATACCCGGCCGAGGACGATGACCAGCCCTTCGGAGGAATAGACACGGAGAACAAACTCGACCTCTATCTGTACAACAGCACCGACGAGGAAGTCGCCAACACCTCGGCCATCGACGACGAGAGCAGGGACGCTGGCGACTGCGCATCCGACAACCGCTGCGTCTGGATGGTGGTGGGCGGCTCGACCGTTCGGGGATTCTTACCAGGAGACTGGACAGTCGACATAGTCAACGAGAAGACCCACAACACCGAGGTCAAGCAGATGGTCGTCGAGTTGCAGTACCGCTAGTCAACCGGCTTCCTTTACGCTAGGCTGCTCAGAAGCGACCTCCCCTATCCTAGGGGGAGAGATTCAAATACGCCCCATCGGTCGGCGGGACACTCAGAAGGTGTACATTATGGGTTCACAATGGGAAGATAAGAGCAAGTCGCATTTGAATATCGTATTCGTTGGTCACGTGGACCACGGGAAGTCGACGACGGTCGGCAGACTGCTGCTAGACAGTGGCCACATTGAACAGCACGTCATCGATGGCAACGAGAAGTTGGCAGCCGAGTTGGGCAAGGCCGGATTCGGCTTCGCCTACGTCATGGACGGACTGAAGGAGGAGCGCGAGCGAGGCATCACCATCGACGTCGCTCACAAGGAGTTCTTCACCCCCAAATACTACTTCACCGTCATCGACGCGCCAGGTCACCGCGACTTCGTGAAGAACATGATTACCGGCACCAGCCAGGCCGACGCCGCAGTCCTCTGCGTCGCCGCCGACGATGGTGTGAACGCCCAGACCAAGGAGCACGCCTTCCTAGCCCGCGTCCTAGGCGTCCAGCAGCTGATCGTGAACGTCAACAAGATGGACATCAGCGGTGTCGATTACTCTCAGGAAAAGTATGACAGCGTCGTCACCGAGGTCACCGGCCTTCTCAAGATGGCAGGCTTCAAAACCGACGAGATTCCGTTCATCCCCTGTGCTGCGCTGGCCGGTGACAACGTCTTCAACAAGAGCGAGAACATGCCTTGGTACAACGGCATGACGCTGTTCGAAGCCATCGACAACATAGAGATGCCCCCGAAGCCTACCGACAGGCCGCTGCGTCTGCCTATCCAGGACGTCTACAAGATCAGCGGGATCGGCACTGTGCCGGTCGGCAAGATCGAGACCGGAGTGCTGAACGTCGGCAAGACCGTCGTGTTCAACCCGAGCCAACAGACTGCTGAGGTCAAGAGCATCGAGATGCACCACACCAACGTCGAGAAAGCCGAGCCCGGCGACAACGTCGGTTTCAACGTCCGCGGTCTGGCGGCCACCGACATCCGCCGAGGCGACGTCGCAGGATACACGGACAACCCCCCGATGTTCGTCCGCCACGACGAGACCTTTGTCGGACAGATCCAACTAATGGACATCCCGAAGGCCATCGGCTCCGGATACACCCCGGTGTTCCACGCCCACACCTCGCAGGTAGCAGTCCGCTTCGTCGATCTCCTCGAGAACTCGAAGACCAAGGAGGCCAACCCTCCGTTCCTGAAGACCGGTGACGCCGCTCTCGTTCGCTTCATGCCGACCAAGCCCATGGCAATCGAGCAGATGGACGCGTTCCCCGAACTAGCCCGCTTCGCAATCCGCGACATGGGCAAGACAGTCGCCGCTGGCGTCTGTATGAAGGTCGAGAAGAAGTGATTCGCGAAACTGATACTTGGTGAGTGGGATGCCTGTCGTCACCACCATCAAGTTGACCGGCGAGAATCACACTGACGTAGATCTGGTCTGCGAGCACATCAAGTCGATCTCAGAGGAGACCGGCGTCAATCTGCGTGGCCCGATTCCCCTGCCTACGCGCCGTCTGGTCGTGCCCTGCCGCAAGAGTCCGGATGGAGAGGGCGCGGAGACCTGGGACCACTGGGAGATGCGAATCCACAAGCGCCTGCTCGAGCTGGTGACTAACACCGCCAAGGACGAGAAGGCGCTCCGCAAGGTTCTGCGAATCCCGATCCCCGATTCGGTCACCATCGAACTCTCGCTGCGCAACCTAGGCTAGGCTGCCCATCGGGTCCCAGGCCGGAAGCACCACAGGCTCGGTCTCGAGTCCGGCGACCATCTTCTCATTCAGGTACGAGGTCGGAGCAGCTATCTCGAACATGTACTCGTCGTACCAGCTGTCGTTCATCGTGTAGTAGCCCTTCTGACCGGTCTCGCCCCCCCACGAGTTCTCGACACGCCAGCGTCGGGCCCTCCCATTGACCACATCGACACCGGTGAACAGCATCGCATGAGTCATCATGGTCTGGTTGTGGCGAAGCCTGTCGGCCTTGTCCATGCCGTACTCGACCCCGTAGAGTCCCTCGACGTCGAACAGGTCGGCGTCCCAGAGCCCCTTCTTGCGATCCATCTCCTTGCCGACGTCGCAACCCATCCAGACGGGTATGCCGTCCTCGAGCAGCCTCTGCGTGACCGCCTTCATCTCCTTGCTCGGCACATTCAGGTAGACTACGGGAGGCCCGCCGGCGACGTTCTGCAGGAAGTCGATGGTGTAGGTCCGATAGTACTCGTTGCGGGGGTCGTTGACGATGCAGACGTAGTCCTCCCACTCGATGTCGACGTACTCAGCGGCGAACTGCTGCGGGGTCATCCTACCCTTGCGGTGGAACTTGTCATCCTTGTCGCGCCATTGCCAGTCGAATGTCTTGGGTGGAGTGCCTAGGTGGATGCACAGCATCTTCCAGACGTCTGCTATCCTCTTCTCCTTGTGTTCCCGGGCCTCATCTTCCGTGCCACCTCCTTCGAGGATGGCCCGGATCTCACAGGCCGAGCTCCTCAGGATGTTCTTCAGCTCGGTATTCATCCAGCGTGTCGCGCTGCTGGTGTTAGACTCGGGAAAAGCCGACTTGGGGACCAGGCCGTGCTTGCGAATCAGGTTCATCGCCATGTTCCACTGACCGCCGTCGCCGATCGGGTCGGAGAGCAGGAAGTGGATGGTGCGGTCGTCGACGGGGCGGTCAGCCGTCTCGATGATGGCCTCGAGCAGGTGGTTGGCCCGCTCGAACTTGTCCCAGAAGTGAATGTGGGCCTGGCTGAACTCGAAGTTCTTGAGATTCATCTTCTTCATCGCACCGACCCTGAACAGGTTCAGAGTCGCGAACAGCCAGCACCGACCACTCTTCATCTGAGCGGTCACCTTCCAATCATCCAGCTTGGTGCTGAAAGAGGAGTCCATGTTCTGAACCAGGTTCCTGTCCAAAGTCAAATCGGGTAACTTCACGTTCGTCACGGCGTTCTGCGCGACCTTGTTCGATGGGTTCGCCGCGAAACCCTTTCTCAATTCTACAACCTGTTTTCTGGTAATCGTCTTGCCCATTGGCTCACCTCTGGTGAGCCACTTCGAGTAATGGCGACACTAAGTCATTGCGAGAATCACAGCGGCGCCGGTTCGGCGAAGCCGGCGGCGATGAGGGTATCAGCAATCGGAGCCGCACATGATTCGACATCGCCAGCAGTCAGCACTATCTCCGAGCCGTCTTCGGTGATTATGGGATCGGAGAGGTCCTTCAGGATGCGGATGCGGCGCAGCCCGCTCTCATCTTCAGCAGGGGGCTCCTCGAGAGGTGCAGGAGGGGCAGCACCGGTGGCGCGGCCCGGAAACGCGTCAATCTGCCGAATCCGATCCTCTTCGTCAATCTCGGGATCCTCCCAGTTGCCGCTGGGCGGTGTCCGTACTGCATCGGGTGTCTCATAGGATATCTTCTCATCCTGCTTGATGAACTCAGTAAGAGGAGCGTGTCCGGTGATATTAGCCGATTCGGGAATCTCGATGCCGGAGCCCCGTAGCAGGGCGTTCCACGAGACCTCGTGTTTGTACTTCTCAACGAGGTGACCGACCCCGGAGTAGTAGGCTCTCTCAGAGGGGTCATGCCTCTCCCAGTCCATCGTCTCGAAATTCGCAGCCACGTTCACCGCGTCACCCTGCGGGGACTTAAGCAGGTTCGAGAGGACAGCGTGCTGGGTGAACGCGTTCAGCCGCAGGCGAGTCAGATCGCTGACGCAGGTCCGGATGATGCCCAGCCGTCGTGACTTGAGTTGCGCCTTGGCAGTCATGCCCTCGTCCCTGATGGTCTCTGCAAGCTCCACTTCCAGATGGTGCAGCAACTGTCCCACTGAGCCCCAGAATGCGGGGACTGGCAGGTCGACTGGAATGGTCTGGGACTTCTGCTTGCGAGAGAGCTCGAAAAGGGACTTCTCGATGGATTGCAACTGGTTCCTGTTTAGCCTAGGTGCAGCACCATCTTCGTCCATCAGAGCAACCCGTCGGGAGTGGGTGGAGGGAGACTATTGAACAATTCCTAGCGACATCCGGCAAAACCCCCCGAGGCGCGGGTATCAAGAGCCAAACTTCCCTCCCAGCGTCGCAGGTGTACCCGAGTGGTCAAAGGGGTCGGGCTCAAGATCCGATGCGTAGTGCTTCGCAGGTTCAAATCCTGCCACCTGCACCAATGACGCTCACAGGATTGCAATCACGGCCTTGAGGAACTCGAGCGAGCCCTCTATCCCACGTGCCGCAGTCAGGCAGTCGGCCGCGTCCACCACATCCTCTCGCTCGTCGTTGACTGCGACGGAGAAGCCGCAGAGTTCGAACATCGAGATGTCGTTCGGTGCATCACCGCACACGAGCACCCTCCCAGGGTCTACACCACGCTGTTCGAAGGCCATCCGCAGACCCCCCGCCTTGTCTATTCCAGGGGCCGTGATGTGAACCGCGAAACCCGTGGGTACGACGATGAGGTCAGACCACTCGCTGCCAGCGAGGAGCTCGCGCATCAAATCTTCATTTCCATTCTCGAATAGGCACCACTCGGTCTCGCGCCAGCGGTTCGATTCTATCCCCGCCGCATCGAAGTCATCTATCTGGGTGGCCAGCCACTGTACGGCTGCTCTAGCGCGGGAGCCGTCGGCCAGTGTGATGATTTCGTGTCCCTCTCCGCTGTCCCAGACCATGCCGCCGTTCTCGGCTACGATGAACCCGGATGCGCCGAGCGACTGCCTGATTGGAGTGACGTTGGGAAGCGTGCGACCGGATGCGAGTGAGATCGGAAGACCGCGCGCCTCGACCTCGCGAATCAGCGGAATCAGGTCGGGATGAAAACCCTCGGCGTCCATCAGAGTGCCGTCCACATCGAACACGACCATGTCCCAGGTACGGCCCTGAGGAAGCTCTACCATAGCTGACCGGGGCGGCACTGGGATGATGATTCCACCGCCCAGGACCCCTCGCATCATGTTCAAGCGGGACCACTGGATGGCCTGTGTATGGACGAGGAGCATGAGGACTTCCTAGTTCTGGACGACGATGACGAGGAGACTTCGGTTTCGGAGAAACCGGAAGAGCCCCCCGTCCTGCTCTCCATGCCCAAGATACCCACACTCAAGTTGCCAGGCTTCATGCGTCCGAAGTCCAAGGAGAAGCCGTCGCCGAAGCCTGAGCCCGCCATCGAGGCAGTCGCTGAATCGGCTGGTGACGTACTCGACGCCGACCTCGCAGCAGACGGCGTGCACGAGTTCGAATGGGACATCCGGGGCATGGACTGCCCCGACTGCGCGATGAAGGCGACGAGGGCTGTACAGCGCCTACCGGGAATCGAGGAGTGCCGGGTCTCGGCCACCGACGGCCGAGTGAGGATCAATCTGGACATCAGCAAGGGAAAGATATCCCGAGCCTCCTCGGTATTGGAGAACCTCGGCCACAGCCCCGTCATCGAGTGGCTGGCCGTGGTGGGGCAGACCCCGAGGGAGGTCGCTGCGAGGATAGGCGTTGATCGCCGGGCACTGAGAACCACTCTCATGGATGTCCCAGGGGTGCTCAACGTCCGTCTGGATGACGGCAAGGTCGAGATGCAGCGCCTCTGGCTCGACGACCCCAGCCTCAGGGAGGTCTCCGAGTTGAGGATGCGCAAGATACTGGGGCCTGAATCGAAGCTGGTGCCCTCCAAGAGCGCTAGGCTCAGGCCCGATCAAATTCGACTGCTGGGCGCGGCGATGACCGTCCCGCTCATCGCCGGCGTCATCGCCATAGAGCAAATCCACTATATCCCGAATACGTTGGCGGCCGGGGTGGCTTTCTTCGGTGTCATCTTCGCTGGCTACCAGATGTTCCAAGAGGCCTTCGCCAGCATCCAGAACAGGATCCTGGGATTTCAGGTCCTGACCTCGCTCGCCGTCATTGGTGCAATGTACCTGCACGAATGGGCTGAAGCGCTGATGGTGGTCGGGCTCGTCGGATTCGCCTCCAATCTCGAGGACAGGGCGCTAATCAAGGCCCGGGAGTCTATGCAGGGGGGCTTGGACAGGCTGCCGCGTAGGGCACGACTGCTTGAGCCGAGACCGAGCGAGCATGAGCCCCACTCCCACTCTCGCTCGCTGACGGTATTACCATCTTCCGCAGCAGCGGGAGGAGTCAATGACCACTGTGAGGACCTCACTCCGGTGGAAGCTCTCGAACCGGGCGATCTCGTCGAGGTCCGCTCGGGCGAGGTCATACCAGTAGACGGCATCATCGTCGAGGGCGTTGGGTCCATAGACCGCGCTCCGCTCACCGGCGAGCCCTTACCTATTCCAGTCAAGGTCGGAGATCTGGCGGAGGCCGGACTCACCCTAGTACGCGGGCCTCTGGTAATCCGCGCTCAGGCAAGCGGGGACGATACACGACTCTCGAGCCTCATCGACCTCGTCAGGCGCTACCGAGACCAGCCTACTAGGACGCAGAGCGCTATCGAGAGGTTCACCGCAGTCTGGGTGCCCTTGGTGATGCTGGGCGCGCCAGCGATAGCATTCCTCGCGTACGGTGCAACAGCCGATGCTATCCTCGTCACACTCCTGCTATGGGTCGTATCGTGCCCCTGCTCGCTCCTCCTCGCTGCTCCGGTGCCGCACGCAGCCGCCCTTTCCTCCGCCTCCGCCTCAGGACTGGTCGCACGCGGCGGCGACGTGCTCGAGGCGGCTGCGGGCGTGAATCTGGCTCTGCTCGACAAGACCGGCACGCTGACCAGCGGACGCCCTAGGATGACGGGCCTCACAGTCTCGGAGCACGAGAACGAGTACCGGGCGCTGCAGATCGCCGCGGGACTCGAGCAGCGCTCGAACCACCCCTACGCCAAGAGCATCCTGGATTTGGCCGAGCAGCGCTCCCTCAAGGCTAGCAATGTCACCGACATCACCGACGGAGACGCCGGTGTCAGAGGCAAGCTGCGCGGGCAGGAGGTCTTGCTCGGGCGGGCCGACTGGCTGCTCGAGAACGACGTCAGCATACCACTCGACATAGACTCGGCACTCACCAAATCCAGGAAGGCCGGCTATGGCGCTAGCGTGCTCGCTATCGACGGCAAGGCGGTCGCCGCGTTCGGCTTCGCCCACGACGACGCCCGCGAAGGCGTCGAGGAACTCATCGCCGCCCTGCGTGAGCACGGCATCACCGTCGAGATACTGAGCGGCGATGAGCAGGCCAGCGTCGAGGCGTTCGGACAACGCCTCGGAATCGATGCTGCCGCATGCCGAGGCGGCGTCGACCCAGAGGGCAAGGCCCAGTGGGTCTCCGAGCGCTCGAAGGCGCGTTGCACTCTGATGGCGGGTGACGGCTTCAACGACGCCGGCGCATTGGCAGCAGCTGATGTAGGAGTGGCGGTAGGCAGCGGCGAGCAGGTCAACCTCGACGCCGCTGACGTGTTGATACCCGGAGAAGACCCGAGGGCCCTCTCCCGGCTCATCACCCTCGCCAAGAGGACACGCGGAGCGGTATACGCCAACATAGTGATCTCTGTGGGGGTCACGCTGTTCCTTGTGACGACGGTCCTGATGGGCGAGTTAACCAGTATTTTCGCAGGTGTGGCCCTGCACGAGGCCAGCGCGCTGATAGTCATCCTCAACGGCATGTGGGTTTCGGGAACCGGGGCCCAGAGAGTGACGACCCTAGTCGACTTGGGTCGGGAGCTTGGCCGCGACCTCGCCGAGGCGCTGAGGGTTGCGATTGGCCTCTCAGACGACGACTCTTCTGCGACCGCTTGATTAACCCGGCCCGGAATCGAGGCCCATGGCGGATTCGATCGAGATCGAGTCGAAGTATGCTCCTCCGCTTGCGGAATGCGCTCACTGCGACCACATGCTGCCCCAGGGTCTGGGTGAGAAGGAGTGCAAGGTTTGCGGCGCGGTCTGCCGCGTCAGCCACCAGCCGACCATCGACTCACTGACCGACGAGTCCCTACCGTGCCCACACTGCAACACCGTGGTCGTCGCCGGCACCGATGAGAGACCGGTCGAGCTGACCTGCGGGGCCTGCATGGGCAGCTTCACCCTCACTGCCAAGATCGTCAAGGTGGAGATCGACTGCCCGGGCTGCGAGAGGACGTTGAGGATCAGGCCGAGGCCCGGGACCCGTGAGCTCACCTGCCCGGCCTGCGAGTCGGCGTTCAACGTCACTTTCTAGACGTTCGTGGACCGGGGCCAAACTGCATCGCTATTGCGGCTACAGCGAGGGAGAGCAACCCCAGTGGGAAGGACCAACCCGGCAACAGCCCCCGGTCATCCCTGCTCACTTTGAGGAACACCACAGAGCGATTGCTCTCGGAGAGCAGCAGCTCTGGCGCTCCGTCGATCAGCAGCGTTCGAAAACTCCCCTCCAACTCGACGGAGACGTTCCCGGTGTACAGCGGCCGCACGGTGAACTCCAGTGTGGTCGAGTTGTTTGCACCCAACTCGGCTATCTCTATCCAGTCAGGTGACGCCTTGAAACCGTCTCCCTTCAACCAGAAGGTCCCGTTGACAAGCGGTCCGAAGCCGGTGTTGTTCAGTTCGAGGGAGAGGGTGAAGGACTCGCCGTTGACTATCTCGGTGGGATGGCTGCTACCATCAAGCACGGGATGGGCACCGAAGAGGGGGTAGTTTCCCATCATGTACAACGAGCCGATGAAAGCGGCAGTGAGCCGGGTCTGCTTCTCCTCCACCGAGATTATCCCCCACTGCTCATTGTCCACCTCGATGGTCACAGAGGGCATCCCGAGCGAGTATCCGTAGTCGAGCGAGGTCCCCTTGGCGATGTACAGCTCAGTCGCAGCCGGCCCGGCTCTGAGTCCGGTGAGCTCAGTCAGCTCCTGCTCCAGGCGGGTGTACATCTCGACATCAGGCGTGAGTGACTCGGTGTATCCCCACGGCGTCAGGAACCAGAGTGTACCGGTGTGCATCGATATGTAGAGGCGGAAGTCGTGTGCCTCGAACAACTCCACATTAGCAGCCACCTCGGGCTCGCTCGCAGGCCCGCTGCCGGCACCGTCCCATTCGAAGGGGTAGTTGCGGTTGAGGTCGACCCCGTTGGAGTTGGCCCTCGTGTCACGGGTGTTGCCGTCGACATTTACCATGGGGAAGATGAAGATGTCGTGGCTGTCGACGAACTCCTTGACCCAAGCGTCCTCTTCGTACTGGGTCACCAGGTAGTCGAGCAGGAGCATCGCCACCTCCATCCCGAGCTGCTCGTTGCCGTGGTGCCCCCCATCGATGAGAATCTGCGGTTTGGGTGTCGTGTCGGAGAGGTTGGTGACCTCCGCCAGCAGCAGCTTGCCATAGTCATTGAACGGATCCAACTCACCGTCGACGCTGCGTCCGATCGTGGAGAGGCGCATGATTCCCGAGTGGTCCTGCTGCAGCGCCTCCATGTGCTCGCGCAGGTCCCAGTAGTGGTAGTACA
>Ga0257113_1000540_pt1 | contig 12682 bp, 10 predicted proteins | sample LP_taG_4_FD_191568 | JGI IMG/M metagenome (GOLD analysis project Ga0257113, IMG submission 191568) | Marine microbial communities from Northeast Subartic Pacific Ocean, Canada - LP_J_2015_P26_2000m | ecosystem: Environmental > Aquatic > Marine > Oceanic | place: Canada: Northeast Subartic... | reverse complement strand
TGGTTTAAAAACATTGCCGCTTGTTATAGGCAAAGACAAGGCAATTACTGTTGCCGTAATTAACGCTGTTATAATTGGATTGGCAGCATTGCTCCCCTATTTTTTCCATATTTATGGAAAAATTTATCTTATTTTATTGGTAATTGGAGTTGAGATTCCTTTAACTATGATCGTAGTTTTATTCGTGAAATCACCATCTATATCTACGGCCAGGCAGAGCGCAAAATTGTTAAAGTTCAGCACCATAGTTGGACTAACTGCCATTTTAGTTGATCATTATGCCAGCTGAATTTGTCCACCTTCACAATCATTCTGACTATAGCTTACTTGATGGTGCGCAAACGGTCCAGACCTTAGTCAATACCATTGATGACTTGCAAATGGATGCAGTTGCCCTGACTGAGCATGGTAATATGTTTAGTGCAGTAAGTTTCTACAATAATGCCAATAAAACCGGCATTAAACCTATTGTCGGTAGCGAGGTCTATGTTGCCGTAAATAACCGTTTTGATAAAAAACCTCGCGCTGAAGGCGGCTGGGGCAACAATCATTTAATATTACTGGCACAAAATTACACGGGTTATAAGAATCTGATGAAATTAATCACAGTGGGCTATTTAGAAGGCTTTTATTATCGCCCCCGTATTGATAAGGATATCCTCCGCGAATTCAGCGATGGCCTGATATGTATGTCAGCGTGTTTGAAGGGTGAAGTGCCAGAAAAATTGGTTAATAATGATTGGGTTGGAGCCAAGGAAACGGCACTAGAGTATGCTGAAATTTTTCCTGACAGATATTTTTTAGAAGTGCAGAACCACGGTATTGACCAGGAGCAAGTCAATATTGAAAACATGAAAAAACTTGCCAACGAATTGGATCTTCCATTGGTTGCTACGAATGATGCTCATTATGCGAAACATGAGCATTGGGAAGCGCATGATATCCTCCTTTGTCTCGGCACTGGTAAGGAAAGAGATGATCCAAACAGATTACGCTATGCGACACCGGAATTCTATTTCAAATCCCAAGATGATATGTACAAACTTTTTAAGGATGTTCCCAATGCGATTGAAAATACACGGTCTATTGCAGATAGCATAGATCTGTCAATCCCAACTGGATTATACCATTTGCCTAAGTTCCCTTTGCCCGCTGATGGGGACATGCAAGATACAGATGAATATTTACGCTCAATTTGTAATAAAGGTATTGTTGAAAGATATGGTGATATTACACCAGATATAAAAGAGCGTGTGGATCATGAGCTGGATGTGATCAAGACAATGGGTTTTTCCGGATATTTTTTAATTACACAGGATTTCGTTAAATATGCGCGGGATAACAATATTCCTGTCGGTCCTGGTCGGGGTTCTGCAGCGGGCAGTGTTGTTTCTTATGCATTGGGTATCACGGATATAGATCCCATGAAACACAATTTATTGTTTGAAAGATTTTTGAACCCCGATCGCGTCAGTATGCCAGATATTGATATTGATTTTTGCATAGAACGGCGTGGGGAAGTAATTGATTATATCAAGAAACAGTATGGGGAGAATTCGGTAACGCAAATCATCACCTTTGGAAAGTTGAAAGCACGACAGGTTGTGCGAGATGTAGGACGTGTCATGGGTTATTCATTTGGTGATGTGGACCGCGTAGCGAAGGCAATTCCTAACGAACTAAATATTACGCTAGAGGCTGCTTTAAATAAAAGCCCTGATTTGCAAACAATGGCAAATGGAGAGTACAAAGAATTGGTAGATTATTCTAAGGTATTGGAAGGGATGAATCGTCATGCCTCCACCCATGCTGCTGGTGTAGTCATAACACCTGGCGATTTAACGGATTACATGCCGCTTTATAAATCATCCCAAGGAGATATTACCAGCCAATATGATATGAAAAGTCTGGAGAATCTTGGACTACTAAAAATGGATTTTCTTGGATTACGCAACCTTACAGTTATTGATCATACAATCAACTTACTGCAGCAGAAGGATGTAATCATCGAAATTGAGCGGATTCCCATAGATGATGCTAAGGTATATGAATTATTTGCCGAGGGGCTAACAATAGGTGTGTTTCAGTTTGAATCATCAGGCATGCGCGAATTCTTAAAAAAGCTCAAGCCCGTAAAATTTGAAGATTTAATAGCTATGAATGCGCTGTATCGTCCAGGACCAATGCAGAATATAGATAAGTTTATCAACCGCAGATCGGGCAAGAAAAAGATAGAATATCTTTCCCCGGCTCTAAAATCAATCCTGGGTGAAACTTATGGGATCATTGTTTACCAGGAACAGGTCATGCAAATTGCCAATGAAATCGCAAATTTCACTATGGCCCAAGCGGATATTTTACGGAGGGCAATTGGTAAGAAAAATACTGAACTCATGGAGACCCTAAAGGTCAAGTTTATCGATGGTGCGTCAAACAATGGGATGACCAAAAAACAGGCTACTGACATTTATAGTTTGATTGAGAAATTTGCGCAGTACGGATTTAATAAAAGCCATTCTACTGCTTATGCATATATAGCCTATCAAACGGCATGGCTTAAAGCCTACTATCCCGTTGAGTTTATGGCTGCAAACTTGACCAGCGAGATGACTAACATTGATCGGGTTGTTATTTTAATTAACGAATGTCGAAAACTAAAAATAGATGTATCACCTCCAGATATTAATGTATCTAACATTAATTTTCAGCCTATTGATGATACCTCCATTTCTTTTGGCATGAATGCGATAAAAAATGTAGGTGCGAAAGCATTGGAGATTATAATCGCTGCCCGAGAAAAGGATGTCCCGTTTAACTCACTTTTTGATTTTACCAGTAGGGTGGACCTGCGTGCAGTGAATAAAAGAGTTCTGGAAAGCTTAATTATGTCCGGCGCCATGGATCATCTAGAAGGATCCAGGGCCGAAAAAGTTTCTACCATAGACATTGCCATACGCTATGGTCAAAATATTCAGTCTGTACGCGATAAAAACCAGGTTGATTTATTTGGTGATTCTGCAAGCGGTTCAGGAGTGTCCATGGTACCTAATTTACAGGAAGTACGTCCCTGGTCTGATGGGGAAGCGCTGGCAAATGAAAAAGAGGTTTTGGGTCTATATTTGACAGGCCATCCTTTATTGGAGTATGCCGACGATTTAGAGGATTTCAGCAACCATGATTTTTCAGAATCAATCCAGGATAGAAATCTTGATGTCGTGCGCATCGGCGGTGCGATCCAAAATTATAGGATACATTTTGATCGTAAGAATAAGCAAATGGCATTTTTTACGCTAGAATGTTTAGGGGGCCATGCTGAAATATTGGTATTTAGCAATACATTCGCTAAGTACAAGGAATTATTGTTTGAGGATAATATAGTTTTTGTCAGCGGAAAACCAACGGATAATACAGACTTTAGTGATTTTAAGTTGGTCGCTGATGAAATAGTTCCCCTGGAAAAGGTAAGAGATTATTATGCCAAAAGTGTCAATTTGCGACTAGAACTAGAAAAGATGATGCCGCAAAATATTGAAGATCTGTATACTTTATCAAAACAATACCCTGGTGCAAGTAATTTGATGTTTCACTACAATGATGAGAATAGTCGTAAAAAACGGATCTTGTCACATAATATACAGGTTTCATCCAGTCGGGAATTCCTGACTAAACTACGTGATGTCTATGGAAAAAGTAATGTATGGGTAGAATAACTAATGCAAGATGATTGCTGTTTTACAACGCGTTACTACTGGTAAAGTCAAAATCGGTGATCGTGTTGCCGGGGATATTGATAATGGCTTAGTGATTCTACTGGGTGTGCACCGCGATGATAAAGAAGAGGATATTAATTTTCTGGCTGATAAGATTCTTGGCTTACGGATATTTAATGATAATAATGGTAAGATGAATATTTCACTTCAGGAGGTGAAGGGGTCTGTTCTAGTAATTAGTCAATTTACGCTCTGCGGTGATTGGCGTAAGGGCCGTCGTCCGAGTTTTACGAAAGCCGCTGATCCGGACAAAGGAAAACTGTTATATAATGGGTTTATTGATGCAGTTAGAACTAGGGGCATACATGTGGAAACAGGTGAATTTGGTGCGGAGATGGATGTCAGCCTTGTCAATAGTGGTCCCGTGACATTTGTGCTGGATAGTCATGCCTGATAATCTGCTGTAATCCATGCACGTGTGGTTGTAATTTCCCTCAGTTATCAAAAATTATGGGAAGAAATATTCGTATTGTAATGGCAAAGCCTGGATTGGATGGCCATGATCGTGGTATCAAAGTTTTGGCCGCCGCTTACAGAGATGCAGGGATGGAAGTAATTTATCTGGGATTACGCCAGACACCGGAAATGATTGTCTCAGCTGCTTTGCAGGAGGATGCTGACGTGATTGCGTTATCAATACTATCGGGAGCGCATATGACCGTTTTCCCAAAGGTGGTAGAATTAATGGATCAAAATGGCCTCGATGATGTATTACTAACTGGTGGTGGCATTATAGCAGTTAAAGATAAGGAAGTCTTAACTAAACTTGGCGTAGGGGAACTATTTGGTCCTGGAACCCCCGTGCAGAAAACGGTAGACTACATTACCGATTGGGTGCAAACTAACCGGCGATAAACATTATGAATTTGAACAATCAAGCTGAGCTAGAAGTATATTTTGCGGATAATTTTGATACTGTTCTATTTCCAATATTGGCTGATATGTATCTTCAAAATAGGGATTTGATCAGGGCCCGTAAAGTCTGCGAGATCGGTCTTGGTTACCACCCTGACCATGTTGATGGACGGTTCATACTTGCCATAGTAGAATTAGAATCAGGCAATGAACGTGAATCAGAAAAATTGTTGAAAGAGGTAGTAAAATCTGGCACTGATCATCTGCAGGCATCATTTCAATTAGCTATTGTACAGCAATCACTAGGCCGAGCAGAATCGACACTGCAAAAAAGCTGGAACAAAGTTCTCGATCTTGATCCGGAAAACAGAGAAGCGAAATCTATATTATCAATACTTGGTAAGCAGGAAACACCTAAAAAAGTGATTCAGAGGAAAAAGACTTCAAAAAAGAGAACTGGTAAAAAAACTAAAACACGCCGTGCAAAAAAGCAGGATGGCCCCCAACTAGCCATCAGTCCTCGGATCGCCACTTTTACAATGGTCAACGTACTAAAAAATCAGAACCTGTATCACCAAGCCTTGGATGTGTTGGATATCCTTGTTACAAAAGGTGCTGATGCTGAGAAGGTCGAAGCGGAGCGAGTTGCTATTACGGAATTGTTAAAAGCAGAAAAATAATTCTCGTTTATTTCTAAAATGAGTAATCAAGTATTTTCTTCCAGGTTGTATAAATTGCGTACAGTTTTGTCTGCTCAAGGACTTGATGGAATTTTCATAACCAACCTTACGAGCATACGATATATTTGTGGTTTCACTGGTTCCGCAGCTTCATGTCTGATCACACAGGATGATTCTTATTTCATTTCGGACGGACGCTACGACGTACAGTCCGGCGAACAAGTGCAGAACATGGAGAGATTCATCGATTTTGGTCCGCATATTTCTATTGTAGCAAAGAACAATCTGATTCAAAACGGATTAAATCTAGCCTTTGAGGGTGACCATACTAGTGTGAGTCAATATCGTGCTATGACTGATACCTTTCCAAAGGTAAACTGGAAATCAACATCTATGCTTATGGAGAATCTACAGGCGGTGAAAGATGAGTCAGAACTGGAAGCAATTCGTACAGCAGTCGAGATCACGGATGCGATTTATGCCGAGATATTGCCGATGCTTAAACCCGGTACAACCGAAAAGGAAGTAGCTAATCAAATGGTTCTACGTTACCGACAGGAGAGTGATGGTGAGGCATATTCTCCCATAGTTGCAGGTGGTTCAAATGGTGCACTGCCCCATGCTGTACCAAGCGATAGACCATTTGAAAAGGGTGATTTTATCGTAATTGATGCTGCAGCTAAGTATGCCGGTTATCATGCCGATATGACTCGTACTCCTGTAGTTGGGGAAGCAACAGAAAAACATATTGAAATCTATGATATTGTCAAAGGTTCGCAGCAGGCTGGCTGTGATGCTGCCCAGGCAGGTGTATCCTGTAAGGACATGGATACTATCACTAGGGAATACATTACAAAAAGGGGCTATGGTGAATATTACAATCATGGTACTGGCCACGGACTTGGGCTTGAAATTCACACCGAACCACGCCTGAGCCACCTAAGCACCCAATTCTTGGAAGTGAATAATGTTGTAACTATAGAACCAGGGATTTATTTGGCTGGTTGGGGTGGTGTACGTATTGAGGATGATGTAATTATTAAGGATAATGGGTGTGAGATCCTCAATAAGACCACTAAGGAATTGGTCGTCCTTAATTAGACCTATTTGATAAAAGATATCTACTCAGATCCTGAGCTGTACGAAGCGGCACATTGGTGGAAAACCAATGATATAGAATTTATTGCCGATGCTGCTGCTGAACTTGGTGGTCCCGTATTGGAAATGGCTGCCGGTACGGGTCGACTAGCTTTACCTATTATTGAACAAGGAATTAATTATACAGGAATTGAATTAAGTTCTGCTTTCGTCAAATTTGCACGTAAAAAGCTGGTAAAATTCAGGGATTTAGCTCAAGTATTGGAAGGCGATATGCGAAACGTTGACCTTGATCAGCAATTTCAATTCATTTTTATTGGCTTCAATTCCATATTTCATTTATTGAATAATGAAGATGTAGCATCGTTTTTTTCTTGTGTTTATAGTCATTTGCCAGATGATGGACTATTTCTGATAGATGCATTTGTGCCCCACCCTATTTTTCTTTATCGAGCCAAACAGAAATATTATGTAATGGAATTTGATTGGCCCTCTGGTGAACATTGTATTGTTAATGAAACCAACCATTATGATTCCGATACACAAATAAACCATATTCACTGGTATTTTAATACTTCCGGGGAAAATGAAATGGATGAATACCGATTTGATATGCACATGATTTTTCCGGATACAATGGACAGATTATTGACTGAGGCAGGGTTTGTTATCAAGGAAAAGTACGGAGATTATGATAAAACACCATTAGGCCCTGAAAGCCAGTTACAGATTTATGTGTGTGGCAGATGAATATTGATAAAGGATTGAAACACCTGAAAAAAGTGGATGAGAAAATGGGTCGCCTTATCGTTGAGTTTGAAAAACCTGAATTCAAAAAGGATTCGAATTATTTTGAAGCATTGGTTCGCGCTATTGTATATCAACAGTTAAGTGGTAAAGCAGCTGCAACGATTTACAAGCGATTCAAAAACCTATTTCCACAAAATAAACATTTCACTCCAATCATGGTCAAGGAAAGATCACATGAAGAATTGCGATCTGCTGGTTTATCAAATCAGAAAGCTTCCTATATACATAATATTGCTAATGCATTTTACACTGGAGCGATCCCAAAGGATATTGACACTATAGGTGATAATGAAGTTATTGAATGCTTAACGACAATAAAAGGCGTTGGCCCTTGGACAGCAAAAATGTTCCTCATGTTCACATTGAACAGGCCAGATGTATTTCCCGTAACGGACCTTGGCATTCAAAAAGGGTTTCAATTATTTTTCCAGTTTGACGTACTTCCTAGCACTAAAAAAATGATGGAAATAGCTGAAGCATGGAGACCATATCGTACTCTTGCTTCCTGGTATTTATGGCGATTAGTTGAGGGGCCCTTTGAATGGTAATAATTGTATATATAAAACAGTTTTCAAGTATTAGAAAAAGAAATATATGGAGTTAGATTTCTAACTAGCCATTAAAATATCATGAATAAGTTAAATTTTTCTCAAATAAAGGTATTAATACTGTTCATTATAGTTGGATGTCAATCAAACCAATTACCAATTGATGAACGCTGGGTGTTTATAAGCTCTAAAAGGGAATTATCAATCAGTGGAATAGCTACTACAACGAACGAAGATACCTACCTTGTTGTGCATGATAATAAAATGAAAGGTCAACTTAGAGCTGGTTTAGTTAATCTATCAGCTAATTCTCTTTATAGCGGGCTTGGTTGGCCTGTGAAAGACCTGCCAATAGATTTGGAAGCATTAACAAATATTTCTGGTATGCAAAATCAATATATAGCCATGGGCAGTTGGGGATTTTGTTATTGGCTAGAACTTGATCTTATAACGAATAGATTAAATTTGATCAAGGAGTTTAGAATTCCTGGAAGTGGGCCCCCTTTAAATTTAGAAAGTCTTGTATTATGGTTTGCTGGTGATAGTTGGTATATTGCTTGGGCACACCGTGGTTCGGTTAAAGAACCGTCCATATTATTTTGGGGTACTATTGACCTATTTGCCGAAGTAGTTACTATTCAGAAAGAGGACAGTATATTTGTTAATGTTCCGTGGCCAATCTTGGACAAAAGAAATATGTCAGATATGGACTTAGATAGTGATGGTATATTGTGGGCCGCAGCAACATCTGATCCTGGGGATAATGGGCCATACAAATCTGGGATATATAAAATTGGTAAGTTTCAAAAACAAAATAATAAAATGAAATTTTTAATTGCTGATTCATTTCCAAAACAATTTGTTTTTCAACGAAATAAAGTTGAAGCACTTACTATTGCTGGGAATAAAATGGTTTTTGCTACAGATGATGAAAACCTTGGTGCCGCGATAAACATATCTATTAATGGGAAATAATGATAATTAAAACTGTTATATTTTTATTACTACTTACTGAGGGCTTTAGCCAAACGTGGTATTGGACCGGTCGCACCCACGGGGAATTAGACTGGAGTACCATTGAAACAGAACACTACCGTGTTCATTATCACCAGGGTATAGAAAAAATTGCTAAAGAAGGCGCCTCCATTGCTGAACAGGTCCGACCAATTTTATTAAAACAGATGGATCTAGAAGATATCCCCACAATTGATATCATTTTCACTACAGAAGATGAGATTATGAATGGCTTTGCCCAGTGGACGTATAATACATTTATATGGGTAGACCAGAACGATGCTGCAATCTGGCTGGAGGATGAAAAATGGCTTTACCAAGTTTTAGCTCATGAACTGCAGCATATTGTCTTTTTTCACAGAGTTAAAACCTGGCTACCGGAACCATGGTCAATTTTCCTGTCTCAAATCCCCGGTTGGGTAGTGGAAGGTCTTGCTGAATATGAAACAGAACATTGGCGTCCATACCGAGCGGACATCAGCCATAAATTCCATGTTTTAAAAAATAAGATGGACAAAATGGATCCTCATCATGATGGGTACTCAAAACTGTTGTATTGGTCCAACCGTTTTGGTGATTCAACGATTGTAAATACTTTGTCAGAACGCAATGAAATGGGTTTATTCATGTTTGATGGTGCGTTCAAAAAGCACACCGGTATTACAGTGGAGCAGTTCAACGAAGACTGGCGCCGGCACATGAATACTTATTATTACGGCTACCGCGCCCAAAAAGAAGCCATTGAAGAAATTGGTAAAGTGGTAACGCTGCCTATTGAAAAACTTCTCGGGTTTACTTTTTACAGGGATAGTTCCCAGATAGCCATAACCGGGCTGGATGATGACAGGCAGGGCGATCTATCGTTGTATGTTTTTCAACGGGATACGACTAAGGAGCAAAAGCAACGTGAAAAGCGTAAAAAAGCGAAAGAAAAGGAAGAAAAAAAATTAGAGGAGGAAGCAAAAGAAAAAGTAGAAAAAAAAGAACTAAGTTTTTTTGCAAAGTTGTTAGGTAAGGATAAAAAAGACGATAAAAAGAAGAAAAAACCCAAACCCATCATTATCTGGGATAAGGAAGAAGTGGATTTTGGCTCTTTTCACAAGTATATGAACTGGTCCTATGATGGCCGCAAGCTGTTGTACGCAAAATACCATTTTGGGAAGCATCAAGCAATGATCAATGATATCAAGGTCTATGATCTTGATGAAAAATCGTCTGAATGGCTCACCCAATCTGAACGAGCAACTTATCCGGATTGGTCACCGGACGGTCAACGAATCGTATATGTGGCCCATAAGAACAGTGTGGCTAACCTGTATACCATGAGCACAGACGGATCCGATAAAAAACAGATCACTAATTATGTATATGATATCCAGATTCTGACTCCTCATTATGCTCCTGACGGCAATTCCATCGTTTTTGCCATGGCTGATCAGGAAGCCAACATGGATCTGTTCATTTTGGAACTAGCTAGCGGGGATATACGCAGGCTCACCGATGACCCTGCTGCCGATTATGATCCTGTATGGCATCCCGGTGGCGATTTTGTATCTTATACGTCCCATGCAAGTTCCACACCAAATATTCATACCGTAAATCTTTCTACCGGTGCAAGTAAACAAGTCTCTGATGTGGGTGATGCTATTTGGGCTGCCCAGTGGTCGCCGGTAGACAGCACTATCATGGCCTTCACGCTGCCGGATGTGGATACGGTCCGCATTGTGAATGTGGACCCCCATCGTGATGTCACAACGCAAGCACTTGTCATCAGAGACCATTATAGTGATTGGCGCAGCGCCGGGCCGGACATTCTGCTAACCGGTGTTGATCCGAAAAAGGAAATTAATATTTTGAAATCACATGACTATACACCTACAATTGGTATAAAGCATATGACTACACTAGTATTACCACTGGGTTATGGGGTCCTTGGTTTGACACAATGGTCAGATGCTATGGTCCGGCATTTATTCATAGGTATTGGACTGGCAGATTTTTCAGAAAACGGCACACATAGATTTTTAATACAGTATGCCAATGCCATGGGCGGACCGATGTGGGGTATTACTGCTACATCATTATTGGATATCAAAGCAAAGCCCTATGACCGTACGAAATGGGGTTTACTTGAAGAAAACAAAAGCATTGCATTATGGGCTAATATGCCCTACAACACTGGCAACAACATGTCCAGTAATCATACTTTTGGTGGAAGTGTAAAACTTACAGATCGTAATGCTAATGTGATTAAAGATGTGGATGATGAAACAGAAAAATTGATTTATTTGGATTCAACGGATTTTCGTTATTTAAACATGCCTGTTTCTGGTAAGGAAGGATTGATCAGCTTATCATATACCTGGTTGAGCCGTCGTCCCCATAAGCGCAATGCCATGATCCCGAAGCAGGGGCAAGGGGTTGACCTGACTTTGGAATATGCCAATTCCGGTCTCTATGGAGTTTTTGATTATACCCGCATCACCACTGATGTTTTTATCAATTTTCTGCCCCACAAAAAAAGCCCTGTTGTTATTTTTGGGCGCATTAAATCGGTGACCATGCTAGGGGATAAACCGCCGCCACAGGATATGCCAGCTATAACGAATGATACACCTATTTATATGGGCGGTAGTAATATTTTTGGTTCAGATGAGGTAATTCACCTCCGCGGCTGGGATGACTGGCGCTTAGGTGATCGTCTTGTCTTTGGTACAGTTGAATCACGCATAGGCGCTCCACAAGCATCTCTGGCAGCATTTCTTGATTTTGGTAATGCCTGGTATGCGGGTGGTGAAAAAGCCGATTTGTTATTCACGGGTGGTTATGAATTGCGCGTAAATATTGGCTTTATTGTTCTTGCTTATGGTACGGCACAGGATTTTAATCGTTGGAGAGAGGGGGAAAGTCCAAATAATTATCTGCGAATGACCCTGGTAAACCCATTTTAGGCACACTATTAAGTTTAACTAGAATTACAACAATTAGTTTATATAAATACATATTATATATACTTATAATACACATGATAGATAATATATCGTCAATCAGGTAATTACTTTATTAATAATATATACACATTACATACACACAACAGATATTCACACCAACGGCACGAAACGAACTGGTGTAGATTTTTCCTTGTTGACATGACCATTTTGGTTTTTGGTAATAATGTATATGAATTGGTTGTATAATGGACCAATGGGGATAACCATGCGGCCATTAGGAGCTAATTGTTCGATTAATACCTCCGGTATTGTTTCCGGCGCTGCACTAACCAAAATTCGATCATAGGGTGCTTCCTTCGACCAGCCATTCTTTCCATCCGCACAATGACAATCGACATTATCATATCCAAGCGTCTTCAACCGTTTCCGCGACTTTGTTGAAAGGGTACTTAAAACTTCAAGTGTTATAACTCTTTTCGTAAGTATACACAATAGAGCTGTTTGGTACCCACATCCTGTCCCAATCTCCAAAACTTTTTGTTTTAAATCGACCTGTAACAATTCAGTCATCAAGGCCACAATATATGGCTGACTGATCGTCTGTCCATGTCCAATGGGCAAAGGATTATCTGTGTAAGCCATAGGACGGTAGATTTTGCTTACAAAACGATGTCTCGGGATTATTGACATTGCGTCAAGCACGGCAGTATCATTAATGCCACGTTTCTGCAGTTGATTAGCCACCATGGTTTTTGTCATATCTGACATAAAACACCTTGCCAGAACTTTAAAAAGAGATCAATTTCATTGTCCAATTATACAAACCACGGGATATGTTAAAAAAACCCATTTATTTTATAATTATTATTTTTACTGCCTCAATAAATGCAGGTAATGATCAATATGTATTATTGGTATCTATGGATGGCTTTAGGGCCGATTATTTAGAAATTATC
>Ga0257113_1000537_pt1 | contig 12696 bp, 18 predicted proteins | sample LP_taG_4_FD_191568 | JGI IMG/M metagenome (GOLD analysis project Ga0257113, IMG submission 191568) | Marine microbial communities from Northeast Subartic Pacific Ocean, Canada - LP_J_2015_P26_2000m | ecosystem: Environmental > Aquatic > Marine > Oceanic | place: Canada: Northeast Subartic... | reverse complement strand
TCCACTTTGAGTTCTTCGCCACCTACTATTGAAACACCATCTACAACATAGTAAGAATCATTTCTGGAAGTAAGATCTTTTACTCTGTCAAGATAATTTATCATGGTTCCAGTAGAAGTTTCGTTCCATACACAATAGAATGCCTTTACATCTTTGTTATTATCAAATGCCTCTTTTACAGCTTCAAAACTAGCATTTTCTCCAGGTTGGGTCTCAAGTTTTATGGTAGTTGCTCCAGCCCATTCTAACATTTGTGATAATCTGCTGCTAAATTCACCGTTTACTGGAATGATAACTTTGTCGCCTTTTTTTATAAGATTTACAACGCTAGCTTCAACAGCACCGGTTCCAGATGCAGAAAGACATACAGCCTCGCCGTTAGTCATGAATACTTTTTTTGTTTTTTCGACACAATCCTCGTATAATTCCACAAAATCATCACTTCGATGATTAATCATTGGTACGTACATTGCACGCATAACTCTTTCAGGGACATTTGTTGGTCCCGGCAACATTACTAAATATTCCAAATAATTTACCCGATAAGATTCACAATGGGCTTTATTTATAATTACAGATTTTTTAGACGATCTGTAGCATTAATTTTCTCTAAGACTTTTTGTACCCCTTTTGGAACCAAATCCTGCCAGTTTTTATCATCTAGAATTAGTTGACGAACGTTAGTTCCCGAAAATTTTTCACGCTCTTTTAACGGAACAGGTACAACCTTACTCTTATGTTTCTCAAATAGAATTTGTGTAAATTCGTCATTCGTAAAAACTAGATCATATTTGGGCACGATACTATCAACATGAAAAGCCCATTTCTTATGGTTGTCAACGTCGGGTATGTTGAAAATCTTGATGCTATCAATTATTGAAGGTTCAATAGATGAAATAATCATCTCTCTTCTCTCATCAGATGAAAAGGGATTTCTCCTTTCATTATACTTGTTAGAACTACCAATCCCAATCCAAAGATTTTCTACTTTTGACAGTCCAAACATAACAGCATCAAGATGCCCCAAATGGAATGGTTGAAATCTACCGATCAGCAGTCCGTCCATAAAACTATACTTAAAATATTCTTTAAAAGATGTTCTCAAACTCCGGCATCAAGTAGCGCTGCAAAAAATAGTACCGCTACCGAAATTACTACGGTAGTTTCACCTAAGATCATGCCTTTTTTATTTAGTTTTCCTAGTTCATTGTCTGGAATTTGCTTTGCGGTGATTTTTTCTTCAATGTCTTTACTGAATATTCTAATGTGAACGGCAAAAGTGATAATCAAGGCAATGACAAGAATGATTTTTGTAATTAGGAATGTCCCATAACTACTTGCGAATAAGATTTCAGGACTTTGGAGTACCAAATGAGAGTTATAGATTCCCGTACCAATCAGAATTATAAGTGAAGGAAGAGCAATCTTGTTGAATCGTCTACCTGTCTTTATCATTAGCAGTAATCTTTCTCCTGTAGAAAGTGACATTTTCTTCAAAAGTGGCGCCAAAACAGCACCAAGAAATATTGAGCCGCCTACCCAAATTGATGCGCTAAGTAGATGTATCCATGTAATTATGGTTTGTTCGATTGCCATAAAAATTTGATTTATGTTTTAGTTATTAACTATGTTAATTCTGCCAAGGTTTTTTAGTGATACGAAAAATGATGAAATGCTTGACATTACAATCAAAAATGATTCTATATGTTGCAATTGGTGGATTGTTTGCGTTTATGGGTGGTATAGTATATTACTCTACTTTTGATATTCCTGAATTAGAAAAATCTGAAATTGAATTATACAGTGTTGAAGTAATTGAGGTAAATAATTTTGAAAATTATATAAGTTTGAAAACTACATTTCTTGTAAAAAATTTTGGTGAGAAGACAGTTACTGTTCCGGTCATTTCGTACGAGTTTTTTGCCAATGGAAAATTTATTGGAACATCCAACTTTTCAGCAGAGGACATACCGTTGACCGGTAGAGCACTGTTAATATCTGGAACAGAAGTTCCGTTTACTACTAAACTCAAAATTAATCTAACTGAAGAGAATGAAAATGAATACATGAAAATTGCAAATGGTGAACATGTTGATTACAGTGCGGATGGTCTCTATACAATAGAAACTGCTTGGCAAGTAATTGACGTAGAATTTGAAAACTTGTCGTTGATTGTCGACTAATTAAGTTTTAGATAAAAATGGGCCGAGAGAGATTTGAACTCTCGACCACCGCCGTGTCGAGGCGGTATCCTAACCAACTAGACCATCGGCCCGTGTCCTTGAAGAAATATTTCGGATTATTAACGCTTTAGGGAGAAGAAAGTAACTAAGCTTAAATTATTACATGTGTTTTTTCTGCTGGGCTTGTGGCGCAGTATGGATAGCGTGGTAACCTCCTAAGTTACAGGTCGAGGGATCGAAGCCCTCCAAGCCCGTATTTTAATAAAATTTAGATGTTAATTTATAACAAATTTCAAAACCTATATGACTAAAGTTTATGTTTGTATTATGGAAGAATCTTCTGATAATTGTCATTGTGAATGTCATCTAGGTGGTGCTGTTAGTTGCCCAACCTGTAAAAAAAATCACCATGAAGTTTGCAAGTGCGAAGATTGTTAAACTAGCTTTTTTCGTTGGTTGTTTTTCCGTCAGAAGTATAAACTAATTTTTTAGCAGACTTGTGACTATGGTCCTGTCCATGCATCCAATCTGCACTTCTTTGGGCTACAAAACAAACTATAGTTAAGAACCACATGATAGGCACAGCCATAATAAAAAATATGTCAAGTACCTGAGGAAATATCGGAGTGGGAGCAAACATAGGCCAAAGTAAAGTCAATACGGATGCAAAAACAGCACAAACAAGTGTCGCTAAATGGTTATACACAAGTCCCATGTATTTCAAAAAAATCTGATAAATATAAACAGTAATAATAATTTTTAAACTGTATAAAAGAGAAAAATTAGCCCAAATACAACTATTCTTCTGTTTTTGATGATGGGATAGATGAATGGGTTTCCGATTGTAAAATTTCAATTTTTGCAACTAATTCATTTCTCAAGTCTCGGGCAACACGTCTTACTGTAGGTCTTGGAACTCCTAACTCATCAACAACTTTTGAGTAAATATCCTGCTTGTCTTTAATACCCTTATCAAGAAAAGAATTGATTGCTTCTTTAATTTCTGTACTTTGATTTGGATGATTCACAAAAATGGTTTTTTGTTGTTCTATATAAGACTAGTTTCTAAAACTAAGCCGCGGATAATTTTTTATGATAGAGAATTCTTACAGTAAAGAATAAAAATTTACATTTGAACTAGTATTTTTTTATACAGCCCAAAAGATTCTTATGATAAAATAAAATGACATAAAAAATGACCGAAGCTCTTATAGAAACAAATTTTGGTAATATAAAAATTAAATTGCTACCTGAAATTGCCCCAGAAACAGTTAGAAATTTTATAACATTAACCAAATCGAATTTTTATGATGGAACACTATTTCATAGAGTAATACCAAAATTTATGATTCAGGGTGGAGATCCTAACACTAAGGAATCTAACAAAAGTGTGTGGGGACAAGGAGGTCCTGGCTATAATCTGAAAGCCGAATTTAATTCTAGGTCCCATCTTCGTGGAATTGTATCTATGGCACGATCAACCGACCCAGATAGTGCAGGTTCGCAATTTTTCATTGTAACCTCTGATAGCACATTCCTTGATAGACAATATACTGTGTTTGCTGAAGTTGTAGAAGGGTTGGAAATAGCAGATAAAATTGTTAATCTTCCAAGAGATGGTAATGATTGCCCTTTAGAAGAAGCAAAAATGCTTCGGATAACAACTTCTGATTGATGTCTATTTTACCACGTAGTCTAGTTTGCTAGTAAAGATTCCTTCATAAAGTAAAAACTTCTGTCGTCTTGCTTATTTTTTAAAAGTTCCTTGTTAAATGCCATCCTAGCAAGGGTTTTTGACACATCTAATAAACTGGCAATCCAGCCGTGTTCTCTCAATTCACTCGCAGTTTCAGATACTGTTCTAGGCTGGTCAAAAAAAGAGCTTTTTGATAAAACAAGAAGTTTTCCTCGCAATTCGTTTAGTGGAACAGAAACTGGCTCAGAAAATTCAGGTTCGTAAACCTCTACATCTTCAAGTGAACTTAGAGTATCTGTTTCCTCCATATTAGTTAGTTTTAGCTGGCGGTTAGGAAGCATTCTCCCTCCACATTCGTGCAGGTGCAAGGCAATGTCTTCAATAACTTTTCCTATAGTTTGATTGTCTACATAAAAGTCTCTTGAATCTATTTCAATTTCATCTTTCCCTATTCTTAATTTTATTTTAGCCAATAATATGACAGTAGTTATTTTTCATTTATTCTGTTAGATCTAAGTAGGTTAAAGAAAGCATCAAAAATTTTAAACATTAATGTGTATGTGAAAGGGATTTATACGAAATAATAATTTCAGGAATAATGCTAACTGTATTTGGTTCTGTCGCTTTTGATACTATAGGAACCCCAACCAAGGTTTTAAAAAATGTGCTAGGAGGAGCAGCCACTTTTGCTAGTATTTCAGCTAGTTTTTTTGTTAAGCCAGGACTCATTGCCGTAATAGGAAAAGACTTTCCAAAAGAATATCACAAAATTTTGTCAAAACGCCTTGATTTAAAAGGACTTTCTATAAAAGATGGCAAAACATTTCGGTATTCTGGTGTTTATGATAAGACTTTAAGCTCCAGAAGAACACTTCGTACAGATCTAAATGTGTTAAAGAACTTTAAACCAACTGTTCCTGATATCTATAGAAAATCTGAATTTGTATATCTTGCCAACAATGATCCTGACCAAAACACTGCGTTAATAAAAGAATTTGATAATGTCAAATTTTCTATGTGTGATACGGTCGATTTTTGGATTTCTACGAAGAGATCATCAGTAATTAGGATGTTCAAGCAGGTGGATGCTGTGGTAATTAATGATGAAGAGGCAAGGCTGCTAACTAAAGAATTCAATTTGATTAAATGTGCAAAAAAGATTATGAATTATGGACCAAAATATGTAATAATAAAAAAAGGTGAGCATGGTTCGCTTTTGTTCTTTGAAGATCTCATTTTTTCTTCACCCGCAGTTTCTCTAGAGAATGTGGTGGATCCTACAGGTGCTGGTGACTCGTTTGCTGGAGCTATGATGGGATATCTAACTAGCAAGAAAAAAACAGATCTTGCATCTATAAAAAAATCTGTGGTTTTTGGAAACGTAATGGGTTCATTTGCTGTTGAAGGTTATGGAACTGAAGGGCTATTACGAGTTAAAAAGTCGGACATTAAAAAAAGAATGTCGCAGTATAAAAAAATGGTTTCTTTCTGAAAAGTTATACGTGCTAATAATCTGTGTTTAATTATGGAAGATAAACTGGATGAAATTTTTTCTCTTCAAAAAAGTTATGAGGAAATGATGAATCTGGATAGATACCCTGAAGATGTAGAAGGAAAAGTTTCTGCTTTATGCACGGCGATAATTCACGAGGCAGTAGAGCTTCAGCGCACAACCAACTGGAAGTGGTGGAAAAAACCTGTGCCTTTTAATCAAGCTGATGCACGAGAGGAATTGGTAGACATCTGGCATTTTCTAATTCAGGCCTCAATTGAACTAGGCCTAACACCGGATGATATTTTAAAGGAATACCAAAGAAAGAATGAAATTAACAAACAGCGACAAAACGATGGATATTAATTTATTTTTTATTACCAAGTACTCTTTGCATCTTTTCTAAATCTGACGTTCCTACTTTGGGATGTATTGGCAGACAAAGTATGTGAGAAGATGCCCACTCCGTATGTGGTAAGTTTTTTTTGGTTTTGTAATATGGTGTTTTATGAATTGGAGTAGAATAATAAACAGTAGCCCCTATTCCTAAAGAGTTTAGTTTTTTCATTATTTTATTTCTATTTTTATGAGCAATTGTATACAAGTACCAGTTTAGTGTCTCATGTTTACGCTGTTTTGGCAGAACAACATCACAGTTTTGTAAAAGCTCGGTAAGAATTTTTGCATTATTTTTTCGTTGCTTTAAGAAAGAAGGTAATTTTTTCATTTGAATTTTTGCTATAGCAGCGTTAATTTCAGAAAGGCGAAGGTTCAACCCTAGTCTAGTCACAAGATTGTTTTTTGTTTGGCCATGATTACGTATCTGTTTTAGCTTTTCACATAGGTTTTTTTCATCTGTTACAATAGCCCCTCCTTCCCCAGACGTCATCACCTTAGTTCCATAGAAACTAAAGCAACCAAGGTTAGAAAAAGTTCCTGAGTGTTTTTGCTTGAATTTTGAGCCAAGTGATTGTGAAGCATCTTCAATAATTTTGAGGTTGTTCTTTTTTGCTACTTCGATAATCTCTTCCATATATGCAACATGCCCGTATAGATGAACCGGGATGATTGCCTTAGTTCGTTTTGTAACTTTTTTTCTTAAATCGTCGGGATCCATTGTATAATTTTCCCTTAGAATATCAACAAATACAGGCTTAGCCCCAACGGCTTTAACTGAATTTGCAGTTGCGACAAAAGTAAAAGAAGGAACAAGTACCTCATCACCTGATTTGATATCAAGTGCATACAGAGAAGCTTGTAGTGCTGATGTTCCAGAGTTCACAGCTATCGTAAACTTTGATTTGACAAATTTTGAAACAAGCTTTTCAAATTGTTGAACATGAACGCCACCATCAAACGATGATGAAGTAAGCGACTTTTCTGATAAAACATGTCTGACCGCCCGTATTTCTTCATCATCAATATCAGGAATATTTATAGGAATTTTCATTAGCACGTCTGATGGTTATTTCTTTAATAAGTTTCATTAAGAAATTCTAGGTTTTTATAATAGATTTCAATTACGCAATAAATGAAAAGGCGACATCTGCAAGAACATGACAGACAGTATAGAGTATTTCTCTATGTTTTCTACGTATCTATGGTAATAATGGGTTCCATAACATTCTTCGGTATTTACTCTATGACCCAAGAATGGAACGAAAATGGTACATATGTAATGGGAGAAATTCTGGTACAAACACAAGTACCGTTTGAGAACTTTGCAAATCTATCGACTTGGCTTTTCTTCTCTACAATCATAGGTTGGTATTGTTGTTCCAGAATTGGTTGGAAGAAAACAACCAATTTGCGTTCTTATAGAATGGCACTTGTTCAGCTAATGTTACTAGGGTTTACCATAATCTGCGTGTATGAAGTATTTTGGAATTTTACAATATTGAACGCTGAAATTACTTCACAGTTAATCTTAACCGGTGTTACGCCAGATATTGATGCGCTTGCAATAGAGTATCCAGACGTCCTACGCCCATGGAATTTGATTTTCGCAACAAAGATTTGGCTTGCTGGTACTATAATTAGCGGTCACGCATTCTATCTTAGTACAAGACCAAGAAAGACCTTAGAAGAACTAGAATCATAACTTCTTGCTTATGGATTTTATGATATCTAGGGTTACAAAATCACAATCTGCAAACTTTATAGGCTTTCAAAAAAAATCCAATTAAAATGGATGCTGCTGAAAAAGTTGAACTAGTCTCAAGACCCCCAACAGAGGAAGTCGTTACTCAGGAAGAGTTGTTAGAGCTTTTCAAAACCAATTCAAAGCCAAAGCACTACATCGGCATTGAAATTTCTGGGTTCTTGCATTTAGGCAGTCTGATAACCACTGGCTTCAAGATTAATGACTTTGTTAAGGCTGGTGTTGACTGTACTGTCTTTTTAGCTGATTGGCACACTTTGTTGAATGAAAAGTTGGGAGGTAATTTTGAAACTATTAGAAAAGTTTCAAAATATTATGAGGATGCCTTTAGACTGGTCTGCCCTGAGGCAAACATAGTTTTAGGAACTGACCTTTATGATTCCAAAAAAGAATACTGGTCAGAACTTGTACAAATTGCAAAGCACATGTCATTAGCTAGAACCATGAGAACGCTTACCATAATGGGAAGATCGGAAAACGACGAAAAAATTGATCTTGCAAAACTTCTCTATCCTGCAATGCAAGCAGCGGATATACACTCACTTGACTTGGATATAGTGCATGCTGGAATGGATCAAAGAAAAATTCACATGCTGGTTAAAGACGTTTTTCCAAAAATGAAATGGAAAGTTCCAGTAGCTGTTCACCATAAGTTATTGCCTGGACTAACCAAACCCACGGAAGAAAAATCTGGTGGTGAAGTAGGCAAGATGAGCAAATCTGACCCTAACGCTGGTATTTTCATTCACAACTCAGATGATGAAATTAGAACTAAAATTAAGAAAGGGTTTTGTGAGGAAGGAATTACAGAAAACAATCCGATACTGGAAATTGCAAAGCATGTAGTGTTTCATGAATTTGATGCCATAACTATTGAGCGACCTGAAAAATTTGGCGGCAATGTTATCTACAATAATTTTGAAAGTTTAGAGTCTGATTTTGCACAGAAGAAACTTCATCCTACTGACTTGAAGCAAGCTGTTGGAGAATCTTTGGTCAAGATAGTATCCCCAGTTAGGGAGAAGTTGGCATTGAGTAATGAACTGTCTGATTTAATTAAAAATAGTTATTAAATTAATTCTGTATTTTTTGTTCTGCTTGAAGATTATATTTTGATTTGTAGCCTCTTGGATTTATCATCAGATCATTAAAGTTGTATGTCGAAGAGTTTCCAACAATGACTGTACTTATCATTCCCAACTTGTCAGCATATTCTTCCATGTGTTCTAGATCAGTAATTACTATAGATTCAGATTCTCTGTATGCCCCCTTGATAATTGCCACAGGAGTGTTTAGTGAACGATATTTCAACAAAATTTTTCTAGTGTCCTGTAATTGACGTATTCTTTTTTTGCTAGATGGGTTATAGATTACTATAACAAAATCACCCTGCGCAGCAGCCTCTACCCTTTTAACAATAATTTCCCAGGGAACAAGAAGATCACTCATGCTAACAACCGCAAAGTCTGTCATTAGTGGTGAACCAATTAATGACGCACAAGAATTCAGGGCAGAGACGCCTGGTATTATCTCTACTTGCAATCCTGTTTTGGGGTTCCATCCAGACTCAGCAAGCGTTTCATAAATCAATCCTGCCATACCGTAAATTCCAGGATCCCCACTAGAAACTAGCGAAACAATTTTTCCTTCCTTAGCCAAGTCAATGCATTGTTGTGCCCTTTCAACTTCTTGAGTCATAGCATATCTATAGACATCCTTCCCGTCTATGAGATTCTCAACCAAATTCACGTATGTTGCATAACCAACAATTGTATCACTTTCTTCAATAACCTGTTTTGCTCGAAAAGTCATATGGTCATGATGGCCTGGACCCACACCAACTATGTATAATTTTCCTGCCATGATTTCAATGATTTTATAATTAATTTATCTCTTTCAAAACCTAGTTGATTTTGTCTAGCTGGAACTCCTCATGAAGCGATTGAACAACAGACTTGCAATCAGAATCCTTGACAACAAATGCAAGATTAAGTTCTGAGGATCCTTGTGCTATCATCATTACGTTGACATTTCTTTTTTGTGCAGCAGCAAATACTTTGGAAGCTATGCCTACCGTACCCCTCATGCCTGACCCAATCATAGCTATAATTGAAGCATTTGGTGTTGTTTCAATTTTTTTAACCAATTTCCCAAGTAGATTCATTTCGAGTGCATTAACAGCTCTTTCAAGATCTGATTTTTTGACAATTATTGAAATACTTGATTCTGATGGATTAGAAGAAACCATCAGAACGTTGATGTTTTTCTCCGCTAAAATTGTGAATATTTTTGCTGCTGAGCCTGGTGCAGCAAAAAGTATGCCCCCACTTAGATCCATGAGGCCTATATTTCGAATTGCAGAAACACATTTGACAGTTTTTTTAGTTCCAGCAGAAGGTGTGGCGGTTACAATTGTGCCAGTATTTTTTATGTCAAAAGTACTTCGAATTCGCATAGGAATTTTTTTGGATAATAACGGTTCAAAAGTCCTAGGATGGATTTGTTTGGCGCCAAATTGTGCCATTTCTATTGCTTCTGAATATGAAACTTCTTTAAGCAGTTTAGCATTTTTTACAAGTTTAGGATCGGCTGTCATTAAACCATCAACGTCACTCATTAACCAAACTTCGTCTGCATTGATACAAGAAGCAATTATTGTTGCAGTATAATCTGAGCCGCCCCTACCAAATGTGGTTATGTTACCATGTTGATCAGCACCAGCAAAGCCGCCTACAACAGGTATTATTTTTTTTGATAATAAAGAACCAAGTATCTTAGAAATACGAATTCTAGTTGTATCCATTAATGGTCTAGATTCTCCAAAATTAGAATCAGTGATTATGCCAACTTCCTTGCCGTTTAATGCAGTAGATTTTTTCTTAAGATCTTGTAAAGTATAAGATACCAAATCATCCGAAAGCCGTTCTCCAAAAGAAACTAAATAATCTAATGAGCGAAGTGAGACCTCCTTTAATAATGTAAGACCACTAACTAATTCTCGTAATTCTGAAACATCTGTATCAAGTTTTTCTAGCAATTGTTTTTTGATTTTAGAATTTTTGATAGTTTGATTAGCTAGCTGTTTATGCTTTTTGATTACCTTGTCCAATGTTTTAACAATATCGTTTTTCTTCCTTTGTTCAATCATTCTTGAAATCAGAATGAGATCATCGGTCACGCCACCAACAGCTGAACAAACTACCACAATCTCATTATTTTTAGTAAATGAGATTATAGATTTTGCAACATCTCTAATATCTTTAGGAGATGTAAGTGATGTTCCACCAAATTTTAACACTAGTTTCAAGTCAGTATACCTGTTTTAATTAATCCATAAATTCTTTAACTTTCAACACGTGGTGCTAAATAGAAGTGAATTCTTCCAATGTTTGCTACTTTGAATTCTATACGAAGTGGTTTTGAGCTAGAAAATTCAAGGCTTATAGAACCAGATGTGCTTCCTATGGCTTTTACAATGGGGTTTAGATATTCAAGGCTATATGTTCCTGTACTTTCCTGACTCACGGATATCTCCTCTAATTCTTGCATATCTTTTTCAAATTTTTCAAAAGCCTCTCCAGTATCACCCTTTCCAGAAAATTCTACCGTGTTAGATGTTGCCTTTACGGATAAATAATCTGAGACAACTTCAATATCACCCAATATTTTTACAAACATGGACGAAGATAAACCAATTTTTGAATCGTAGGGAATTTTTGGAAGTGGTGTTTCAGATGCTGAGCTTTCAATTAATCTCATTTTGTATTTTTTGTTTTTTCCAATAGATACATGAAGCATGTTATCTTCAGAAATATTAATTTCAATGCTATCGCTTTTTTCAGCTCGTTTGATTAATTTAGAAAATTCATCGATACGAACGCCAAATTTGATGTCGCCATCACAGTCATATTTTTCAAACGCGGAATTAGGCCAAGAAATATCTATTAATGCTACATGAGAAGGATCCATTCCTCTAAATGAAATGCCCTCTATTGTTGCTTCAAATGTTGCTTCCTCAACCAAAGTTGATACGGCAGAAATAACTGCCTTCCATTCATCAGATCCTGTTGTTTTTGCTGAAAATTTCAATTTAATCAAATGATTGTAATGTCAAAGTTAAACGTTATGTGTAATCACGCCATGTATGATTACATTTTACACATCTATAAAACCGAGTTTCAGGTTCGTCAGCACTACGAGTTTGTAAACTCCACCACACTCCTTCTTGATTATGGCATTTCTCACAATCAATCTTGATAGTTGATTTTAATCCTTGGTCTTTTCTCATATCAGATTCTCCCATAACCAAAAAATCAGGATCTGATTCGCCTGATTTTTCTTTTACGGTTTTCCCAATTTTTTTAACATATTCACATTTTGGACAAACTAATTGATTATTTTTTTTTTTCAGTAGCGCTTTACAGGTAGGACAAAATTCCAATCTACTTTCCCTTTAACTGAGAGGCTAGCGTTTTTTTTAAATCAGCAGCTACAACAATTGCAGAGCTTGTTGCTTTAGAGATGTCTTTGAGAGGACTTTTGGAATCAACGCGCATCCATAATTCACTGGTAAGAGGATGTCTGGTAATGACACCGGCAAATTCAGGGTTGGAGTTTTTAATCAATTCGTGTTGGATGAGATACAAGATACCAATATCTCCATCTTTAATAGATAATCTCACTTTATTTTTGGCTAAATTCTCTAACTGAACATCCATGCACCGAAAAGGAACTTATTGTGGATATAAATCATTATCAGGTAACGCTAATGCCTAATTCCATTTTGAGCTTGGACATGATCAAAGACAAAGACGCGTATTCGATAGATGACAATATTACAATAAATGTGAAATTTTCATTAGGTGGCGATATACGCAATTCGTTTAATGAGAAGAATTGGACTGATGCATGGAATAATAATGATAATCAATTCAAACTAAAGTATGGTGTAAAGCTGAATTCTGGAGGGTTAAGAAAGCATAATGTTGGTAAACCGATCGATACTTACCGAAAAGCATCAATATTTTGGACTAGAAATCCTAAACTTGTTAATCCTGTGAAAGAGAAAAGGATTTGGGTTCAGGTTGCAAAAAATTTTGAGCCATATATAAAATTGACAGAAGAGGATGTTCAAAAAGAATTGTTTGATTTTGATGAACCAATT
>Ga0257113_1000536_pt1 | contig 12717 bp, 11 predicted proteins | sample LP_taG_4_FD_191568 | JGI IMG/M metagenome (GOLD analysis project Ga0257113, IMG submission 191568) | Marine microbial communities from Northeast Subartic Pacific Ocean, Canada - LP_J_2015_P26_2000m | ecosystem: Environmental > Aquatic > Marine > Oceanic | place: Canada: Northeast Subartic... | reverse complement strand
AAATCAGAACCAGAAGCTAAATCAGAACCAGAAGCTAAATCAGAACCAGAAGCTAAATCAGAACCAGAAGCTAAATCAGAACCAGAAGCTAAATCAGAACCAGAAGCTAAATCAGAACCAGAAGCTAAATCAGAACCAGAAGCTAAATCAGAACAATGAGCACACAACAAAAAACTGACGGATTAACACCAGTTGAAGTTATTCAGATTGTTGGCAGAACTGGCATTGCTGGTGAGATCATTCAAGTAAGAGTGAAAATATTGGATGGTAAAGACAAAGGAAGGGTACTTACAAGAAATGTTAAAGGCTCAATACGAATGTCTGAAATTCTACTTTTAAGAGAAACAGAACGTGAAGCCAAAAAGATAAGGTAGAAAAATTTTGAGTTTGTTAGAAAAGCCATGCAGCTTTTGTAATCGTTCCGTGGTAAAGGGATCAGGAACTATGATTGCAAAAAACGATGGAACTGTACTGTGGTTTTGTTCTGCTAAATGTAAAAAAAATGCCCTTGTTCTAAAACGCGACCCAAGAAAACTAAAGTGGACAAAAAAATACGTTAAAGGCGGAATTAAAGTCAAAAAGTAAGTTGACTGAACAAACACTAATAATTGTAAAACCAGACGCTGTAAAACGAAATCTGGCAGAAGAAATTCTATCACGTTTTAAAAAGAAAGGATTTAGTGTTTCAAAGCAAAAAATGTTAAATTTTACAACAGAAATGGCTAAGCAATTTTATTCCGTACATAGCTCTAAACCATTTTTTAATGAATTGGTATCATTTATTACATCTGGGAAGGTTGTCGTTGCAATAATTGAAGGTGACAATGTCATCAATGTAACTAGGGAAATTATAGGTAAAACTAACCCTAAGGAAGCTGATGCTGGAACAATACGTGGTGATTTTGGTATCAGTATAACAGAAAACTCTATCCATGCATCTGATTCAAGCGAAAGTTTTGATAAGGAAGTGAATGTGGTATTCTAGTGATCAAAAATGCGCATTCGACAACCTATCGTGTCAGTTCTAGGACACGTTGATTCTGGAAAAACCTCATTACTTGACAAAGTACGTGGGACTGCTGTTCAAGGAAGAGAAGCTGGTGGTATAACTCAACATATAGGAGCAAGTTTTCTGCCGGTAGAAACAATACAGAAAATTTGTGGGCCACTTTACGAAAAATTGAGTAAGGTTGAACATAAAATTCCAGGCATTCTAATGATTGATACCCCCGGTCACGAAATTTTTACAAATTTGCGCTCACGGGGAGGTTCTGCTGCAGACATTGCAATTTTAGTAGTAGATGCAAATAGAGGATTTCAACCTCAAACTAACGAAAGTTTAAAAATTTTAGAAAGTCGAAAGGTGCCTTTTGTTGTAGCACTGAATAAAACTGATATGATTTCTGGTTGGAAGGATGTGCAAACACAATTTATTACAAAAACTATTGAGAAGCAAAATCCTGAAGTACAGGCCTTTCTGGATGAAAAAATTTACAATGTAGTTACTGCACTTTCTGTTTTGGGTTATCAATCAGAGGCATTTTACAGGGTTAGTGACTACAAGAAAGAGATTGCAATAGTACCCGTTAGTGCAAAAACAGGTATAGGTATACCTGAGCTATTTGCCGTTTTGGTTGGATTGACGCAACAATTTCTAAAAGAGAAATTAAATCAAGAAGAAAAATCCAACCGAGGAATTGTATTAGAAGTTAATGATGAAGTAGGTCTTGGCCCTACAGCAAATTTGATTTTAATCGACGGCCAGCTCAAAAAAGAAGATTTCATAATAGTGACAAAAAGAGATTCAGTGATTGTTACAAAACTCAAGGCATTGCTACTGCCTAAGCCTCTTGACGAAATGAGAGATCCACGTGATAAATTCAAACCAGTAGAACAGATACAGGCAGCTGCCGGTGTAAAAATAGCATCACCAGATTTAGAGGGTGTTTTGCCTGGCAGTACACTTTATGCAACAAATGACAATTCGGAGATAGAGAGTTTAAAAAATTCTATTGAAGATGAGATGCAATCTGTTTTTATTAATACGGAAACAAATGGAGTTATTATAAAATGTGATGCTATAGGATCACTTGAGGCTTTAATAGAAATGATGCGTCGTCAACAAATCCCTATTTCAAAAGCCGATATAGGACCAGTAACTCACAGAGATATTATCGATGCAATGGCAATAAAGGAAAATGATAGACACCTGGGTGTAATTTTAGCATTTAATGTAAAGGTTTTACAAGATGCTGAAACTGAATCAGATGATAATCATATCAAAGTTTTTACTGATAAAATAATCTATAGCTTAATTGATACATATACACAATGGGTAGACGATGACAAAGCGGACGAAGAAAATGCTATTTTTAAAGAACTAATCCCAATATCCAAATTCACTTTTCTGAAAGGTTTTATTTTTAGGAATAACAACCCAGCAGTGTTTGGTATTAGAGTGGATGTAGGAAAACTACGTCAAAAAATTCCTTTCATGAACAAAACTGGAAAAAAAATTGGTATTATACACCAGCTACAACATGATGGTAAAACCATAAACTCTGTTAAAACAGGACAGGAAGTTGCATGTTCTGTCCAAAATGTGACTGTGGGTAGACAAGTAGTTGAAGAGGATGTTTTCTATACGTTACCTTCTTCTTCAGATGCAAAGCAGTTACTAAAGCGGTTTATGCAGAAATTAAGCTCTGAAGAGAGAAACACACTAAATGAAATTGTAGAAATTCAACGAAAAATAAACCCAGTTTATGGGTATTAAATTATTTACAGGTCGAGTAGGTATCGCATAGTTATTTCATCATTTTCATTTATTTCCATCAAATGAAATGTAGGTGACTTGATTTCCACCTTGAAGTTATGTTTTTTTAGATCCAATTTTTCGCCTGAAATCTTTGAAACAATCTGGTATTCTTTATTTTTTTTAATATTAACAGAGAAATTCTTTATGGCAAAACCATCTGTTATTGTTATAGTCACAATCTCTTCCAACCAGTTATACAACAGATTTATAAGATTTCTTCCTTTCACATTGATGTTTTTTTCTTCAATTTCCTGAATATTATTCGAATCAATTATAGTCTCAACAACTGATTTTCCCGCCACCGAAAATGCATCTTCCAAGGTTTTTGCGTTAACTTCAATCAGTGCATCTGTAGCATGTTCAAGGTATTTGTAAGACAATTACATTTTTGATAAATTTGTAGCGTTAATAAAGAAGATATTTTATAATTCGAAATCTAAAGTAAAACGGATATAATTTTTCAACGAAATCAACCAATTCCATATTATAGTAATGTCTAAATGCATTAATCCATCATTTTTCATGAATTGGATCTTCCTAGGGGCATGAAAGACTTTGATAGGGATGAAATGGAGAAAATTGAATTTGTCCGTCAAAAATTTCTCGAAACCGCAAAAATTTTTGGTTTTAATTTAATGGAGCCCTCGCCAATTGAACTTTTATCTGTTCTAGAAGCAAAGAGCGGACCTTCTATTAAAGATGAGATATATTATTTCAAAGATAAGGGCGATAGGGAAGTAGCACTAAGATTCGATTTTACCGTTGGCCTGACAAGATATGTTGCATCACAAAAAACTTTGAAGTTACCAGCAAAATTTTCTTCATTTGGAGGTGTTTGGAGATACGATGAACCACAAAAGGGGCGATATCGATTCTTTCATCAATGGAACATTGAAACATTTGGCAACTTAAATGCGGAACATGATGCAGAGATTATAGAATTTACATCTAGATTTTTTGATAACCTCGGACTCCAAAACGTAGTTATCGATATCAATCATAGAAAATTAGTTGAATTATACATTAGCCAGGTTTTTGAATCAAATGAAACCACTTTACTTCATGATATTTTCAGGGCTGTAGACAAGATTCAAAAAAAATCAAAAAATGAAATACTGCAAGAATACAAACAGAAGGGATATTCTTCAGAAAAACTGTTAAGAATACTAGAATTTTCAAATCTTAAGGGAACACCGTCAGAAATTGAACGTAATTTTGATACTTCAGATTTAGATGGATGGGATGAATTGTTTACCTTGTATGATTCACTAAAAGACAGAGGGATTGATAATATTAGAATCAACTTTGGTATTGTACGTGGTCTTGATTATTATTCTGGTATAGTTTTTGAAGCATTCGATACCACTTCTGACTTGGGTGCGTTGGTAGGTGGTGGACGTTATGATAGTCTACCAAGTGCATTTGGTCGTAATGATTTAGGGGCTACGGGAGTGGCAGGAGGTGTAGAAAGAATTATTCTCCGTCTTGATGCTCAAGGCATTTCTTATACTATGTCTGGTGATACAATATCTGTTCTCTATGTAAATGAAGAGTTAAAACCACATGCAATTCAGTGTGCCTCAAAACTTCGAAAACTTGGAATATCAACAAATATTGATTTATCTAACAAACCCTTAAAGAAACAGATGGAAATCTCATCAGACTCAAAGTTTTGTATTATATTTGCACCCAAAGAATTTTCAGAGAAACAAATTGTATTAAGAAACATGATAGATAGAACTGAAAAGCAAATTTCTTTAGATGACTTAATTACAAACCCAAAAGATGTTCTTAATTTGTAAATACTCTTGTCAGCATCATAATTTCTGGACCAGTTGTTAAGTTGCCAACCACAATGGCATTGTTGTTTGTTAACATTCCAGACGAAATAAATGGAGTACCACCATTTATTGTAGCAGGTTCAACATTAACCCCTAAAATATTTGAAATTTTTTTAATATCTTCCTCTTCCGTTTCAGGATGAATAATACCTCCACTATTGTTAGCTTCCATTACAGCACCAACTTGATAGTATCCAGCTATTTTCTTTTGAATAACTTCTATATCTAAAACATCCTCAATTTCTTTGACGTATTCTTTTTCAATAATAGGAGAAACAATCCCACCTTTATCATTAACACTGATTAAATTTCCTAAGGCGTTGTATTTGGTATCTAATATCTTTACATTCAAATCTGTACATTTTCGTAAATTCGTGATCTCTTCTGGAGAAGATGTTCTAGGCAAAAGTATTCCATGATTGTTTAGTACCATTAGAATTCCAAGTAATCTAGTATTAGCAACAGGCGTCATAAGATATTCGGTTTGAAGATAATGTGCTAAATTCTCAGCCTTAGTTTTAGCAAATCCATTTGGAACAAAAACAAATTTGTCATTTACACTGGTAAAAATTCCAATATTTGGTCCACGATAAACATCATATTTGATAATATCCAACGATCAAAAACTGTCATGAAAAGATATGAACGTAAGGAAAGAGCCAGAAATACTGTTATATTTTTAAATTTTCAAACTATCCTGTTAGGAATAACTAAAATTGTCTAGATTTAAATAATATCTAAAAATAGAATTCTTATTGCCAATTCAAGAGGACTTCTGTAAAGGAGACAAAAAGCCAATCGGAAAGATTTCGCTGGATGATGGTGAAAATTTTCACTGGGTTTGGCCATCTCAAGGGCTAGTTGAAGCATCTAAGGACGAAAAAGTTCTTGCTGACTACAAAAAGCACAAGGAGAAGATGGTGCCTCTAGGTATAACTGGGACTATGGTGGCAAATGACTGGGATTCTTGTGTCGCAGACGGTGCATGTATTGAGGCATGTCCTGTACAAATATTTCAATGGTACAGAACTGACAAGGACATTTCAGGCATTGATGCAGTTAAAGATAAGACAGTATGGAAAGGTCTAGGTACTACTGAGAAAGAAGAGAGATTAGATTACACAGACAAAGCTGATGCGATTAGAGAACATGATTGTATCTGGTGTATGGCATGTGTATCAGTTTGTCCTCCACAAGCGGTATTAGTGGACCAAGGCTTACAGGAATTTCACGAAAAAGCTGCAGGAACTTATCAATCACTAGGTTCTGGACAGGCAAATCCACACTCAGATCATGCAGCACCACCGAGCAAAGGAATAGTTTAGAAAACGGTTTCTAACGTTTTTTCTTTTTTTTAAAACAAATTTTAGTTAGTTCTTATAATCGATTTTTGCAGAGGTCGCTTAGCCTGGTAGAGCGCGGGCCTTGAGAGCCTGTGTGCGCAAGCACGCGGGGGTTCGAATCCCTCTCTCTGCGCTTGTTATTTTCCAAATTTTGCTAACTCTGCTAATAGTGCAGTTAATTGTATCTCAGGATTAGATCCTACTAAAATTCTATAATCATATTTTGCAATTGTTTCCAGTATTCCTTCAAGGTTATTGACTTTGGAATTAAAAACTGCTTGATTTATGTATTTTAAAAAATCTGATTCGGACATTCCATAAACCTTAATCAACTCTATCATTTTATCCCTTGCAGTAGAAATCTTTCCATTAAGTGCTAATTTTAGAACATCTTGAACATCTTTTGTTTTAGTTAATCCAACAACTGACTTTACAACAGGCTCGGTTACATCTCCTGAACTCGCAGTAGCTTGGAGAATATTTATTGCATGGCGTAGATCCCCTTCTGTATAATTACAAATAACACTCAATCCTTTTTCATCAGACTTGACATTCTCTTTTTTTGCAATGAGTTTTAATTGAGAAATAATATCGTTATCTGAAATCTTGGAAAATTTGAAAATAACACATCTACTTTGAATGGGCCTAATTATTTTTGATAAATTATTTGCAATTAAAATGAACCTACAAATTTTTGCCGTATCCTCAACTATTCTTCGTAGTGCGGTTTGTGCATCTGTTGTCATTTCATCCGCTTCATCAAGAATTATTACCTTAAATGGGATTTTTGTATCCAAGCCTGCAAACCGCGAAAATTTTTTTACACGTTCTCTTACCATATTTATTCCTCGCTCGTCGGATGCATTAAGCTCCAGTGTGTAATCTCGCCAATGTTCACCTAAGATTTCTTTTGATATACAAAGTGCGGCAGTAGTTTTGCCAACTCCCGCCGAACCTGTAAATAACAGATGAGGCATTTCGGATTGATTTTTCAACAGTGCTTTTATGCTATTAATAATATCTTTTTGATTTACTATTTCAGAAATTTTTTTTGGGCGGTATTTTTCTACCCACATGACGTTTGATAATGACATCAGATCTTAACCTGCCAATTCCTATTAATAAATGACATAAAGGATCAAATGATCAAAGCTTTTTGTAAATTGATTTGATCGATCGTATCCATTAAATGGTTCAACGTTGTTTGATGAATATTGAATTTGAGTGATTTTGAACGTATACATTCCATAGGATATGGTCTAAAAGATGTCAAAGTTTCATTTAGCAAAGATTTGAAACTGAATGTTTCAGATCTAACTATTGCTGGAAAGCAAGGCGAAATTCTTAATATTCCTAGGTGGATTGCAAATGTCTTAGAATCAGAAAAGTACGTTGAAATTCAAGATTCTGAAATACTTACAGAGTTGAAACAAGCAGTAATGAAAGAAGAAGTTCAAAGTAATTTTGATCTCTCAGTATTAGAACCTTATTTTTACATCAAACTAAAATCATACATGCAAAGAATGACTGAAAAGGATTATGATATGACGGAAAGCATGTTAAACAAACTCCTTAGGACAAGACGAAGTAAGATAATTCGTCTTGCAGATTCATCAAAACTATCGGCTGAAATTTCACAGAAACTAACTGTTGAAGAATATGATTTTTATAATGAAATCCATAATGTTAGTACAAAGTTTTCTAAAAAAATTATAGGTAGTAAAAAATGACGACGGAAGAATCTCTAACAGAGTCAGCACTTTCAGATAAAGTAAAGGAATTTTTGACACAGTTCAAAGACACTACAGGGTCTTTTTCATATGTTGAGCAAATTGATCAAATGATGCCTAAACGTGCGAAATATATTTCTGTAGACTATAACGATCTAGTATCTGTTCCAGCTATTGAATCAAAATTTATGGAAAATCCAGATGAAATTCTGAATGCATTTTCTAGAGCTATTAAAGAAATTTTAAAGGAACGTTTCCCAGATTATGCAGAAAAGATCAAACACGAGATACGTGCTCGTATAGCGAACTTTCCAGTTCAACGAAGTTTACGTCAGATTAATTCCGAAGTGATAACCAAGATGACAAGTGTTTCTGGAATGGTAGTAAGGGCATCAGAAGTAAAACCATTAGCCATGGAGGTAACTTACAAATGTCTTGATAAACACATCTCAAAATTTACTTTAATTGATGGAATGAGCTTGGATAACGCTGTAAAGTGCCAAACTCCAAAATGTCCGCATAAAAATTTAGCTATAGTACCGGAAGCATGTAGATTTATCGATTTTCAAATTGTTCGGTTACAAGAGTTACCTGAGGATCTTCCACCTGGGCAATTACCTCACTACGTGAGTGTTAGCATGAAGCAGGACTTGGTTGATTTTGCTCGTCCTGGAGATAGAATTATTTTAACAGGAATAGTTCGAATTGAGCAGGAACGTATATCTGGAGTTGATAAATCTGCAAGCGCGCTTTACAGATTACGAATGGATGGAAACAATATTGAATTTCTTGGTGGTAGAGGTGTAAAAAGCTCAAGACGAACGGAAAGAGAGCAAATTTCCCCAGATGAAGAAAAAATAGTAAAATCTTTGGCAAAAAACACTGATATCTATTCAAGGCTAATTGATTCATTTGCTCCTCATATTCGAGGCCATAAGCTATTCAAGGAAGCAATTCTTTTGTTGATTGTAGGTTCAACACAACGTGCACTCTCAGATGGCACCAAGGTTAGAGGAGACATCAATATTTTTCTTGTAGGAGATCCAGGTACTGCAAAAAGTGAGATGCTAAAATTCTGTGCGAGGATTGCACCTAGAGGATTATATACTTCAGGAAGAGGTTCTACTGCAGCTGGTCTTACTGCAGCTGTTGTACGTGATACTTCTGGAATTTTCATGCTAGAAGCTGGAGCAGTAGTACTTGGAGATCAAGGCCTAGTTTGTATAGACGAATTTGATAAAATGAGACCTGAAGATAGGAGTGCTCTACATGAGGTGATGGAACAGCAATCTGCCAGCATAGCGAAGGGTGGTATTGTTGCAACACTTAATGCCAGAACCTCAATCTTGGCTGCAGCAAACCCAATATATGGAAAATATGATCCATTCAAGAACATACATGAAAATGTAAATCTCCCTATACCGCTTCTTACTAGATTTGACTTAATTTTTGTTGTAAGAGATATCCCAACACCTCAACAAGATAGAGACATAGCACAACATATTTTAAGTCAGCATGGAACGTATGGAACTGATACTACTTCACTTGTGGATATTGATATTCTTACAAAATATTTGGCATATGCAAAACGAATTGATCCTGTTCTTACAAAAGAAGCTGAAAGTAAGATAATGGAATTCTACCTTAAGATGAGAAGTGTTGAAGGTGAAGACAAAGAAAAAATGATCACGATAACACCAAGACAACTAGAAGGACTAATTAGATTATCTACTGCACGAGCAAGGCTTTTGCTGAAAAATCAAGTTGAAGGGGAAGATGCAGAGAGAGCAATTTATTTGTTCAATGAAATGTTGAAGAATTCGGGTGTAGATGTCAACACAGGAAAAGTTGACATTGGGGTACTCCAGGGTCGTCCTCGTAGTGAAGTTTCAAAATTAGCTACGTTTATGGAGGTTCTAAAATCTCTTGAGGGTGAACCCAAGTCACCTGTACTGGAACAAACATTCATTGATGAGCTTGTAAAGTCAGAGAAATTTAATGAAGTAGAAGCTAAAAATTATATTCGTAGAATGGTCCGAGAAGCGTCTATTTATGAGTCAAAACCCGGTTATTACAACACGGTATGAATATTGATGAACTGTCTATTGATCCACGCATAATTGATTTCTTAAAATCACAAGGTTACACAGAACTTTATCCACCACAGAAAGATGCTGTTAATGCGGGAATACTTGATGAAAAAAACATTCTAGTTTCAACTCCTACCGCAAGTGGAAAAACTCTGATTGCCACTTTGGCAATGATTCAGCATATCATAAAACATAAGACAAAAGTTGTTTATCTTAGTCCTTTGAGAGCCCTTGCTGCTGAAAAGTTTTCAGAATTTAAGAAACTGGAAACTCTGAAATTAGAGCGTAAAATCAAAGTATCAATCTCTACAGGAGATTTTGATTCAGCTGGCAACTTAGCAAACTCTGACATTTTGATTCTCACAAACGAAAAGATGGATTCCTTAATGAGATATGGTCCGGCATGGATTGACGATATAGGACTGGTAATATCTGATGAAATTCATCTAGTTGGAGACGAAGGAAGAGGCCCAACTTTAGAAATGATCCTAACCAGATTCAAACTTGGACTTGCAGGTAATAAGCCTCGTATTATTGGATTAAGTGCAACCATAACAAATTCTGATGAACTTGCAGAATGGTTAGATTGTAAACCGGTTGAAAGCAAATGGAGACCTGTACCTCTTTCTGAAGCAGTATATGATGATTTTATGGTAAAAAACCAAGAAAGAGAATCCTACGAAGTAAATTTTGACAGTATAGGGTTACCATCAATTGGTTTGGGTATAGATTCTGTAAAAAACGGAGGTCAAAGCTTGCTATTTGCTATGACTAGACCTAGCTGTGCCAAACTTGCTACGGATTCTGGAAAATACATTGAAAGAATATTAAGCAACAACGAATTAGCGGATCTTGAAACAATTTCAAAAAAACTATTATCAAATAATGAGCAAACACAACTGGTTAAAAAACTAGCATATCTGGTAAAACAGGGAGTTGCTTTTCATCATGCCGGGCTTAATCAAAACTGTCGTGAAATAATTGAAACAGAATTTAGAAGTGGTAAAATAAAGCTGTTATCTGCGACTCCAACGTTAGCTGCTGGCGTAAACCTTCCAGCTCGTCGAGTAGTTATATCAAGCATATTAAGATACAACGCAAAATTTGCAGGAAATACTCCGATTAGTGTTTTAGAATACAAACAGCTGTGTGGAAGAGCCGGCAGACCACAATATGATAAAGAGGGAGAATCAATAATTATTGCAAAACAAATTCCCCAAGATGATCTACTAGATCATTACGTAGATGGTGAACCGGAGCCCATTGAATCAAAAATCATAGAACCAAGTTCTCTAAGAATTCATTTACTTAGTTTGATTGTGACATCACCAACAATCACAGAGGATAGGATTAACAAATTTTTTTCACAAACGCTTGGTGGAATGCAAGTAGAAGATGAAACAATTGAATTGAATTTAGAAAATGCCAAACACTTTCTAATAGATGAAAAATTTATTGTTAAAAGTCGAAATGGGTTTATAGCTACGAAATTTGGCCAAATGGTTTCTAGATTATATATTGACCCGATGACTGCAAGAGATTTTCGTAATGCCATTGAATATGATATTTCTAAAGGAAGAAAACATACGTTTGGTTTTTTACATTTAATCACTGATTGTGGTGAATTTTTTCCAAAATTTGGACTTAGAATTAAGGATGAAGAAAGATTGGATATTGTACTAGAAAATAACATACAAACAAAAATTAAACATATTGATGTGCAAGATTGTACAAGAAGCTTACTTGCAATGGAGTTATGGATTAACGAAGGAACTGAAATTGACTTGTCAGATCAACTAAACATTGAATCTGGTGATATACACAGAATGGCTGAAACTGCAAATTGGTTAGCATATTCTCTTAGAGAACTATCAAGATTACTAGGAAGAATAGATCTAATCAAAGAGCTTGATGACTTACGGCAGAGAATAATTTATGGTATAAAAGAGGAACTAATAGATCTTGTCAAGATTAAGGGAATTGGACGTGTGAGAGCAAGAAGGCTGTATAGAAATAATATTAAAACTCGTCAAGATTTAGCAGCAACTTCTGTTAATCAATTAGCAGCAATAGATAAAATTGGTATGACTGTCGCTAATAACATAAAATCACAACTAAAGGTCAGATAATTGGAAGAAAAAATAATAGCAGCTATAGCTGTCTCAGCAATTGCTTTTTTTTCAGTGTATGCTTTAACTCCAATTTTAATCAAATTTTTAGAAAAGCGAAATATGACTGTAAAAGATGTTGGCAAACAGGGCAATGTTCAGGTAGCTCGACCAGGAGGTATTTCCATAGTAGTTGGTCTTGTGGCATCGGAGATTATCTTGTATGTATTTTTTCCAATATCAGAGATTTTAGCCGTAATCATTGTATCAATTTTGGGATTTGCTGTAGGGATAATTGATGACAGAAAAGTGATGGGTGGTTGGTTTAAGCCTGTAGCACTAGCATTTTGTGCAGCTCCAATTCTTTTGTTAGGAGCTTATGACTCAAATCTAGACTTTCCTCTATTCGGTTCAGTCAAAATACCTTCTTTGTATATGGCATTAATCGTGTTTATGATTCCTATTACAGGAAATACAATAAACTCCATTGATATTTTAAATGGATTATCTAGCGGATTTATGACAATTGCGAGTTTTGCATTAGCAATCTCATTATTTATTTTACAAAACTATGAAATTGCCATAGCTAGTCTATGTTTAGCATTTGCTTCTCTGGCATTCTACAAATATCATAAATTTCCTAGTAGAATTTTTCCTGGCGATTCAGGCGCTCTTGTTTTGGGTGCAACGTATGGAACGTTGGCGATAGTTGGTTCAGTCGAAGTAATTGCCGCCATTGCAATTTTACCTGCCATAATCAACTCATTCTTGTTTCTTTCGAGTATGA
>Ga0257113_1000533_pt1 | contig 12758 bp, 10 predicted proteins | sample LP_taG_4_FD_191568 | JGI IMG/M metagenome (GOLD analysis project Ga0257113, IMG submission 191568) | Marine microbial communities from Northeast Subartic Pacific Ocean, Canada - LP_J_2015_P26_2000m | ecosystem: Environmental > Aquatic > Marine > Oceanic | place: Canada: Northeast Subartic... | reverse complement strand
TGGCAGGGGTGGCAATTACTTAACAATGAACTTGGTGGCCGTATTCAAATCGTTGGGGACGATCTTACCGTCACAAATATCACCCGTTTTCAGCGAGCCATAAACGAAAACGCCATAAACGCCATCTTAATTAAGCTCAACCAAATTGGATCGGTTACCGAAACAATTCAGGCAATTGAATTAGCAAAATCCAATAATTACGGCGCTATCATTTCTCATCGTTCTGGTGAAACTGAAGATGTTACTATCGCCGATTTTTCGGTGGCTATGGGCATGGGACAAATTAAAACTGGTTCTGCTTCACGAACTGACCGGATTGCCAAATACAACCAACTTCTTCGAATTGAAGAAGCCCTCGGAACCAATGCCAAATATTCGGGGATAGAGGTTCTTGGCCGTTCATGAAACATAGTAGAAAATCCAGTCATATTAAAAGACGATCATTAGGTGTATCTAGCATTGATGTTCAAAAGCGGGTGATTCGCGCTATATTGGTGATGGGCGCTTTGGCCCTACTAATTATTTTCTTTTTTGGCAACCATGGACTCTATCAGTTATACGGGCTCAAAAAAGAACGGGCCAAAATCCAAACTAGAATTAATGAGCTCAGAGAAGAAAAACAACAATTAGAGGGTGAAAAGATAAAACTGAAAACAGACTATAAATATATCGAAGAATTAGCCCGTGAAAAATATCGTATGGCTAAAAAAGGTGAAAAAGTGTTTAAAGTGATTGAGAAGGATAAAAAAGATTAATCTTTTTCAATGTCCTTTCCTAAATGCCGGCTATGAAAATACAAATCTTCTTTTTCTTCTTTCGTTAAACTATCGTAGCCGACTTTATTGATTTTATCCAGCAAGCGGTCCACTTTCTGCTGCATATTCATTTTTCGTGTTTCTTTTTTTTCTTTTTTTCTTTGTTTAATATCAATCACTTTTGAATTGATCCATAACCACATCTTTGGCCATGTCCAAGGTGATTTAATATAAATGTAACCTATCACCATCCCTGAGAGATGTGTTAGGTGGCTAATATTGGACCCCGATGTTCCCATTGAAGAGATAAACGCCATTACACCCAAAAAGATAACAAAATATTTTACTTTAACAGGAAATAAGAAATAGATCAGAATTTTGCGATTAGGAAACATAAGTCCGTAGGCCAGTAGTAGGCCGTATATTGCACCACTGGCACCAATCAAAACCGTAAAAGGTTTTCCAATATTCAATAAAAGCCAAACCAAACCCGATCCGACACCAGTGATAAAATAATATTTTAAAAATCCCTGACGACCCCACAGTGATTCCATCTCGGAGCCGAACATCCATAATACAAACATATTCATAAAAATATGGAAGAAATCACCATGAATGAACATGTATGTCACTGGTTGCCAGACCATGGGCCATACAGTTTCCGCAGAAAGACCAAATACCTGTACCAAATCCAGCTGGTTTTTAGCAATTACACGAAACAGAAAAACGATTGTATTTACAATAATTAGAACTTTAATTACTTCTGTGAAATATCGCGGTCGGAAAGCAATATTCCCCTGTTCTGATTGAAATTGGTATCGCATATCTATTGATGAAATTTCAGTAATTTATACAAATTTAAAGTTAAATCCGTTATTATTTTATTGATGAAGAATTTTAGAAGCACGAAACATTCGATCACTAGCTTGAAAAATTTTTAATTTTAATTTAGGTGAATAATCCGGGTGTTCTTCTAAAAAGCGATTTACAATTTCTACTGATGATAATGAATGATGTCCTGCTAAAGTTGCATTAATAAATCGAGACGGAAAGAAAATATCCCCTGTTTTTTGGATTTCCTCAAGTATTTCCAAACTTGGCCGGATGTATTTTTGAGCAGATCTGGCTCTCAAAGGATGGTGAAGATAACCCACCGCCTGTTGCACCCACGGTTCCCTAGCTCTGTTTTGCTCTTTTTTAAGATTTTCAAAAAAAGTATCCCTAATTAATTCGTCATTGGAGAGAGCTGGCATGACAAATTTGAACCGTGCTTTACGATCTGGATTTTCTATTCGTTCTAGTTGTGTATTTAGTATGTCTGCTGTTTCGGATTTTCCCCGAAGAGCCAATTCCGTAGCCATATACATATAATCACGCTCTGAAAACTTCAGTCCAGTAATAGAATCGCTTTTCATCCAAACATTCTTTAGCCAGGAAATACCACCATCCGTTAGTGTAACGGAGCGTAGGGCATGAAAAAATGAAGATTTTAAAGAAACTGTTTCAGCACTATCCAAATGGGTTTTTAATGCCGTTTCTAATTTCAAAACAATTTCTTGTCTTTGAGAATCCAACAAATAATGCCAAAATATATCATTCAGCCTTTCTAGTATACGTTGAATGTTCAAAATATCTGTCTCTGTTTCTAATGCCCTTATGGCCAGCTGGATCAAATCATTAGGGGATGAAAAACCATAGAGCATATCCTCCCAAAGGTTGAGCCATGCGATTCCCCTTTTCATGGGATCGGTCAATTCCGGAAGATGAGCTAACAGGTATTCCCGTGTAGTCTTATCCATTCGAAAATATCCATAGCCGATACCTCTTCCGTTTGGCAAAATATAGTTTGGCCTACGAAGACCTTTTGCTTCGGTTACAATAACCGATTTATTTTTTAAATAAACCGGTATTACGATATCTGCATCAGCATATCCAAGGTGTACATTTAGGTGTTGTTTCCAAATCCGGTTTTCTTTTTTAGGATCAGTTTGTTTTAGCTTCAACCTTCTAATCGTACCATTTGGTGTAAAATTCACATCGATATCAATAATAGGCCGATCCGGCTCTTCAACCCATATTTTACTCCAAGATCCCAGGTCTTCCTTTGATAATTCATCTAATATTTGAATCAGGTCTAACCAGGTTGCGTTTCGATAGCTAAATTGCTTTAAATATTTTTGCATTCCCTCTCGAAATATTTTTTCTCCTACCAATAATTCTAAATGTTTCATCACCACGGGTGCTTTGGAATAAATAATAGCGCCATAAAGTGTCCCCGCCATATTAAGGTTTTCCAGTGGTTGACGAATTTGATTTGCGCCTAAACTTCTGTCCACACTGTAAGCGGAAGAATAATGACTTAAAAACCGCAGATCATGATTAATCTCAGGGAAAGATGGGTTCACAATTTTTCCTCCCATAAAATTGGCAAATACTTCTTTTGTCCACACATCATCAAACCAGTTCATGGTCACTAAATCACCAAACCACATATGGGCTGTTTCATGTGCAATCAGTCCAGCCCGACCAAGGTGTTGAGATTTTGTGGCTGATTCATCTAAAAATAAACTTGCATCTTTATAAAAAACTGTACCCGGGTGTTCCATTCCCCCATATTGGAAAGCTGGAATGAGAACAAAATCAAATTTCTGGAATGGATAATCAATACCAGTATATTCCTCCAGCCAGGTTATTGCACTACTATGCAGATTAAAAATAGCCTCTGAATTGCGTGAGACTTTTTCTTTATCTGTTTCACGGTGGTACATAACCATTTTTCTATCGTTGCGTTCGGCCGTTAACTTTTGAAATTTTCCCACTGCAAAAGCCAAGAGATAAGTACTAATAGGCTGTGTTTCCCCAAAGTAAAAAACCCGTTGATCTTCCTTTTCAACTTCATCCAATAACGGCCCATTGGCAACAGCCGTCCATTCCTTTGGAATATAAAGGGTTAAGGTATATCGACCTTTCAGGTTTGGCTGGTCAAAACAAGGTATTGCTGTTGCTGCGCGGTCAGGCACAAATAGTGTATACAGAAATTCATCATTGCGGTTTAAAGACATGTCACCGACTCTGAATTCAATATCAATTTGATTTTTGCCCAGATTGAAAAAAGAACCATCAATTATAATATGCTGGTTTTCCACTAGATAATTTGAAGACCTACCATTGATTTTAACAGTGTGGATATATTCCTCCGGCTGGCGAAAATCCAATACTACATTTTGGCTTTTATTAGATAAATTGAAACGGATCGTCTCTAAACCCAAAATAGGATTATCAACTATTCCAGGTATGTTTAATATAATATCATACTTCAATTTTGAAATCGTTTTACTACGATGCTGAGCTAATTCCCATGATACACCTGGCGATGTATCAACTAACTCATTATCACATCCACATAGGATAAGCCAAATGAAGCCAAATAAAAAATTTTGCTTCATTTTTTTTTCATTACCGGCAATTTCGCTAAGTGAATCCAATTAATTAGATTCAAGAGTGGTGTTTGCTTACTAAAAGGTGCTTCTGGGACTTTTAATTGAGGGCGTCTATAAAGGCAGACCTTTAACCCAAATGTTTCCTGGGCTTTGATTAACTCCCAGGCAGCACTAATGAAAAAATCCCTTGGTAGGATGCCTTTAATCCTTGAAAATCCATATTTTCTAAGACTATCCCTGATGATTGTTGTACAGCTACGTTTTAATAAATTAAAATCCCGATATTTTTCTGGTTCCTTAGGATTGGGTGGTGTTGCATGGATCTTTTTAAGTTCATGGTGATTAATTTCCGCCAAACGATCTGTATCCATACCTTCCACTCTAATAACATGGATGGTGCGCATGAAGTTTCTTCCAAATTTATCTAAGTAAGCCGTTCCATCTCCCATAATTTGATATTTGCCTGTATGGGGAGACGCGGCAAATTCTCCCAGCGCAGGACGGTACATATATTCAGCTTCATCCATTGATTCATTCTCATTAATTAATTGAGAAAAATTAAAAAACTCTCCGTTTACATTGATGGCGTTATGTCCAAATGTAGAGGCAGAATATTTTACTAATCTCTCATTATAATATATTTCCACAAAAGGTACTGTTGGTTTTGGCTCATCAGGCCACATAATAATAATTGGTTCATGTGTTTCGTAATCTTTTTGTGGTAGCATACGAACGCAAACGGACTGGTCGCGCCAGTGATTCACATATCCCTGCCAAATTCTGTAACCCTCCAACAGACGTTCACCTGTATCTGTTTCTAGAAACGCACTACCATTATTCCACCTTAATTTTCCCCTGTATACCATCAAGAAAACATTTCGCGTAAAATTTGAATAGATTTCAAATTTCTAATGCCGTCAAAATGAATCCCAAGGCGAGTATTCAAATAATCGCTAATCACTTTCCGATCCTTTGGAGTAATTGTAAGTCCCATATGCATACCACTCTGACCTTTTTCAAAAAATTTAAAAACAGATTTTGTGTTGGGCCCCGCATAGGGATTGGGTAGAGGAATATAATCTAGCTCAGACTGATTAAAATCTGGTTTAAATCCTAATAATTTCAAAAGTTGGTATTGGTAAAACCAATAAGCCAAATTCAATTGTTTTTTCTCTTTTTCAATTGTGATTAAGGTTTTCACTAATTCATCATATAAATCAGGATGGGCATCATTATCTATTATACATTTATCGGTGAATTCAATTACGGCCATAGCATAGGAAATTTTTTTTAGGTCCATTGGTATGGCTGACCATGAATGGGAAAATGATGCTTTGGACACAGTTTGAAGGTCCCGGGATTCTTTATAATAATAAATCAAATCCAAACAATTGATTGGTTGAAAATAAGATCCCATTGGGGATTTTTTTCTGTGAGCACCATGAATAATAAAACTGACTTTACCCATATCACGAACAAAACATCGGGCGATAATACTGGATTCACTATAAGGAAACCGCTTCAGAACAATGGCTACTGAATTGGTGATCATTGTGTGGTAAAATTTACAATCAGTAAATTTTCAATACATCAATAGGCTTTAGCAAAAATAACTTCGTGGCGGGCCGGGGCGCCAGAATAGATACATTTCAATCCTTTGAAATTTTCATCAAAAGGTATCACTCGGATGGTCGCCTTGGTATCTTCCCTGATTGCAATTTCACTCTTTTCAGTTCCATCCCATCCGCAACGAATGAATCCGCCTTGATTTGCAATTACATCTTTGAATTCATCGTAAGTGGTAACGGTATGTGTATTTTCTGATCTAAAGGCTTTAGCCGATTCAAACAATGCTGTTTGAATTTCATCCAAACATTGTGGTACTAAACCAGCAATTTTATTTTTTTGGATAATTTGTTTTTCACTGTTATCCCGCCGAACAAGAACCACTTTCTCATTTTCTACATCTTTGGGTCCAACCTCAAGCCGCAGCGGAACACCTTTCATTTCCCATTCATTAAATTTGAAACCAGGACTATCCTTCCGCCAGTCCTCATGCACCCGAACACCCGCGGAACGAAGATCAGATAAAAGAGGGGTTAAATAATCTTGTATAGACTGTTTATTTTCATCTCTGAAAATTGGTACAACTACAACCTGATACGGTGCAATTTTTGGTGGAAGCTTAAGACCCTTATCATCACCATGAGTCATAATTACGCCGCCAACTAGGCGTGTACTTACCCCCCAGCTCGTGGCATAAACCATTTCTTCCTTATTGTCCTGAGTTTGAAACTTTACATCGAAAGCTCTGGCAAAATTTTGACCCAAATTATGAGACGTCCCTGCCTGTAGAGCCCTTTTATCACCCATCATTGCTTCGATAGAATAAGTTTGTTCCGCACCAGCGAATTTTTCAGATTCAGATTTCAATCCAGTGTAAACAGGCATGGCAAGGTAATCCTCAGCGAGTTGTCGGTATAATTCTAAAATAAGCAGTGTTTCTTCTTCAGCCTCCTTACCTGTAGCATGGGCGGTATGTCCTTCCTGCCAAAGAAATTCTGTTGTTCTTAGAAAAAGACGTGTACGCATTTCCCAACGCACCACATTGGCCCATTGATTGATGAGTAATGGTAAATCACGGTAAGACTGAATCCATTTTTTGTACATAGACCATATCACCGTTTCTGATGTGGGACGAATAATGACTTCTTCTTCCAACTTTGACTCTGGATCCACAATTAATCCATTATGTTCATCTAACTTCAGGCGTGTATGGGTCACTACTGCACATTCTTTGGCAAATCCCTCTACATGTTCTGCTTCTTGAGCCAGAAATGACTTAGGTATAAGCAAGGGGAAATAGGCATTCACATGACCCGTTTCTTTAATCATGGAATCAAATATTTTTTTAATATTATCCCACAAGGCAAATCCGTAAGGTCTTATCACCATGGTACCTTTGACAGGGCCATAATCAGCCAGGCCAGCCTTAGTCACCACATCAGTATACCAGGCTGCATAATCTTTACTTTGAGGAGTTACGCTTTTTGACACGTTTAATTTATCGTATAAAATTAAATATGAAATTACCGGGTTCAAAAAGGCCTTCCAATGAAATTCCTTTTATCATTTGATTGGGTACTATATTGATTGAGCGTTACTTTTATACCAAATTATTCCAAAGTTTTAAAAGAGGATATTCCAGTGAAAGTTTTAAAAGTTTTTTTTCTCCTATTCCCTGCTATCATATTTTTATCCTGTGAAACCAACATCGCAGATCTCGTTATTCAGAATGGTATGGTATATACAGTAGATGAATTCAAACCCACTGCAGAAGCAGTTGCAGTAAAAAACGGAAAAATAATGGCAGTTGGAACAGTAAATAACATGCGTTCTTTGATTGGAAAAAATACTGAGGTCCTTGATTTGAAAGGCGCGACCATGGTCCCTGGCTTAATTGAAGGACACGGTCATTTTATGGGTTTGGGTTACGCTAAAATGCGCTTAGATCTATTATCAGTTTCTAGTTATAATGAATTGGTAGATATGGTAGCCGCTGCAGTTAAAGAAACTGAGCCGGGAGAATGGATTCTTGGACGTGGCTGGCATCAAAGTAAATGGTCGCCAGCATCTAGCCCATTGGTAAAAGGATTTCAGACGCATCAAAAACTAAGTGAAATATCACCAGACAATCCCGTATGGCTTACCCATGCCAGTGGACACGCCGGTTTCGCCAATGCGAAAGCGATGAAAATTGCTGGAGTCACAGCAGAATCCGAATTTGGGTTTGGCGGTGAAATCATCAAAGATCTACAAGGAAATCCAACAGGTATATTTAATGAACGTGCACAAGGATTAATTAACCGGCATGTACCGGCCCAAAGTGATGACAATAATGATAAAGCACTAAAACTTGCAGTTCAAGCTTGTCTAGAAAATGGTATAACATCATTTCAAGATGCTGGTTCAGGCCGCAGTTCCATCGCTACCTATCGAAAAGCTATAAAGGACAATAACCTAAAAATCCGTCTTTACGTCATGCTCACAAGTCGCGACACTGTATTGCTTCAGGATTGGTATAGAAATGGTCCCGAAATCGGCACTGGTAATGACTACCTGACTATACGTTCTATCAAGCTGAATGCTGACGGGGCGCTTGGTTCACGCGGGGCTTGGTTATTAGAAGAATATATTGACCGCCCAGGACATTTTGGTATGGCCACCCAATCAATGGAGTATGTTTATGATGTGGCAAAAAATGGGCTGAATAGTGGATTCCAGGTCAATACTCATGCGATTGGTGATCGTGCCAACCGTGAAGTATTAGACCAATATGAAAAAGTTTTTAAAATGAATCCAAATAAAGCAAAAGATCACCGCTGGCGAATCGAGCACGCTCAGCACATTGACCCTGCAGATATTCCACGATTTGGCCAAATGAGAGTAATCGCCGCTATTCAAGCTATTCACATGTCCTCTGATCGCCCATGGGCTATAAACCGCCTAGGAGGGAAGCGCATTGTAGATGGTGCCTATGTATGGCGAGACCTCATGGATACAGGTGCGGTACTGGTTAACGGTACAGATGCGCCAGTTGAGCCAATCGATCCCATTGCTTCTATATATGCCAGTGTTACACGCCGGACATTATCAGGTATACCCAAAAATGGATATGAACCAAAACAGAAAATGACAAGGTTAGAAGCACTAAAGAGTTATACAATTAATGCTGCTTTCGGTGCTTTCGAAGAAAACATCAAGGGTTCTATTGAAATCGGGAAATATGCTGATTTTACTGTCTTATCCCAGAATATTATAACGGTCCCCGAAAATTTTCTGCTTGATACAAAAATTCTATATACTATTGTAAATGGGAAAATAGTATACCAGGCAAAATAATTTTAATGCTTTCTTGCCAAGTGAGGGGTTTTTGAATGGGAACAATCGATGATTAGCCAAAACCAAAAAAAACTGATTCGTTCACTCCACAAAAAAAAATTCCGAGAGCAACACAATCTTTTTATCATAGAAGGTATTCGTTCACTACAGGAGGCACTAAATACAAAATCTCAGCTTAAATTAGTTGTAAGTACAGAAGAATTTTCAAAAAATAACCCGAACCTAATCAATCAACTTGATTCAATTCAAAATAAAACGATTTCAAAAACTGAACTTAATTATCTTTCTCCTTCTACATCGTCTTCGGGCATTCTAGCCATTTACAAAATACCACAATTCAAAAATCCTAATTGGGAAGAAAATATCATTTTTTTAGATCAAGTTGCAGATCCAGGGAACATGGGAACTATTTTAAGATCAGCCTGTTGGTTCGGAATCAGTCAAGTGGCACTTTCTGATGGATGCGTTGATCCTTTTAATCCCAAAGTGGTCCGTAGCGCAATGGGAGCCCATTTTAGACTTTCATGGATAGGAACAATAGAATTAAAAGATCTGAAAGACCTAGAAATTATTGGTGCGGACCTACGAGGAATAGGAATTGATACACTGAAAAAAATACCAAAAAATTGGGTCCTTGCCATGGGTGGTGAAGCTCACGGGCTCAGTAATAATGTCAAAGCGCAGCTGGATCAAACGATAACAATCCCCAAAATCGGGATGGGAGAATCCTTAAATGTAGGTGTGGCAACGGGCATTTTACTGTATCGTTTAACACAATAACCGAATGTTTCTCCATTTAGTAAGATTGCCGTAACTTCCAATATGATGAAAAGAATGGATTTAGATTCCCATGAACCAGACCCTATCAGTAAAGTTTGCATTTGGGATCGTTTTTATATCGGTCCTTTCAGCACTTATTATTGGCTCAATATTCGGTGCCCTAGATCCGTCTATCCTCACCGGTTCTAAGCCGGGCCTTTCCACATATTTTGCTATGTTTGTCGGACAGGGGTTTTTAGCTGTCCCCGTCGTTGTTTATTTAGTCCGAAAAAAATACCCTCTTTTTGAATCATTACGCTTCAACCCTGTATCAAAGAATACGGCATACGCAACTTTGTTACTTTCTTTGGGTGCAATGGTCATTTCAGATGAAATAAATATTTTAGTAGATATGGTGATTCCTATGCCTGATTCGTTTCTACAAGTCGAAGCTATGCTAAAGCCCGATAATTCTTTATCTTTAGTTTTGCTCATTTTCACCGTAGTTATTTTGGCTCCCATTGGGGAAGAAATTTTATTTCGAGGATTCTTACAAAAATATCTGGAAAATGCCTGGGGTGATATTACTCGGGCCATTTTATTTTCAAGCCTCTTCTTTGCGGCAATTCATTTTAATCCTTACTGGATGATACAGATTTATTTTCTTGGTGTCCTCCTTGGATATTTGGCCTGGAAAACCGATTCAGTTATTCCCTGCATCATTTTTCATGTTATTATAAACAGCACATCTTTACTATTTACATACTTGGGTGATTCCTTTGAATCTTTGATTCTTTGGCATGGTCACTTAAATCCTCTTTTGCTTGTTCTTGGGGGATATCTTTTCTGGATTGGTTTAAAACAACTAAAAACAGAACGGCGGAATTAAGATGAAAAAAGAAATGTTTGGAACCGAAATCACCCTTTTGCGGGATACATTCAGACGTCTTGTCCGGCGTCATGCAAAAACTAATATTATTAAGTTAATCAATAAGACACATCCGGCAGATATGGCTTTAATCTACCGCTATTTTAACGAGGGGGAACAAGATGCCATTTTTAACCTGATGAATCCTTCGGAAGCTACAGTGGAATTTTTGAGCGAATTGGATGAAGCTATCACAATACGCCTATTAGAACAAGAAGATCCCCAGCATATGGCTTCTATTTTGGAAGAAGCCAGTTCAAACGAGCAGGCCTATCTCATGGGTTTGGTTAACGAAGAATACGCTGCATCTGTTATTGAACTCCTCCAGACCGAAGAGCAGGAAGAACTGGAAGAATTGATGGCTTATCCAGAAGACAGTGCTGGAAGTCTCATGAATACAGACGTATTCACACTGCACGAAAATACAAAGGCCCAGGAAGCGATTGCTGCACTTCAAGACCATGAAGAAGCGGAAATGGTTTTTTATTTATATGCTATAGACGATAATGAAATATTAACTGGAGTGGTTTCCCTAAGGGATTTAGTGACAATACCTGGCAATACCATGCTGAAAGATATTATGTCTCGCAAAGTGCACACCGTACGGCCCGAAATAGATCAGGAAGAAGTGGCCCGAATCGTTTCTCAATATAATTTTCTTGCTGTGCCGGTGGTGGATTCTGATGAAAAATTATTGGGAATTGTGACAGTAGATGATGTGGTAGACGTTATCCGTGAAGAAGCTACCGAAGACTTTCTCCAAATGGTAGGTGCCGGTAAGGATCGGGAAATCCTGTTAAAATCTTCATGGGATAATGCTCGAATGCGTTTGCCTTGGCTCTTTGCCAGTTGGATCGGTGGGATTCTGGCAGTATTTATCATTGGTATTTTTGACAGCGTACTTCAAAGTACAATTGCACTAGCTGCTTTTATACCTGTCATTATGGGTATGGGGGGCAACATTGGCACCCAATCTTCTACCATCATTGTACGCGGTTTGGCCACAGGCCGGGTAGGATTTGAAAATTCAGTGAAAATTTTATTTAAGGAAATCCGTGTGGGTTTAATTCTCGGGATTTTATACGGAGTGCTCTTAGGTATTTTTACATTATTCCAATTCTTGGAGGCATCACCAATGCTAGGTGTTGTAGTAGGTTTAAGTATTTGTTTTTCCATGATCATCGCTGCTACAATTGGTTCGCTGGTACCATTAATTTTAAATCGTTTTGATGTCGATCCTGCGGTAGCAACTGGCCCTTTTGTAACTACTGCAATTGATATTTTGGGGGTTACCCTTTATTTTTTAATTGCCGGTTATTTCATCGTAACCACTTAATTATTATTTATTATGGGCAGGGGTATCTCATTTATCCTTTTTTTTACAACAATCATTTCCGGGCAGAACTATTTAGCCAACGTATATGGATTCCCAATGGCCAAAATTCAGTTTAAATCAAATGCAGACTCAGTTATACTCAAATTTGAAACTATTGGACTAATTAATACTATCTGGCCCGCTAAAAACTCCTACACGACAAACTTTGATACAACACACTTCGGGTTAATTTCATTCAAAAAGAAAATTAAACAAGATAACCTCAAGCAATCTATCTTAATCGAATTGAAGAATAAAGTACTTCATTATAATAATAAAACTAGAGATAGGTCTGATTCCACTCAGACAATATTTACTATGTTTGCCAGATTAAACCGCCAGCACCAAGAAATACTTGATACAAAATGGTTTGAAATTGATCACGAGGGCAAACCGATGCGAGGCAGATTTTTATGGGGAGAAACAGAAACAATCAAAGTAGGCAATACAAATATATTATGCGACCATATCCGCATGGATATGGAGTATATAAACGGATCAAACGGATTTTTAGAGCGTACTGACCGTTTAATGCATTATGCGCCTGACCCAGATGCAGTACGCCAAATCTGGATGGAACAAAATGGAAATCGTCGTAT
>Ga0257113_1000529_pt1 | contig 12780 bp, 15 predicted proteins | sample LP_taG_4_FD_191568 | JGI IMG/M metagenome (GOLD analysis project Ga0257113, IMG submission 191568) | Marine microbial communities from Northeast Subartic Pacific Ocean, Canada - LP_J_2015_P26_2000m | ecosystem: Environmental > Aquatic > Marine > Oceanic | place: Canada: Northeast Subartic... | reverse complement strand
CCAATATCAAAATATTTCAAGTTGTCAGTTATTTTATAGCCTGATAAAAAGGCGGAAATCATCAAGCCATTCCATGAAGTTATAACCTTATCATCTTTTCCAGGCTGCTCCCTTCTGTTTCTAACTTCAAGTAGTTTGTCAGAACATTTTAAAATTATAGCCTGTATCTCAGATTCATTCTTTCCAAATTTGAAAGCCAAAGAAGATGCATTAATGTTATTTGCAAGGATTGTATTACCCTCGAAATTACCTCCATCGGTAACATCATAATAAATACAGAAGATTTCAGAATCCTCACCCAAAATTTTTTCAATTTCCTGCTTTTTCCATACAAACGTTTGACCCTCTTCTCCATTTGTATCAGCGTCTTGTGCAGAAAAAAATGTGCCTTCACTTGATGTCATCTCACGAATAACATAATCGAGAGTTTTCTTTACAACATTCTCAAAGAAAGGATCTTTAGTAATCTGATACGCTTCAGAATAAACTATAGGTAATAATGCATTATCATACAACATTTTTTCAAAATGTGGTACTAACCATCTTGTGTCAGTAGAGTAACGATGAAAACCGCCGCCAATTTGATCAAAGATTCCACCTTTAGCCATTTTTTTTAAAGTTTTCAATGCAAATTCTTGGAACTTGGATATTCCAGAAAGTTTTGAGTATCTAAACATGAATGATAAATTGGATGCATTTGGAAATTTAGGCGCTTGCCCAAAACCACCATGTATAGGATCAGCAATTTGTAAAAGATTAACCGCTGCTTCATCAAATATTGATTTATCAATTGAAGAAGTTGTGGTAGTAGGTTGAAGCTTGTATAAATTCTGTACAAAATTATCAGCTGCCTTTTCCACATCTTTTGGTTTTTCTTTCCATGACTGTGCCAATTGTCTGCAAAGACTTCCAAATCCAGGTCTTCCATACGAATCCATCGCAGGAAAATATGTTCCGACATAAAATGGTCTTTGATTTGGGGTGAGAAACACACTCAATGGCCATCCGCCCTGTCCAGTAGACATTTGACAAACCTTTTGATAAACATCATCCAAATCAGGGCGTTCTTCTCTGTCCACTTTGATATTAACAAAATTCTCATTCATGATTTTTGCTGTTTCTTCATCCTCAAATGATTCATGTGCCATAACATGACACCAATGACATGAACTATACCCTACACTTAGAAAGATTGGTTTGTTTTCTTTTTTTGCTCTAGTAAGTGCCTCCTTATCCCACGCATGCCAATGTACTGGATTTTTAGCATGTTGTAACAGATATGGGCTGGACTCACTACCTAATCTGTTTTCACTCATAAAATATTAAAACCAAATAAACTATTTGTATCAATCTCTCACACACATACAAGCTATGATGTCCCTACAATCTAAAATTAATCAACTAGTATAATCTTAGAATGTTATGAACGATAAGCTAATTCCTCTTTCAGAACAATATAGAATTAATATCAAAAATGCTATAAAACTAATTGATAATACGCTTGAATTAGTGGAAAAAAGTAATGTGGTTTTATCAGGAAAACATTTGAAAGATATCAGAAAAGCGATAGCAAAAAAACCCTACCAAAAGTTATGATATTATGAACGATAAGGAAAAAATTCAAGAATCTTTGAGAACAATTAACGACTTGGTTGAATTATCATCTAGTATACTAAGAGAATGTGATAAAGACCCTAACAAGAATGATTTAGCAATCAAATATCTTCTAAATCAAAAGCAATTACTATCAAAACTAGAAGAAATCTTAGAAAAATGACACAAACTGACATTGAAGGAAAACATAATTTTGAAATAATCTTACAATGGCAGAAAACCAAATTAGAAGAATCAAGAAATGAACTAAAAAATTTAAAAAAACCACTATTCAAAAAGCTGACAGTTATTCAAACAAGTCCACCTGTTTTACCAGGCGTACTTGATGATGATCCTAAGTTAGCAACATCAAAAAATACTTATGATTTGAAAAAAGTAAAGCCAAAAAATAAAACCTCCGTAATTTACAAACCAACAAGAAAAGAAGTTAGTAATATTTTAGACAGAATCAGCACTCTGCAAGATGATCTTTTATTGCATGTTTCAAGAACTGAGCTTTTACGGTCACTAGATGTAATTTCCATATCTGAATCAAATAGAAGATTAAACAAAAGTGAACGAGCATTGCTTCAACATGTCAAAAAATTATTTGATGAAAATCCTTCATCTCATGCAGGAATTAGACATTACTTGAGCAAGAAAATCCATAAAATTGAACAGTTTAGGATAACTTAATACTTTATCTTAAAAATTTCTGAAACTGAGTTATAGCTGATATAGACACGTAAGCTAATTGTATGTAATCTAATTATTTCCAGATGGCACTATCATCACGTTTGTAAATTTCTACATTAATTTGATTAAGCAGTTTCTTCTTTGCTTTATCTGCCTTTTTTTCATGACTATAATCCTTCTTTTTCAATAATTCCTGTAATCGTATTAATTGCTTAAGGCTGAAATTTTGAAATTTGTTCTTTGTAACCTCATCAAGAAGTTTTATCCTCTCTTTATCTTCAGCAGTAAGTCGGTAATCCATTAATAGAAAATAGTTTTAAACTGATTTTAATTCTTATTGTTTACAAAAATTTAAGAACATATATCAAAGTTAAAGATCATGCCTAAGAAAATGCGTGCCATGGTTCTTTCAAAACTTGGTCCTGTAGAATCAAATCCGCTGAAGCTTACTGAGATAGATAGACATGAGATTGCAAATCCCAAAGAGGTTTTGGTAAAAATTGAAGCATGTGGTGTATGTCATTCACAACTACATTCCATAGAAGGTGATTGGAAAGACATTGGCATACCACCAACACTTCCAACAGTTCCTGGGCATGAAATTGTGGGAAAGATTGTAGAGATTGGAAATAATGTTAGAAAATTCAAGATAGGTGATAGAGTGGGAATAACTCCATTGCTTAGTTCTTGTTTAGACTGTCAGTATTGCAATGAAGGTAAAGAGTATCTTTGTGAAAAGATGGATGTAACTGGTGAATCACTCAAGGGTGGTTATACAGAATACATAACTGTCTCAGAAGATTTTGCAACGAAAGTTCCTGACACTATGAAACCTGAATATGCCGCACCTCTTTTCTGTGCTGGAATAACTGCTTACAAAGCAGTAAAGGCTGCTGAACCCAAAAAAAATAACAAAATTGCAATTTTTGGTGTAGGAGGTGTGGGTCATATGGCTATACAGTTTGCCAAAGTTGAGGGTTGTGAAGTAAGTGCGATTTCAAGAAAGAACAAGCATTTAGAATTAGCAAAAAAATTAGGAGCAGAAAATGTTTTTGTCTATTCATCTAATCAAGAACAATTTCTGGAAGATATTAAAAAAAAATATGGTTTGTTTGATGCTGCGATTGTTTTTGCACCAGTTGATCAAGTAACAGATACTGCAATTAAATCAATAAAGAAGGGAGGTTTGGTAGTTATTGCTACAGTTGGTAAAATCCCAAATTTTTTGGCATTTGAAGAAAAAACTATCAGAGGCACTTTGATAGGATCAAGAAAAGATATGGAAGATGTAATTAAAATCTCAGATGAAAACAAATTAGAAGTAATAACAGAAACTTTTCCTCTAGAACAAGTGAATCAAGCTTTGATTAAACTCAAAAATTCAGAAATGGATGCACGAGCGGTTCTTATTCCTTAAAATATGTGTGTCAGGTTTAAAATTTATGAACTGTATAAAATGTCATCATGTGGATGAGGCACATCTATCAATAGAAAATAATTCACTCTTAAAACGTGGGAAATGTATGTTACCTACATGTAATTGTAAAGAGTATTCTATAGCAATAAAAAAAATTGATGAAGATCTAATCTAAAAAATAGTTCATATATGAAGTGATAATCAATACTTCATGGAGAAACATATTGCACATGATAATATTGTAAAAGAATTAGATATTATGATATCAAGAATTAATGGCCTCGAAGCTTCATCTACAGATGAATACCAAAGATCAATGTCTAGTGTTCTTAAAACACTGGCACAGGGTGAGCTTAATATGTTTCAGGAGTTGGAACATATGAAAAAGGCACTTGATCTACTCACATTAGAATTATTTAAAATAAAAAACAAAACTGGTGCATGAATCTGCTCAGTTTTGGCTATCATCAACAGCTTGATTACAAATTGGCTCGTATTTATTGACAATTTTTTGAGCTAATTGCAGCCGTTCAGATTCACTAGATTCCCACATTGGGTAAATTGAAAGGTAGATGTTTTCCTCATTACCTGCATGTGATATCCAACATTTGAATTTAGGATTTTTTGTAAAAAAATCTAATTCTTCTGTTTTATCAGATTCTCCAACATATAGCATGTTAAAAACTTCCTTGTTTTTTGTAAATATGATATAAACCACTTTGTCCATCGGAGGACCCCACTCGGATAATCCTATTGGACCAAGAAACTCATATTGAAGGATCTGTATAGCCATAACAATTGATAAAGATTCTAGTTTTTTTCTTTTTCGAATCATCCTATAACTACACTAGTTCCAAGGATCTGCTGAAGAATTAAATGGTACCAGTTTCGCTTCAAATATAATATGAAAGAACCCCATCATCGAAGAAAAGTTGGATATGGTATGATTATGGTTGCGGCCTCACTATCTCTTATAGGATTATTACAGGTAACCATAGGTGGCGATGTTCTTTATGGTGATACAATACAAAGACAGCAAGTAGCAGTTTTTGAAGATTGTAAAGTCAGTGATTTCCAAGAACCACAATGTGCTAAATGGATAGATCAGTTACAGGTTCAAGAATGTATAGAAACCAGGGATATTGATAGTTCTGAATGTTGGAAATATAGAACATGGGTAATTGCTCATGCAGAACAAGAATTATTATTTAGTGAAAAGGAAAATCAAGAATGACTGATTTATAGATAGCCGTTTGAATAATCTTCCCACATGTTTTGTTTGGTTGTTAATTTATTCATCTCATATAATGCACCAGATATAATACCAGCATAGAAAAATGTATACAAAAATACTTGTGAATGAGTTGGATCATTCTGTGTAAGGCTAACTGATACCATTGAAAAGAAAACAAATGTTCCAACAAATGAAATAATCTTACCAAGATAACCTCCTCCTAAACCTACAATTTTTCGAGTGGCTGCAGCCATTAAAACTATGCTAGATACAATGAGAAAAGTAGCTCCACCATTGTATGTAACTAATTTTATTAACCAATCAATTACACCGACATCAAAAATATCACCATCTGGTACCATACTGCCTCCATGTAAAGCAAAATTTACGGAGCTGAATAATCCTCCAATAACAAAAAAGAACAGAAAAATCTTTACAATTCCACGTTTGATTGGAGTTCTTGCATCGGATGGGTTCATTACACGTTCAGTAATCTTCAGGCCGTAAAGAAATCCTATAATAAATGTCGGCACAAACATGATGTTGATTATCATAGGTGTTTCAGAAGTAACATCTTCAATTATTGGCTTCAATGCAACAAAAAGAATTAGAGCTGATGCTGCTGCTATACAGAAAATTACAAAGGTTGAATGGCGGGCAAATAAAGAATCAGTTTCGTCTGATGATAACCAATTAGACATGTCAAATACTAAAAAAATCTGGATTAAACATAAAGTAAAAAAATCATTAAGTTATTGCTTAATTCTGTTTACCTATAGCAGTCTAGAACCCAGAAAGTAGAGGTTTATCAGGTTTAATTATTTCTCGAAGAACAATAGTGGCAAAAGAACCTCTTGAAAGTGAAAATGACACAATATTATCTTCCAATTTATAATTATCACATTTTATAGATGAATTTCTAAATCCACCATCATTACTTATCTCCTGCATTTCTTTAACAAAAAAATCCTTCTCTGTTATTTGTTCATCATCTAAAATTTTTTTTATGTAATGATGGAAACGAGTTTTTTTGTAATATGAATATCCAACGAATGGAATAGATAATCTTTGGTAAGGATCATTTTCAAATTTTCCTAAATTACCATTTTTATCATAACATACATCATTCTCTTGTGGAGAAAACAATTCTTCATTATTTTCAAAAGATGCACTCAGTGTCTTATTAAAAATATATGATTGATATGATTGTACAAAAAATCGCCTTATTGATAATGGTAAAGCACGTATGGCTAGAACTGGATCATCATGTTCTATCATTTGTTTTAACGCAATTTTTTCTAAATCCATCCCATTTGGTATAATACTCAGAGCATAAGAAAACCTAGATTTGTCTTTCATCACTTCTCGAATTTCAGTATTTTTTGGCGTATCATATTCAGAAGTAAATGATAGTAAAAGATCAACAGCCATCCCAAAATCTTTCTGGATTAATGATTTTCCAATTAAATGAGTTACTGGTCTTTTAGAACCAAATCTTTGGTAGCCATAAAAATTTAAAATTTTATCATATTCGTTAAAATCACATAATGTTGTAGTTGGCTCATTAATTTTGATTTGAAAATGATTACCGATCATATATTTTTTTGATAATGGTTTAGATGAAAATCCAATTTTTTTTAAACTGTATTTTGATTCTTGGACTTCAAAATCACGCCTAGTTTTATTTATTGTAAAAACAAACTGCTCAGTGATGGCTGAAGCATCCTTCAAACCTAATGCTTTAAGCCTAACACCGTATTTTTTAAAAATTTCATTTAATGCATGTGTAGTATCAATACCATTTTTTTTTAGTTTGTAAACTGCGTAACCAGAATCTTCATTAATCATTGTATTTGCTTTTTCTGTGATAATCTCTGATACAATAAAATCATCATTTTGATTTTTGATTGATCCACCAGAGCCAGGAAATTTTGTTGAATATACTGTGATTCCTATTTCAGAATCAATTTTTGGAATCACTCTATTGTCACAGTGATAAATTTGGAGATTGCTATCTCATCGTTATATGCACCAAGAAGAATTTTATGTGTATCTGGTAATGCACTCTCACTTGCAGTAATTTGTACTATGATACTTTCCGAACCTGAATCGTTAGAATAAAATTCAGTTGATTCAGGATTAATTGTCAAATCGGTAAATAATGAAGTTGTAGATATGTTTACTGAATGTCCGTGCGGTGCGATGTCTGTTGAACTAAATTCAAGTATAATTTCAGTAGTTTCACCTCTCTCTAAAATAATATTTTCTCTATTAAGATCAATATCAAATGGAAGTGATATCGATGTATCAACTACACCGATATTGTTTTCTACCCATTCAGTAAACCAGATTTTCTTATCATCAACTGTAAAGCCAAATACTTGGGCAACACCACAATACTCAATTCCTTCACAGTCAGCCCAACTAGTATTTCTTGAAGGTACAGTATATTCTACCATTGTTTCCTTGATAGGATCAAATACTGCTATCCGGTTTGCATTGTGTTCGTTCATAACTAATTTTTCATCTAATCGTTCAATCCAATATGGATTAGATGAATATGTTGGCAATTTTAAATTACCATACGAATCTTCGTGTGGAATTGATGTAACATATTTTGTGAATTTTTCTATCTCAGGATCAAAACTGAAAAAAAAGTTTCCTGATGTATCAGCTACCCAAATTTTTTCATTTGGACCAACTGCAATTCCATTTGGTGTATCCATTCCAGATGGAAACTGGTAAAATTCAATAAACTCTTGTAAAAGAAGTCCATCTGTGATTGTGGAGGATATTGCTTGTTGTTTTTCATATTTAGGATAATCAAACTTTACAAGTATTCCAGTCTCATTTGGAATCCAAGTTGTATACCAAACATTATTTTTTGAGTCAATTGTAAAATCACTGGTCAAAGATCCATCGATTGGAGAAGGAATGCCAAAAGTTCTTATTTCTTTTCCTACTTGAACAAAATCAAAAAAAGAAATCTTACTGCCAAACAAATCATTCACAATTATCCTTGAACCATCAACTTCTAATTTTTGTGGAAAGACTTGCTCTGAATCATCCGAACGTGGAAATTGAAGTACGTGATATGATTCATCAGATAGTAAAAATTTCCATATTGCTCCATTATCACCGTCAGTATACCAGATAGAACCATCTGGAGAATAATCCATTCCCCACATCATTGAACGCAATTTTATTGGCAGTGCATTCTGTAGAAGTGCCTCCTCAATCCATGCTGTTTGTAATCTATCCCAGTCTGGGTTTGGGTATTGAGTGAATGTTTCTGATAATGGATCAAATTTTGCAATCATTCCCGTGTTTGTTTGTGCAAACCAAACTGTTCCGTCTGGCACAGTTGTGATTGCAAGAGGTTGAGTACATGGTGTAGGTATCTTGTATTCTTTTACATATGAATTAGATTTTGCTTTATCATTTATGCTGCAAAATTGTAATCGTTGATCACCAACATAGTCTAAGGAATCAAGGTCAATATCCTCCAAAGAATCCAATGCAGTATCGCTGTTTTCAAAAAATGAAGAAGGTATAGCTATTGTAACTCCAGAAGCTAGCATTATTCCTCCAACAAATGCAAAAAAGATAATTCCCTTTGTTCGTGTCTTCATAATGAAAAAACTACAATACTACATTATATTTTATTGCAATAAATATGAAAATTATTACAGTAATTTCAAATTTCCAGTAATCTTATCTATTTTTTCTTCTGGCGCAGGGCCAAGTGAAATACAGGTTGTGGTACCTGGAGAGATCTGTGTATGTCCAGCATCAGTAACTTCAGACCATGGTAAACCAAGTTCAATGGCATCCTGCTTGATTTGTTCAAGTTCTTTCAAGCTTGAAACTTTGAGTACAACCTTTTCTTGTCCACTCCACCATTCAGAAAACCACTCAGGGTTGGATTTTCTTACATGCTCAGCACCTAGCACACATGCATGACCTACTTGAGCAGCAATTTTTCCCTTTCCCATATCAAGGTCATTTCTAACTACAATTACCTGTTTTATTGTCATATGCTTACAAGAATTATGTGTTATGAAAAACTTTGCAATTTGGTCGAAACATTAATTGTATAATACAGATTTGGAGTGTTTGTGGATAAATATGATATAGTTATCGCAGGTGGAAGTATTTCTGGTCTATTGACTGCCAGAGAAGTAGCAAAAAAAGGACATTCTGTTTTAGTTTTAGAAGAAGGGTTTGAGATTGGAACTCCTGATCATTGTGGTGGATTAGTAAGTAAGACTGCATTAAATGACTTAGAGATCAATCCATCAGAAAAGATCTATGACTGTGCAATCAATGATGCATCTATTTTTTCACCTAGTGGTAAAATGCTTGAAATTAACTCAAAAAATCAGCAAATTATTTCTGTTGATAGAAGACAATTAGACAAGCAGGCAGCGTATCAAGCTCAAAAATATGGCGCAAAAATAATTGTGAATTCAAGCTATAAAGAAAAGACGAAAGAGGGTGTCAGCACATCAATTGGTGACATAGATTGTAAAATTCTAGTTGATTGTAGAGGGGTTGGAGCGTTAGTGAATGATAACAGAAATGGTATATTATTATCTGCACAGTATGAAGTGTATGCAGATTGGATAGTAAATGGTCACGTTGAAGTGTATTTTGATCAAATTAAATATCCTGGTTTTTTTGCATGGATAATACCATCGGGAAATGGTATAGGCAAAGTTGGTGTAGCCGGTAAGGACATTAACACTTCTAAAACTATCGAAGAATTTCTAAAAGATAAAGGAAAATATTCAACTATAAGAAAAATATTTTCCCCAATCTGGATAAATGGACCAATCAAAAATTTTGTTTCCAAAGATGTTGTGACAGTTGGTGATGCTGCCGGACAATCAAAACCAACTACTGCAGGTGGGATTTATTCATGTGGTATAGGTGGAATTATGGCTGGTAAAGCAATTGCAAAATATTTAGAAACAAATGATGATTTTCAACTTATGCAATATCAAGAATCTTGGTATAGTAAATTTGGAAAGGAGTTTGAAAAACAGCAACTTGCCAGAAAGATACTACAAAAAATTGACAATAAAACAGTTGATAAAATATTTGATATGATTACGCCAGAGATATTATCAGAGATCTCTAGCAAGGATGATTTTGATTTTCATACAGCATCTATAATAAAATTACTTGGTGTACGTAAATCTCTAGCAGCTGCACAAAACCTTGTGGGATCTGAGATTAAACGTCTACTAGTTGGTTAACCAATTAGAATGTAATAAGGTATAAATGCAGTACACCATCAGCAAGTTTTAGAATGTCACCAAGTCTAGTATTACCGATTTGTAGTTGTTGTCATAGAAATATCATGCCTAATGATAAATGCGTCAAATTCAATTGTCCTAACTGTGAAAAAGGAGATCTGATTTGGAGATGTGAAAGTTGTAGAGTGGCAGTTAGAAACTATAAATGCTCAGTTTGTAATTTCGAAGGTCCTTAAAAATGGCACAATTACTTTTGATTACAAAAATACTTCCTACCGGAATAGACGTTGATTTAGATGGATTGGCAGAATCTATCAGGACTAATCTAAAAGATGGTATAAAATTGAGAAATTTTCAAAAAGAACCACTTGCATATGGTCTAAATTACCTAAAATCGGAATTTATTTTGGATGATAAGGAGGGACAGATGGATTCGTTAGAAAATACTCTGCACTCGGTTGATGGTGTAAGTGAGTTTGAAGTTTTGAACATGAGTAGAATGTCTGTTGATGTGTAGGTAATATCATGCCAGTAAAAGAAGAGCAATTACAAATGCGAGTAGGTGAATCTAAGCAACGAGATGTTAGTAAAAAAAGAGCCAGAATTGGTCCTGATTCTATGGATTACATGCATGTTGCACCAGGTGATATAATTGAGATACGAGGTAAAAAAACAACTAGTGTAATTGTTTGGCCCGCAGATGAAGATGAAAAAAATCCAGATATAATTAGTATAGATGGTCAAACTAGAAAGAATGTAGGTGTGTCTATCAATGATGTAGTAACAGTAAGGAAGGTTAGTACAAAAACTGCTAAACTAGTAACATTGATGCCAGTTAATGATGTTGTGACTGTTGATAAAGAATTCACTGATTTTGTTAAAAATAGACTAAAAGGGCTCCCTTTGACAAATGGTGATGAAATTTCAGTTATGATCTTGGGTAACTCTATAGAATTTAAGATTAGCAAATCATCTCCCAAAGGTGTTGTTAAAATTGACCGTTCTTCCAATCTAAAAATACTTTCAGAAGCTGCTAGCGATAAAAAAACTCGTATAACATACGAGGAGGTGGGTGGACTTGGTGATGAACTAAGAGCAATGAGAGAGATTGTTGAATTGCCGCTTAGACATCCTGAGCTTTTTAGCCGACTTGGTGTAGAACCACATAGTGGTGTACTACTTTATGGTCCACCAGGTTGTGGGAAAACACTCATAGCTAAAGTTCTTGCTAATGAATCAGATGCTAACATGTATCTGATTAATGGACCTGAAATTATGAATAAATATTATGGTGAGACTGAAGCTAGGCTGAGAGAAATTTTCAAGGAAGCAAAGGATAATTCTCCTAGTATTATCTTTATTGATGAGATTGATGCCATTGCACCAAAAAGAGAGGAGGCGTATGGAGATGTTGAAAAACGTGTAGTTGCACAGTTATTAGCACTTATGGATGGTTTGAATGAAAGAGGTAACGTTATAGTACTTGGTGCAACTAATCGTCCTGATAGTGTAGACCCTGCATTACGAAGACCTGGAAGATTTGATAGAGAAGTTGAAGTTGCAGTTCCTAATACTGATGGAAGATTAGAGATTCTACATATACATACTCGTGGAATGCCTCTTGCGGAAGATATTCATTTGAAAGATTTTGCGAATGACCTGCATGGGTATACTGGTGCTGATATCAAATCGTTATGTAGAGAAAGTGCATTAAAGGCTATACGTCGCTATCTACCTGAAATTGATCTTGAAAATGAACGTATACCATCTAAAATGCTTGAATCAATGGAGATAAAACTACGTGATTTCCACGATGCTATGTTTGAAGTTGTGCCAACAGCAATGCGAGAGTTTTATGTTGAACGGGCAAAAATTTGGTGGAAGGATATTGGTGGATTGGATTATGCTAAAGAAACACTAAAAGATAATATGATTGCGTCTATTAACGAACCAGATAAATTTACTAAAATGGGTGTCAAGCCACCGAAGGGTGTATTACTTTATGGCCCACCGGGTTGTGGAAAAACACTCCTTGGTAGAGCATTATCTGCTGAATGCGGAAGTAATATGATTCTAGTTCGTGGTCCAGAAATATTATCAAAGTGGGTTGGTGAATCAGAAAAAGCAATTCGAGAAATTTTCCGAAAGGCAAAAGCATCTGCACCATGTATAATTATTTTTGATGAATTAGATTCTCTTGCAAAATTTAAAGCAATGGATGGTAATGCACAAGGTGAAACCATCTTGAGTCAAATGTTAACCGAAATGGAAGATAGTGGAACATCACGAATTGCAGTTATAGGTATTACAAATAGACCTGATCTCATTGATAATTCTATGCTTCGTACCGGTAGATTAGATATCACATTATATGTTCAGCCACCCGATGAAAAGGGTCGACTGGAGATAATCAAAATATTAACAGAAAAAATGCCGCTAAATAATGATGTTAATTTAAAAGAAATTGCTGTAGCCACACAAAATTATACTGGTGCAGATTTGGCTGCTCTTTGTAGAGAGGCAGCAGTTCATGCCATGCAAAATAATTCTAAAAAAATTAATAGTAATGACTTTGCCTT
>Ga0257113_1000522_pt1 | contig 12830 bp, 13 predicted proteins | sample LP_taG_4_FD_191568 | JGI IMG/M metagenome (GOLD analysis project Ga0257113, IMG submission 191568) | Marine microbial communities from Northeast Subartic Pacific Ocean, Canada - LP_J_2015_P26_2000m | ecosystem: Environmental > Aquatic > Marine > Oceanic | place: Canada: Northeast Subartic... | reverse complement strand
CGAGGCCGACCCGGCCGGGGAGGAGCCCCGGGGCAAGTCCGAAGTCGAGGGCACCGTGGACGTTGCCGCGTCGCAGCATCGACAGGAAGCGGACATCGGCGATCCGGTCGTGCAGGATGAGCGAGGCATCCATGATCGTGCCGGGTGCCTCGGCCAACGACTGTCGGCCCACGAGCACCGTGACCGGCCGGCTCTGCCCGAACGTCGCCCCGGAGATGAGCGCTCCGACGGCCTGTGCCTCCTCGATCGCCACGCTGCCGATGGGTGCGGTACCGCCCTCTCCGAACATGGCTCGGACGACTTCGGCGGCCTCTCCGGGACGTACCCGCAACGAGTGGGTGGCGAACGGCGTGAGGCCCGTGGACCGGGGTGACAGTTCGACCAGCGTGGCGCCGTCGTGGACGACCGCGTGGCGCAGCCGGAGGTAGAGGGCACCCAACTCCTCCTTGGGGTCGGGTCCGAGCAGCACGATGACGCCACCGGGCGTGCAGGCCTCGTCGATGGTCGCCCGGGGCAGGCCGAGGACGAACTCGGCGGGCAGCCCGTCGCCCAGCTGGGCGTCGACGTGGTCGGTGCCCAACACGCCCTTGGCGAACTTGGCCCAGGCGTACTGCGACTCGTTGGTGAGGCGCGCCCCACCCAGGACGGCGATCCGGTCGGGGTCGGCGGCGGACAGTGCCGCGGCGGCGGCAGAGAGCGCATCACCCCAGCCGGCCGGGACCAGGTCGCCGGCGTCGTCGCGAAGCAGCGGTGTCCGGAGGCGGTCCTCGTGGTCATAGGCCTCGAAGACGAACCGCTCCTTGTCGGAGAGCCATCCCCAGTTGACGGCGTCGGCGTCGACCCCCTGGAAGCGCAGCACGCGGTCGCGCGAGGACTGCACCGAGATGCGACTCCCGACGCTGTCGACGACGCTCGTGGACTCGACCTCCTCGAGGTCCCAGGGCCGGGCCTTGAACCGGTAGGGCGCTGCCGTCAGTGCGCCGACCGGGCAGACCTGCACGGTGTTGCCGCTGAAGTAGGAACTGAAGGGCTCGTCGGGGAAGGTGTTGACCTCGGTGTTCGAGCCCCGCCCCTGGAAGTGGATCAGGGCGTCGCCGGCAACTTCGGCGGCGAAGCGGGTGCAGCGGTCGCAGAGGATGCAGCGCTCCCGGTCGAGGAAGACGTTGTCGTTGACCGGGATGGGCTTCTCGAAGTGGCGCTTCTCCTCGACGAACCGGCTCTCGCCCGGTCCGAAAGCCATCGTCTGGTCCTGGAGCGGGCACTCGCCGCCCTTGTCGCAGACGGGGCAGTCGAGCGGGTGGTTGACGAGCAGGAACTCGAGGACGCCGTCCTGGGCCTTGCGGGTGCGTTCGGATTCGGTGTCGACCTGCATGCCGGGGGCGCACTCGAGCATGCACGAGGCCTGCAAGGCCGGACCCCGTCCGGTGTCGACCTCGACAAGGCACGCCCGGCACATCCCGACCGGCCGCATCCGCGGGTGGTGGCAGAAGCGCGGGATGTAGGTGCCGGTGCGTTCGCAGGCGTCGATCAGCAACTCCCCCGGGTTCGCCGCGACGGTCCGGCCATCGACGGTGATCTCCACGGTCTGCCCGTCGTCGCTCATGCCGGGGCCCCCTCGGCGACCGGAGCCGCCTGGACGGACAGGCTGTCGCGGCGCGTGATCCTGGCCTCGAACTCGGAACGGAAGCGGCGCAGCGCCGACGTGATCGGCGCCACCGACGACGGGCCCAGTGGGCAGATGGTGGTCTGCCGGGGTGGGAACGGCACGGCGTCGAGGCCCTCGGACCCATGTGCTGCGACGGGGTACGGGCCGGGGCTGATGTTCTCGCCGATATCGAGCAGCAGGTCGAGGTCGGCCGGCCGTCCGTGGCCGTCGAGGATGCGCTCGAGGATCTTCTCCTCCCAGCTGGTGCCCTCCCGACAGGGCGAGCACTTGCCGCACGACTCGCGGGCGAAGAACCGCACGACCCGCAGGCAGGCCTTCACGATGTCGGTGGTGTGGTCCATGACGACCATCGCCCCGGAGCCGAGCATCGACCCGGCGGCACCGACGTCACGGGCCTCGATGGGCAGGTCGAGCTGTTCTTCGAAGAACCACGGCGCCGACGCTCCTCCGGGGATGAACGCCTTGAGGTCGTTGCCGTCCCGGATGCCGCGGCAGAAGTTGTCGCCGTAGAAGAGGTCGCGGAACGTGGTGACGCCCTGTTCGACCTCGTACACGCCCGGCCTCACGACATGGCCCGAGATGGCGAAGAGGCGGGTGCCGGGCGATGCCTCGGAGCCGTAGCCCTTGTAGGCGGCGGCGCCGTGTTCAAGGATCCACGGCAGGTTGGCGAGGGTCTCGACGTTGTTGACGATCGTGGGCTTGCCGTACAGGCCGATGGCCGCCGGGAAGTACGGCGGCTTGAGGCGGGGCATTCCCCGGTTGCCTTCGAGGCTCTCGATGAGGGCCGTCTCCTCGCCGACGATGTAGGCGCCGGCGCCCCAGTGGAGGGTGATGTCGACGGAGAAGTCGGTGTCGCAGACGTTGCGCCCGACGTAGCCGGCTGCGTAGGCGTCGTTGAGTGCGGTGGCCAGCCGCTCCTGGGCGAGGGCCATCTCGCCGCGCACGTAGAGGAAGCACTGCGACAGGCCGAGGGCGTAGCAGGCGATGAGGCAGCCCTCGATGAGTTGGTGCGGATCGCGTTCCATGAGGAGTCGGTCCTTGTAGGTGCCGGGCTCGCTCTCGTCGCCGTTGACGACGAGGTAGCGGGGCCACACGCCCTCGGGGCAGAACCCCCACTTGACGCCGGCGGGGAAGCCGGCGCCACCGCGGCCCAGCAGGGTGGCCTCGCGGACCTCGGCATGCACCTCGTCCGGAGCCCGGCCGAGTGCGGACTTCAGGCCGACATAGGCGCCTGTGGCGAGGGCGCGGTCGAGGGTGTAGGAGTCCTCGTACGGGAAGCGACTGGTGAGCAACTTCGGCCCCTCGTTGGCGACGAAGCCTGCGGCGTGCGGCACGTAGTCCATCCCGGCCGGGTGCACGGTCGTCGGCTCAGCCATCGGAGTCTCCTGCCGTGGCGGGTGCAGGCCGCAGCCACACGGGTGCCTCGCCGGCCTCCTCGGGGGGCACGACTCCGGCACGGCGGTCGTCCGGGACGTGCTGGCGGAGGCGGCCGAGGGTGCCGTGTGCCGGCACGTGCCCGTCGTCGCCCTGTGCGCCCCGTGCCAGCGGGCTGCGGCCGGAGCGCAGGTCGTCGACGACGGCGTCGAAGGTGTCGGGGTCCGCCCGGTGGAAGTAGCGGTAGTTGACGGTGAAGCACGGTGCCTCGGTGCAGGCGGCGACGCACTCGACGTCCTCGACGGTGAACATCCCGTCGTCGGTGGTGCCCCCGGCGTGGACGCCCAGGGACTCCTCGACGTGGTGCAGCAACTCTTCACCACCGAGCAGTTGGCAGGAGATGTTGGTGCACACGTTGACGACGTAGCGGCCGACCGGGTGGAACTTGAACATCTCGTAGAACGAGCCTGTCCCGAGGATCTCGGCGGGCGTGGCGCCGGTGAGTTCGGCGATCTCGACCATGGCGTCGCGGGTTACCCAACCCTCCTGCTCCTGCGCAAGGTGCAGAAGCGGGATGATGGCCGACCTGGGGCGCGGGTAGTTGGCGATGACCTCCGCCGCCGTTCGGGCATTGGCCTCCGTGAAGTACGTCATCAGCGGTCCACCTCGCCCATGATCGGGTCGACCGATGAGATGACGGCGACGGCGTCGGCGACGAGGCGGCCGTGCATGAGGTGGGGCAGCGTCTGGAGGTTGGCAAAGCTCGGGCCACGGATGTGCATGCGGTACGGCTTCGGTCCGCCGTCGGACACGAGGTAGCAGCCCAACTCGCCTCGAGGCGACTCCACCGCTGCGTAGACCTCGCCCTCGGGGACGTGGAAGCCCTCGGTGAAGATCTTGAAGTGGTGGATCAGCGCCTCCATCGACTCGTCGATGCGGGCGCGCGGAGGCGGGGTGACCTTCTTGTCCTGGGTCCGGTAGTCACCGTCGGGCAGGAGGTCGAGGATCTGTTCGACGATGTGCAGCGACTGCCGGATCTCCTCGAGGCGGACGGCGAAGCGGTCGAAGGCGTCGCCGCATGTACCGACGACGACGTCGAAGTCGACCCGGTCGTAGGCGAGGTACGGCTCGTCACGGCGCAGGTCCCAGTCATAGCCGGTGGCCCGCAGGATCGGACCGGTCACCGACAGTGCCAGGGCCTCGGCGGGCGCGAGGACGCCCACGCCCTGGAGACGGGCACGGAAGATGGGCTGGTCGTTGAGCAGCACCTCGTACTCGTCGAGTCGGGGTGGGATGATGTCGAGCAGGTGCCGGACGTCGTCCTGCCAGCCGTCGGAGAGGTCGGCGGCGACGCCTCCGGGGCGGATGTAGTTGTGGTTCATCCGCAGGCCGGTGACCTTCTCGAAGAAGCGCAGCACCTCCTCCCGTTCTCGCCAGCCGTAGATCATCATCGAGACGGCGCCGAGGTCCATGCCGTTGGTGGCCTGGAAGAGCAGGTGGGAGGCGACCCGGTTGAGCTCGCACATGAGCATCCGGATCCAGGTGGCGCGCTCCGGGACCTCGATGCCGAGAAGTTGCTCGGTCGCCAACGCGAACACCAGTTCCGAGAACAGCGGCGAGGCGTAGTCCATGCGGGTGACGTTGGTGGGGCCCTGGAGGAAGGTGAGGTTCTCGCCCGTCTTCTCCATGCCGGTGTGCAGGTAGCCGATGATCGGCTTCGAACGCAGGACGGTCTCGCCCTCCATCTCGAGCAGCAGCCGGAGCACGCCGTGGGTCGACGGGTGTGCAGGGCCCATGTTGAGGATCATGCGCTCGTCGGCCCGTTCGCCGGTGACCGGATCGCCGGGGTCGAGGACCAGGTCGGCGGCCTCGACCTCGGTCATCCGGAGGACGGCGCTGCCGTCCCGACGCCGGACCCGTTCATCGTCACCGAGGTCGAGCCGTACGGCCGCCACCGTTGGCTCCTCGGCGCTCACCGTCGGTCCGATGCGGACTTGAACTGGACGGGAATGGCACCGATCCCCTCGTCCTTACGCAGTGGATGCCCCACCCAGTCCTCGGGAAGCAGGATCCGGCTGTGGTCGGGGTGGCCCTCGAAGGACACGCCGAAGAGGTCCCAGGCCTCGCGTTCCATCGCCTCGGTGCCGGGAAAGAGGTCGAACAGCGAAGGTACGGTCGGGTCGTCGACGGGCACCTGGATGCGGAGACGGACGCGTTCACGGCGGGCATGGTCGAACAGGCCGACCACCACCTCGAAACGCTCGGGCTGGACCCCGCCGGGGAGGCCGCTGCGGCCGGAGTGGGTCAGGTAGTCGACGACGGTGAGGTCGGTGGCGGTGCAGTAGCCCTCGTCGCGCAGGGATTCGACCGTGGCGAGGTAGGCGCCACGGTCGGGGTACAGCACGGCCTGTCCGAACAGAGCCGTCGAGGCGACCGGTGCATCCTCGTGCGCCTCCGTGGCGACGTCGGTCTCGCTCACGGAGCCTCCTCCGGTTCGGGGGCGGGCGGTTCGGGAGCGGGAAAGTCGGCGAGGTCGAAGCCGGCGCCGGCACCGGTCTGCTCACGACGGCTCGTGAGCTCGCCGGTGAGGATCTTGTCGTGCAGGGTGAGGATGGCGTGCATCAGGGTCTCGGGGCCGGGCGGGCAGCCCGGGGCGTAGACGTCGACCGGCACCACCTGGTCGACGCCCTGCACGATGGCGTAGTTGTTGAACATGCCGCCACTCGATGCGCAGACGCCCATCGAGATGACCCACTTGGGCTCCATCATCTGGTCATAGATCTGGCGCAGCACCGGGGCCATCTTCTGAGAGACGCGTCCGGCGACGATCATGAGGTCGGCCTGTCGGGGAGAGGCCCGGAAGACCTCCATGCCGTAGCGGGCCAGGTCGTAGTGGGCGGCGCCGGTGGCCATCATCTCGATGGCGCAGCAGGCCAGGCCGAAGGTGGCCGGCCAGCAACTGCGAGCCCGGGACCACTTGACGAGGTCCTCGATGCGGGCGGTGACGAAATTGTGCTCGAGACCCTCGAGGCCCTCGTCGAGGACGCCGGAAATGTCGCCGAGGATCGGGACTCGGGCCATCAGGCGGCGCTCCTGTCCGTCGGACCATCGACCTTGCGGCCCTCGAGGCCGACCTGGCGCACACCCGGTCGAACCACATCGCTCCCGAGGCGACGGGACGCCGCCTGGCGGACCTCGGCGATCGGACCCCACTCGAGGGCCCCGTTGCCGATGAGGTACACGAACGACTCGAACACGGCGACCGAGAACACCAGCACTGCGACCAGGCCGAAGAGCCCGATATCCCGGTGGGCCACGGCCCACGGATAGAAGAAGATGATCTCGATGTCGAACACGATGAAGATCATCGCCACGAGGTAGAAGCGAACCGGGAACCGCTCCGGTGCCTCCCGGGACGGGATGATCCCGCACTCGTAGGGGGCGAGCTTCCTGTCGTGGGGCCGCCGCGGCGCCAGGAGCCTGGACGCCCCGAGGCTGAGCGCCGCGAAGAGGACGGCGAGGACGAGCAGTGCCATGACCGGCAGGTACTGACCCAACACGTCAGACACCCACCCTGTTGGCAAGGCTCGAGAGGGTGATCGCTGAAGTCACCGGATCAGGCCCTTGCTACTTCGAACTCCTTGCGGCGTGCCATGTCTTCCTTGTCCCGGACGTGGAGCCAGTAGCACAGGGCAAGGAAGACCATCAGGGAGCCGACCATGACGAGTGCCGGCCGCAGTCGGACGGACCCGAGGTCGCGGACCATGATGACTGACACGACGGGCTCGGCCTCGTCGACGATCGGACGGGGTGGAGCCTCGCCGGCGATCGTCGGCTGGTCGAGCACCCGCTGGAGTTGGACGACCGAGTAGCGGGTCGGGTGCGTGATGCGGGCCGAGTTGGCGATCCAGTGGGTGATCCGGTCGATCCGGCCGGGATCCTCGCCGAGGCGGGGCTTGCCGCCGGTGGTGTAGGCGTCGAGCAACTTGAAGTCTGCGGAACTCACGAATCCGAGGTCGGGGTGCGCCAGGATGTCGGCGACCGCCTGGGCCTGGGAATCGCCGGCCTCGGTGGTGGGCAACAGTCGCCATCCGTTGAGGTCGTCCCAGCCGGCGGCGTCGGTGAGACCGGGGGACACGGTGGCCAGTTCCGAACGGGTCACGGACTCGTTGCGGACCTGGCGGTCGGCCTGCAGGGCAGCGAGGTCGTCGGCGCTGAGGTCGGGGTTGTCGGCGGCGGTGGGAAGCGTGTCGTACTCGGCCGTCGCCCGTGCGTTGCCCGAAAGGACCACCAGTTCGTAGCCGGTGTTCAGCTCGTCGGGGTTCGGCAGCTCCCGTGCCCTGGGAAGGCCGCTGGCGCCGAGGTCGCCCACATTGATGTCGACCGTCTGCCACGAGGGGCTGTCGCCCTGCCAGCCCTTGCCGTACATCCACCAGGTCGTGCTCATGACGAACATCCACCCGAAGAACGCTGCGAACGCGATCAGGGTGCCGACGCGGATGCCGGAATTGGAGGCGACGAGGAACCAGACCGAGCCCATCAGGACGGCGACGCCGGTGAGCACGGCCAGCGTGCCGGCGATGTTCGGGTCCCAGACGATGCCGGCGAGCGTGGTGGACATGCCCATCACCGGCTCCTCTCGTAGGCCACGACGGCTGCGATCTGTTCAGGCGCCAGGATGCGGCTGTAGATGGCGTCGCCTCCCGTGTCGTAGTCGACGACGTCGGGGTCCACGCGTCCGCCAAAGCCGGGCATCATGCCGGTGCCGCTGCGGGCGTTGCCGAAACCAACCCCCACCTCGGATCCGGTGCGGACGAACTCCTCCTGGCGGACCGAGGTCGGGAAGTGGGTCTCGACGCCCTCGAGGCTCGGGCCGACGTGGCCCTGGGCGGGCTGCCAGCCGGTGAGGATCCCGGACTCGACCAGCTTGGGCCAGGTCTCGAGCAACGCTGCGGTCGAGTCCTCGTCGACGGCACCGAACGAGAATCCGGGCGTGTGGCAGCGGGCGCAGGAATTGGCTCCCTGGGCGGCCGGGTTGTTGAAGATCAGTTCGGCGTAGCGGAGGTAGTCGCTGCTGGTCGGGTCGGACGCCTGTAGCAGCCAGACCTCGGCGGCGGCCTCGATGTCGGCGGAGTTGGTGAGTTCGGAGTCAGCGGCGGTGACGACCGCTCGGGCACCTGCGGCGATGCCGTCCTCGACCTGGGCGGTGGTCGTCTCCTGGTCGAGTTGGATCGACCGCAGGTAGACGATCAATTGTTCGACCTGCTGCGTGGTCATCGGGCCACCGCCGGGCAGGCCCCATGCGGGCATCGGCGTGCCGGGGCGGCCGTAGTCGAGGATGTGCCAGACCTCGGCCTCGTCAAAACGCGACAGCACCGTGGTGAGGGCGGGCGCCTTCCAGTCGACCTGTGCGACGAAGGCGCCTTCGGCGTCGACCAGCGTGAAGGCGGCGACACCGCCGACGCCGCCGGGCCCGTGACAGGAGGAACAGGCGTCCTCGAAGTTCCGGGCGCCGCGCTTCTCGAAGCGCTGAACCCAGTCGACGATGGCGTTCTCCTGGCGGGTGGGCTCCATGAGCCAGTACACGGGCAGGATCATCGAAACGACGGTGAGGGTCACGAGGGACCAGACCAGCGCCCGGTCGAGGCGGAAGGTTTCGAGTCCGTCGTCGTCGAAGTACGGCCTGCGGTTGGCGGCCAGTTCGACCTCGGAGCCCAGCTCCCTCTTGCCGATCCGGAAGCTGAACAGCAGGTACACGAGGAACCCGACTATGACGACGACGGCGAGGACCCAGCCGATCGTGCGCTGGGTGCTCGCTGCGAGGATCATCGGAAGCATCTCGGTCTCAGGTCTCCTACCGGGGGGCTAGTGCCCGCCCGCCTCGCCAATACAGTGCGGACCCTCGGCCTCCTGGCCGGTGGTGTTGGTGCCGATGGGCGGGCCCTGGACAATGGTGCCGGTGTCGACGACGAGGACGCCGCCGTCGACGGAGACGGCGAAGCGGTCCATGCCACGGGGGGCGGGGCCACCCCGCTTCTCGCCGACCTGGTTGTACTGCGAGCCGTGGCAGGGGCACTCGAACCACTGGGACGAAACGCAGTTCGGCACCCGGCAGCCGAGGTGGGGGCACTTCTGGTAGAGCGCCATGACACCGGAGTCGAAGCCCTGTTCGACGCCCGCGGTCATGCCAGCCAGTTCGGCCGGCGAGTACGCGGCCCGAGCCTTCTCGACGGAGCCGTTGGGGTAGGCGGTGATCCACATGCGGCCCTCGGGCTTGTAGAGGAAGCCGTTGTTGGCCTCGATGTCGGCAAAGACCTCGATGAGGTTGCCGACCCTGATCTTGGAGCCGAAGCCGCTGACACCCTGGGGCCACAGGAACGCCAGGCAGGCGGCGCCGAACCCCGACAGGCCGAAGCCCATCATCCCGACGATGCTGCGGTTGAAGAACTGGCGCCGGGTGACACCGAGGTTGGCCGGGTCCGGCGCAACGAACGGCACAGGCGGAGCGGACTCCACGACGGCCAGGCCGGTGCCCGAGCGGGCGGCGGCTGCTGCGGCCTCGACTTCACGGCCTGAAGGGTCCTCGTCCGACCCGGTGGCGAGCACGGGGTTGGAGCGGTCGCGCCTGCGGGCCTCACGGGACAGCCCGGCTGCACCGCTGTCGCGGCGGCGGGAGGCTCCGACCAGCACGATGGCTGCCAGGGCGACCAGCACGATGACGGCGACGACGACGGCCACGGCTCAGCTTTCGGGGTCAGCGAAGGGACGGGCGGCAGTTGCGGGAAAAAGCGACATGGCGATCAAAGCTCGAAGAACAGGCCGCTGTTCCACGGGAAGACGAAGTTGAAGCCGGGGCCCCGGAAGAACGAGCCGATCATGACGAGCACGGCCCAGAACATGAGGTGCACGGTCATGAGCGAGATGGCGAACTTGCGGTCCTCGGGCTTCCGGGAGGGATTCTTGTCGAGGTACGGCGCCATGACCAGCAGGAAGAGGCCGATGCCGGGAATGGTCACGCCGGCCACCATCGGGTGGAACATGGTGAGGAGTTCCTGGAGTCCGAGGAAGTACCAGGGGGCCTTCGAGGGGTTCGGCGTCTTGTTGAAGTCGGCCAACTCGAGGAGCGGAGCGTTCACGAAGATCGAGAAGAGCGTCGTGAACAGGGTGATGATGATCGCCGCCAGGAACTCGGCGACCAGCAGGTGCGGCCAGACGTGGACCTTGTCCGTCGGCATGGCCTTGGTGTCCTGGATGGAACCGGACTTGACGACGGTCAGCAGCCGTTGGTTGTGGCCTTCGGGGCCGGAGCCCTGTGCCGGACCGGACGGCACGACCGCCGCGCCCTCGGGCGGCGTCGAGGCCGGGGTGTCGCGGTCGAGGAGTTCGGCGGGAACCTTCTCGCCGGCATCGTCTCCGCCTGGTGCGGGTGCGTCACCACCTGCCTTGGCCGCTGCGGCCTTGGCCCGGGCCTCTTCGGCCCGCTTGCGGAGGTGTTCGGGAATCTCGGTCATCGTGTGCCCCCTGCCTACAGCGGCCCGGAGATGCCGCCGTCCTTGCGGACCCGCCAGAAGTGGATCGCCAAGAAGATGACGAGCACGAACGGCAGCATCAGGACGTGGAGTACGTACCAGCGCAGCAGGGTGTCGGTGCCGATCTCCACGCCGCCCAACAGGACGAAACGGACCTGGTCACCGAAGACGGGCGTGAAGCCCATCATGTTGGTACCGACCGTCACCGCCCAGAGCGACAACTGGTCCCACGGCAGCAGGTAGCCGGTGAACGACAACAGCAGGGTGAGCTGCAGCAGCATGACGCCGATCACCCAGTTGAACTCGCGGGGCGGCTTATAGGCCCCGTGGTAGAAGACGCGGGCCATGTGCAGGAAGACGGATAGCACCATGAGGTGCGCCGCCCACCGGTGCATGTTTCGCACGATGAGGCCGAAGCCGACGGCGGTCTGGAGTGCCTGCATGTCGTCCCAGGCCTGTGCGGCGGTGGGACGGTAGAAGAACATCAGGAAGATGCCGGTGACCGTGAGCAGGATGAAGAGGAAGAAGCTCAGGCCACCGAGGCAGAGGGTGTAGCTGACCTTCACGGCGTGCCGCTTCACCTTCACCGGGTGGAGGTGGTAGAGCACGCTGTTCATGATCACGTAGGAGCGGTTCCGGGGGCTGTCGCTGTAGCCCTTGCGGAAGATCGAGCCGGGTCGGAAGATCGACGACCAGGCCTGCGAGTTCTTCATCTGGTCTCCCACCTGGCCCAGCCGCTCCTGAAGCGCCTGACCAGCGGGCTTCCTGCCGTTGTCGTCGGCCACCGTCGTCTCTCCCTAACCCTGTCGCTCGTCGTGTCCGGTGTGGCCGTGCCTACGCAAGACGCATGCCGTAGCCGTAGCCATGGCTGTTCGTGCGCTGGTGGGTGTCGCCGTCGGCCGGTGGTTCGACCATCTTGCCGAGGATGATGACGCCGGTCGGGCAGCGATCCACGCAGAGTGCACACCGGGTACACACGTCGTCGTCGATCGTGAAGATCACGTGGTCGCTCGGGTCGATGCCCAACTGTTCGGTGCCGACCGATTCGGCGATGGCATCGGGGCGCACCATGTGGATGCACTTCCACGGGCAGATGTCGACGCAGCCCTCGCACATGATGCACTCGGACTGGTCGATGTGGATGAACTGCTTCAACTTGCTGGACTTGGCCATCCAGTCGAGGTCGACCTCGTGGAGTACGTAGTCGTCGATGAACGTGGGATGCGGGGGGTTGGCGTCGGTGACGCTCATGCTCCGACCCCCTCCTTGACGAGTGGGCGTCCGTACTCGGAGGTCGGCACCGGGGCCGTCGTCTCCTTGTCGCGCTCCTGCCACTGCCTCCACATGGCGACGTTTCCTGCCAGGGCGACGCCGTAGATGCCGACAGCGACGAAGTCCCTGAGGACGCGGTAGCTGAGGGTGAAGGGAAGGGCCCATTCGACGACCCCCTGGTCGCCGGTCCAGGCCAGTCGTGGACCCACGAAGAAGCGGTCGGGGCGCCAGTTCAGTTCGCTGTCCGCCCACTGCAGCCACTGGTGGGGGACGACGCCGTAGACCCAGAAGAAGATGAAGAAAACGTAGGTCGCGAACAGCATCGCCTCGCCCCACGTGAACTCGTGGTCGACGCGTGTGCGGTCCTGGTACCAGCGAATACCCCGGAGGAGTACGACGGTGGCGATGACCGATGCGATGAACGCAACCATGTCGTCCTGTGTCTCCTCGTCGGGCTGCTCGCGGTTGGTCATGGGCCGCTGTGCTACTTCGTGAATTTCTGCACAAGCGCGATCGGGCACCATCGTAACCGACTGTCGTCGGTCTCGGTACGTGTGTCGGACCGGCCCCTGTCTGGTGTCGCTTTCTATCATGCGGTCCGGCCGGACAGGTCGCCTCGGCCGTGGCATGGTCGGCCGCTGCGGCGCCCTCCACCCGGAACAGGAGGGCATTCCCTAACAGCGATCCTTCGCCCCATCCGGGTCTGCTCCGCCGCACCGGAGCGCCTACAGTGACCGCTAGCCTGCCCGCCAGACTGAGCGGTGTTCCGGGACAGGGACGTCCAACGCCGTTACAACCCGCCCACGACACTGCCGACATTGCCGTCTCCGGAGGCCGCGTTGACCGAGATCCCCGAGCACCTCCTCAAGCGAGCGGCGGCGGCCCGCGCCGCCAAGTCCGGCGAGGCTCCTCCTGCAGACACCCCGGCCGAGGCAACGGCCGCCACCAGCCCGACCGAGGCGCCCGTCGTGGCTGCACCCGCCCCGGTC
>Ga0257113_1000520_pt1 | contig 12834 bp, 10 predicted proteins | sample LP_taG_4_FD_191568 | JGI IMG/M metagenome (GOLD analysis project Ga0257113, IMG submission 191568) | Marine microbial communities from Northeast Subartic Pacific Ocean, Canada - LP_J_2015_P26_2000m | ecosystem: Environmental > Aquatic > Marine > Oceanic | place: Canada: Northeast Subartic... | reverse complement strand
AAATTATTTTGGTTTTTTGGTACCATACCTTGAACGGCTAGTCGTTCTGTCATCTACACCAGCTGTGTCCAAAGTTCCCCTAACTATATGATAACGAACACCTGGCAGGTCTTTAACACGACCACCTTCAATTAATACTATCGAATGTTCTTGTAAATTATGTCCCTCACCAGGAATATAGGCAGTTACCTCTGTTAAATTCGTTAACCTAACCCTAGCTACCTTACGTAATGCTGAGTTAGGTTTTTTTGGCGTTGTCGTATAAACACGGGTACACACTCCTCTTTTTTGAGGATTGCCCATTAAAGCAGGCGTTGATGTCTTCTTCAACATTTTTTTCCTGCCCTTACGAACTAATTGATTTATCGTCGGCATTTAACTTTTCCCACAGCCTCGCAATTTATGGTGATTAATTAACATCTATCAATATAATTTCTCAGAACCAGAAAAGGTTATGCTACAGCATCATCAGTATTAATTTCAGACAAATCTTGATCATCAACCCCTACAAGTATATCTCTAAATTGTGGTGTCCCGGTACCTGCTGGTATAAGTCTACCTACAGCAACATTTTCTTTCAAACCATATAGATAGTCAGTCTTTCCTGCAGTTGCAGCATCTGTTAGCACTCTTGTTGTTTCTTGAAAGGATGCTGCACTAATGAAACTATCTGTGTTTAATGATGCTCTAGTAATCCCCATAAGAATAGGTTCAAAAGTTGCTGGAATAACTTTTCGATATTTAGCAATTTCTTTACCCTCAGCCTTTATTTCTTTGTTTAAATCATTAAACTCTGTTTTTTCTATCATCATTTCTTCCTCTAGGCCTGTATCTCCGGGAGATGTAACGACAACCATAGTCGCCAATCTTTCATTCTCTATAAGAAAATCATTTTTGCTAACACGATCTTCCTGAAGGAATCTTGAATCCCCTACCTCTTTAACCATTACTTTTTGCATCATCTGATTAACAATAATCTCAATATGCTTATCATTTAATTTAACACCTTGCAATCTGTATACCTCTTGAATCTCATTAACCAGATATTCTCTTACAGCGGAAGGACCTAAAACCCTCAAAATATCATCAGGTGATATAGCGCCTTCGCATAAGGATGATCCGGCATTAATAAAATCCCCTTCATGTACTATCACATGCTTTCCATAAGGGATAGAATATGATCTATCTTCTCCATCATTTCCGATTACATGTATCTTCCTTATTCCTCTACGAGTATCTCCAAATTTCACAGTACCATTTATTTCTGTCATTACAGCAGGGTTTGATGGCTTCCTAGATTCAAATAACTCCGCTACTCGAGGTAAGCCTCCCGTTATATCGCGAGTTTTGCCTATGTCTTTTGGTATTTTAACAAGCGTTTGACCTCTCTGCACATTCTCCTTATCATTTACTACAAGGGTTGCTTTGACCGGTAAAATGGTACTTCCTGATACAATCCCACCTTTTTCATCAACTATTTCTAGATGTGGACTCAGTTTTCTATCCCTGGCTTCGATTACTACAATTTGTTTCTTTCCTGTTTCAACAGATTCAACCGAAAACGTTTCTCCTTCAATAAAATCTTTTAGTTTAACAATGCCAGTCTCTCGCGCAAGAATTATATCTGTATATGGATCCCACTGAAAAAGCGTTGTCCCGGGCTTTACCTTCTCTCCTTCTTCAATTAACATAGTCGCACCATAAGGTATGTTAAAAACAGACTTTTTCTCACCATTATTTTGTTTAATTACTAATTTAGAATGTCGAACCATACATCTTCGAACTTCTATACCAGATTCATCCTTCGTTATAGCGAAATCATAATTATCTGAATATTCAACTACTCCAGCTCTTTTATTTTTCATTTCCGATTGCTCAATAACTCTACTAGCAGTACCACCAATATGAAATGTGCGCAGAGTTAACTGGGTTCCTGGCTCACCAATACTCTGAGCAGCACGAATACCAACAGACGTTCCTATATCAACAAGTTTATGTAAAGACAGGTCCCACCCATAACACTTAGCGCATATGCCGCGCTTCGTATCACATGTTAACACTGATCTAATTCTTATACTTTCAACACCACTATCACCGATTAGTTCTGCTTCTTTTTCAGAGATTACTGATCCTGACTTGACTACTACTTTACCTCTATCAATAAAATCATCCAATATTGTTCTTCCTAGTATACGGTCAGCTATAGGCTCTATAATTTCTTCACCTTCTTTCAAGTCTGAAATTAAAATACCATTAATAGTACCACAGTCATCTTCATAAACAACTACATCTTGAGCAACGTCAACTAATCTACGGGTTAGATAGCCCGCGTCTGCAGTTTTTAACGCTGTATCAGCTAAGCCCTTCCTGGCGCCATGGGTTGATATAAAATATTCAAAAACTGATAGACCTTCTTTAAAATTAGAAGTAATTGGGGATTCAATTATTTCACCCACACCGCCTTTCATTGATTTCTGAGGTTTTGCCATAAGCCCGCGCATGCCAGCGAGCTGTTTAATCTGATCCTTACTGCCCCTGGCTCCAGAATCAGTCATCATTGCAAGTGGATTAAAACCTGAAGCATCTTTCCTTAGCTCATCTTCCATTGCCTTAGCCACATGATTAGTGGCATGTGTCCATATGTCAATTACCTTATTATATCTCTCGCCTTCTGTTAACACATGTCTATCATATTTCCCTTTAATATCTTCGACTTTATCATATGCATCAGATAGGATATTATCTTTTTCATGAGGGATTAAAACATCACTAATCGATATTGATAGCCCGCTATGCGTTGCCATTCTAAAACCAAGGTCTTTTAAATCATCGAGGAAAATTACCGTTTTATAATTACCTACAATCAAATAACATTGATTTACTATGGATGTTAATAATTTTTTATCAATTAAATTATTAACATATTCCATTTCATCGGGAATTATCGAATTAAAAATTGCTCTTCCAATAGTTGTATCTTTTACCCAATGACCTTTATGTCTTAGGTTTATTTTTGCATGCAACCCAACAACCTTATTTTCATAAGCTAATAATACTTCATCTATTGAACCGAAATTTTTACCTTCGCCTAAATCACCAGCTTTTAATTTTGTTAGATAATATGAACCCAAAATCATATCTTGAGAAGGCACAGCTATTGGTTGACCGTTTGCAGGATGAAGAATATTATGACTAGCTAACATCAACATTCTTGCCTCCATTTGAGCCTCAAGAGACAAAGGAACATGAACTGCCATTTGATCACCATCAAAATCAGCATTAAATGCAGAACATACTAGAGGATGTAATTGTATTGCTTTCCCATCAACAAGGACAGGCTGAAATGCTTGGATTCCTAGGCGATGCAGTGTAGGCGCCCTATTTAACATAACAGGATGATCTTTTACAACATATTCCAAAACCTTATAAACAACTGGCTCACAGTTCTCTATCATTAATTTTGCACTTCGAGGTGTTTGAGTATAACCACGGTTCATTAATTCACGAATCATATGTGGCTTAAATAATTCTAATCCCATATTTTTAGGTAAACCACATTCTTGTAGTTTTAGTTGAGGGCCAACTACTATAACAGATCTTCCTGAATAGTCAACCCTTTTCCCTAATAAGTTTTGACGAAATCTCCCTGTCTTACCTCTGAGCATATCCGATAATGACTTTAATGGGCGACGAGACCCACTTCTAATTGCAGTCTTGCGACGGCTATTATCAAAAAGAGCATCAACAGACTCTTGAAGCATTCTTTTTTCATTTCTTAGAATAACATCAGGAGCTTTTATCTCCATAAGTTGTTTCAATCTATTATTTCTAATGATAATCCTGCGATATAGGTCATTAAGATCACTCGCTGCAAATCGCCCTCCTTCAAGAGGGACCAAAGGCCTCAACTCAGGTGGGATAACAGGCAATATAGATACTATCATCCATTCTGGCTTGTTTAATCTTTTTTTTGTAGGATCGGGAACAAAGGAATATGCTACTTTAAGTCTTTTTAAGGCGTCGGTCCTTTTTTGCTTTGACTTAGATGTTCTTACAATATCTTCAAGTTCCTTTTTTAATTCCATTATATTGATCCTAATAAGCATTTCTTTAATTGCCTCACCGCCCATAGCAGCATAAAAATATTCATCATTTTCTCTTTTTTCCTCGCTAACGGCAGCATAACCATATTGTTCTTCTAACTCTAGATATTCATCTTCTTCAATTAGATCGAATCGCTTTAAACCACTATCGACTGGATCCAACACCATATACATTTCATAATAAATGACTCTCTCTAATTCCTTTGTGCTTTTACCAGCTAAATAGCTCAGTTTACTAGGAATTGATCTAAGGTACCATATATGAACTATAGGAACAGCAAGTGTAATATGCCCCATTCGTTCTCTACGTACTTTTTTCCTTGTAACTTCAACTCCACATCGATCACATATAATACCTCTATACCTAATACCTTTATATTTACCACAATGGCATTCATAATCTTTGACTGGACCAAAAATCTTTTCGCAGAATAAGCCATCTTTTTCAGGTTTATAGGATCTATAGTTAATTGTTTCAGGCTTTAATATTTCCCCATAAGAACGAGCTAGCACTGATTCAGGAGAGGCTAGGCCTATAGTTATTGATTTATATGGTCCTGAAGTATCTAAATTGTTTGTTTGTATGTAAGTCAAGTCTATTTCCCCTTAATAATTAATCTAGTTCTACATCTATACATAAACCCTGAAGCTCTTTAATCATAACATTAAACGACTCAGGGGCTGAAAAAACTGGCATCTGCTCACCTCTAACAATAGCATTATAGACTTTTGATCTACCTTCTACATCATCAGACTTCACTGTTAAAATTTCATGAAGCGTATGCGCAGCTCCATAAGCCTGCAATGCCCATACTTCCATCTCACCAAATCTTTGTCCACCAAACTGAGCTTTTCCACCTAAAGGTTGTTGAGTAATTAATGAATATGGACCTGTAGATCTGGCATGCATTTTGTCATCTACCATATGGCTTAATTTCATCATATATGCAGCACCAACCGTTACCGGACTATCAAAGTATTCACCAGTTATACCATCAATTAACTTGGCTTTTCCTGAAACAGGTAGTCCAGCGCTCTTCAATTCTTCTAAGACCTGCTCAGGAGTAGCACCATTAAAAACTGGAGTAGAATATTTTTTATCTTTAACTAAACCAACCCATCCAAGCATAGCCTCATAAAGCTGTCCTAAATTCATTCTAGATGGGACACCTAGTGGATTTAATACAATGTCAACAGGAGTACCATCTTCCATAAAAGGCATATCTTCTTCTGGAACAATAGTGGCTACAATACCTTTGTTGCCATGCCTACCAGCCATTTTATCACCGACTTGAAGCTTTCTTTTCTGCGCTACATAAACTTTTGCCATTCTTAAAATACCAGGCTGAAGCTCATCACCAACTTTTAATTTAAATACTTGTCTTTCTAGCTGTGTTTCAATACGAGCCCATTCCTTTCTAAAAGAAACCCATACTTTAACTATCTTGTTCCATACCTTTTTATCTTCAACCCAATCCACATCTTGAGCAAATCTCTCGAGGTCAAATCCAGTTAAGCGTTTCGACGTTAATTTGGTGGATTTTTTTATCATAGTTCGTTTACTAGATATACTCCTTATACCATTAGATGTTTGGTCTTTGAGCAAACCCATCAACCTTTCGTCACGAGAGGCCTTTAAGTTTTTCTTATACTCTGATGCTTTTTTCTGAAATTCTAAAATTTGCTCTCTCTCTTCAGCTTTAGTTCTTTTCGCCTGCTTCTCAAATAATTTGGTTCTAATGACGCAGCCCCTTATTCCAGGTTCTGCTCTTTTCGAAGCATCTTTGACTTCTCCGGCTTTTTCACCAAAAATAGCTCTTAATAGTTTTTCTTCTGGGGTTGGATCAGTTTCTCCTTTCGGAGTAACCTTTCCAATAAGTATATCGCCTTCTTTAACTCTTGCCCCTTCTCTTACAATGCCTTCCTCATCCAGGTCTTTTGTCGCCTCTTCGCTAACATTAGGAATTTCAGGCGTAAGCTCTTCTTGCCCTCTCTTTGTATCACGAACTTCAACTTCTATTTCATTACAATGCACAGAACTAAAAGTATCATCCTTTACCAGCCGCTCACTAACAACTATGGCATCTTCAAAATTATATCCTCTCCAAGGCATATATGCTACACGTATATTTGCGCCCAATGCTAGTTCACCAGTATTTGTAGACGCACCATCTGCGATAACTTCACCAACTTCAACTTTCTGACCCTCACTAACTAATGGCCTCTGATTGTGAACAGTATTTTGATTTGTTCTAAAATATTTTTTTAGGTTTATTTCTAATATTGATTCACCTTCAAAAAGTAATAGGCTATCTTGAATATCTTTTCTTTTAATTTGTATTTTTTCTGAATCTACATATACGACTCTACCCGCGACTGGAGAAACAACACATGCTCTAGAATCTATTGCCACTTTTGATTCAATACCGGTGCCTACTATTGGCGATTCTGGATACATTAATGGTACAGCTTGTCTTTGCATATTCGAGCCCATTAAAGCACGGTTAGCATCATCATGCTCCAAAAATGGAATTAATGCAGCCGCCACACTTAAAATCTGGTTTGGGGATACTTCTACATAGTCAACACTCTCTGGACCAACAATTGGGAAGTCTCCTTTTACTCGAGTTCTAATATATTTTTCAGTTATATTTTTATCATTATCCAATTCAGTATTTGCCTGCGCAACCATTACACGATCTTCATCATCTGCAGAAAGATATTTTATGTCATCTGTTACTATAGACTTCCCATTATCTTTTTTCACCCTTCGATAGGGAGATTCAATAAATCCATGATCATTAACTGTGGCAAACATTGCTAATGAAGAAATTAGACCAATATTCGGACCCTCGGGTGTCTCTATAGGGCACAATCTTCCATAATGAGTATAATGAACATCTCGGACTTCAAAACCAGCCCTTTCTCGAGTTAAACCACCTGGGCCAAGTGCTGAAATTCTCCTTTTATGCGTGATTTCCGCCAAAGGATTGGTCTGATCACCAAACTGTGAAAGTTGCGATGTTCCAAAGAAAGTATTTATGACAGTGGTAACAACACGTGAATTAATTAGGTCTTGAGGAGTAATACTTTCAGACTCTCTTAGGTTCATTCTTTCATGAATAGTCCTTATCATCCTGCTAAGTGCAATACTAAATTGGTTAGTTAATTGCTCACCAACTGTCTTGACTCTTCTATTTCCTAAATGGTCAATGTCATCAACCCCACGATCACCTTTTCTCATTTCAATTAATACATTTATTACCTGAATAATATCATCCATTGTTAAAACAGTGTCTTCTACTGGAACATCTAGATTAAATTGCTGGTTCAATCTGTATCTACCAACTTGACCCAGATCATATTTTTTAGGACTAAAAAAGATTCTCTCAATAAATTTTTGTGCAGTTTCTAGATTAGGAGGTTCACTTGTCCTTAAAAGCTGATAAACTATGCCAAGCGCGCTTTCCGTATCCCTAGTTGGATCTTTTCCTATAGTGTTAAGTATTAACATCGATGAAAAATCTTTATTACCATCTACTATATTAATTTCACCAATATTATTTTCTTGAAGTATTTCAATTATTTCATTTGTTAGCTCCGTACCACCTTCATAGAATATTTCGCCTGTATTTGTATCTATAACATCCTCTGTTAAAGTCGCACCAATGAATTTTAGTATATTTTCATCATTAACATTTATATTAACAAGACTACCAAATGCTTTACATATATCGGTATTAGTTGAATAACCAAGAGCGCGCAATAACATTGTCACTGGAAATTTCCTTCTCCTATCAATAATAACGAAAAGGCAATCATTAATATCAGTAGTGAAATCTACCCAAGACCCCCTAGCAGGGATAATTCGAGCTGTAAAGAGTTTTGTCCCATTTGGATGAGTTGACTCATCAAAAAATACACCCGGTGAACGTTGCAATTGCGACACAATGACTCTTTCAGCACCATTTATGATAAAAGTCCCTTTTTCAGTCATATATGGAATATTACCAAAATAGACATCTTGTTCGATACTTTGAGCATACTCATTTTTATTATTTTCATCTGTAATATGCAGTGATAGCTTTACTCTTAATGGAGCAGAGAAAGTAACTCCACGATCTATACATTCATCTGGAGTGTATTTTGGCTGCCCTAAAAAATAAGAATTATACTGTAGAACATAATTTCTATGAGAATCTTCTATAGGAAATACGCTATTTAAAACACCTTGCAGCCCAGAGTCTTCTCTTGCTTCTGGCGCCATAAACTCTTGTAAAAACTGTTGATATGCGATAGTCTGAATAGCCAACAGGTCTGGAACCGCTAGTATCTCCTCAATATGGGAAAATGTAGTTCTATTTTTTATTAATAATTCTTTAGTCTCCAATGAAACCTCCGGGTTTATTTAAATGTTTTTTTGTTTTGTGGTTGTTATTTTAATTCTACTTCAGCGCCAGCTTCTTCAAGTTGAGATTTAATTTCATTAGCTTCAGACTCGGATACCCCCTCTTTAATAGCCTTAGGAGCAGAATCAACAAATTCTTTTGCCTCCTTTAGACCTAAATCAGTTATTGCCCTAACAACCTTTATAACGTTTATTTTCTGCTGACCAGCGGCATTAAGAACAACATCAAATTCGGTTTTAGCTTCAGCAGCAGCTCCATCTCCGCCTGCGGGTGCTGCAGCAACAGCAACTGGCGCTGAGGCTGAAACACCAAATTTCTCTTCTATCTCACTTATTAACTCAGACATTTCCATCATATTAGCTTTTTCTAAGTACGCTAAAACATCTTCTTTTTTGACAGCCATTTTAATAACTCCTTATTTTAATTTTAATTAGACTTAGTTTCTTTAATATTGTTTAATAGGTTAACAAAGTTAGCCATAGGCGACTTTAGCATAGTCGCAAGATTTTGCATTGAGCTCTTAATCATCATTGCAAATTTTGTTATCGACTCCTCTTTACTAGGCAATTCAGCGATTTTAATAAAATCTTCCCCTGTTAAATAATTGCCTTCAAAAAGAATACCTTTAACCACTGGCAGGCTATATTCCTCGCTAAACTTTTTGATTACTTTGGCTGCGGCTACCGTCTCATCATAAGAAACAGCGATAGCCGTAGACCCAACAAACAAATCTTCCGGCAAAGTAATTTTATTATTATCAGATGCAATCTTTAATAAAGTATTTTTTACAACTAAATATTCTACATCATTTACATAAAATTCTTTTCTCAATTTTGTGATATCAGAGACACTAAGACCAAGATAGTCAGTAAAATATATAGACTTCGCTTTAGACATTTTATCTGTCAATTTTTCAACGCTTTTTATGTTTTTATCATTAGGCATAACAAAATTATCCAATAGAATTTGTATTGATTATTACTCCAGGGCCCATGGTTGAAGATATCGATATTTTCTCCAAAAATTGACCCTTAACTGATGGTGGTCTAGCTTTAATTAAAGAATTAAATATTTTTGAAATATTTTCAACTAACGCACTTTCTTCAAAAGATATTTTTCCGCAAGAAGTATGAATGATGCCAGTTTTTTCAACTCTAAGCTCGACCATTCCAGCTTTAAGGTCGATGACTGCTTTTGCAACATCAATAGTAACAGTTCCACTTTTAGGATTAGGCATAAGTCCCTTTGGACCTAAAATCTTACCAAGCTTACCAAGCTCAGGCATCATATCTGGAGTTGCAACAATCTTATCGATATCAGTCCATCCAGCTTTTATCTTATCCATATATTCTTTATTACCACAATAATCAGCACCAGCATCTAAAGCTTCTTGGACTTTAGGACCTTCAGCGAGAACTAACACAATTACTTTTTTGCCTGTACCATTAGGCAGAGCAGTACTTATTCTAATATTCTCTTCAGCATGTCTTGGATCCACATTAAGACTGATAGCTAAGTCCACCGACTCATCAAACTTCGCAAACGCAACTTCTTTGATTATTTGTACAGCTTTATCTAAGTCGTAATGTGTTTCTTTATCATATATATCAGTAAACACTTTTTGATTATTTTTTGACACTTTTGCTAACCTTTCACTTCAATGCCCATGGATTTAGCTGTACCTCTAATCATTTCTTTGGCCTGATCAATTGTATTTGCATTTAAGTCTGTCATCTTTATCTCAGCTATTTTTTCCAAATCAGATTCTTTAATAACCGCGACCTTTTCTTTATTTGGCTCACTTGACCCTTTTTGAATATTTGCAGATTTCAATATGAGTCTTGAAGCCGGTGGGGTTTTAGTTATAAATGTAAAACTCCTGTCTGCATAAACCGTAATCTCTACAGGAATAATATCGCCCATTTTATCCTGCGTTTTTGCATTAAAAGCCTTACAGAAATCCATAATGTTAACGCCTTGCTGACCAAGAGCAGGACCAACTGGTGGCGCAGGATTTGCCCGCCCCGCTGGAATTTGCAACTTTATAAAACCTATTACTTTTTTAGCCATAAGAGTCCTTGATTACTAGCTGTCAATTGCAACCTGAAGATAGTCTAGCTCAACAGGTGTAGATCTTCCAAAAATACTTACCGACACTTTTAATTTTTGCTTTTCATGATTTACTTCTTGGACTACACCAGAAAAATCTATGAATGGACCATCTTTTACACTAACTAGATCACCAACTTTAAAAGGCGCAGCTTCGGTAATCTTTATTGGCCCATCAGCTCCGTCATGATCCCCTAAAAATCTTTTTATTTCATCAGGCTTGAGCGCTTCAGGCTTACCTTTTGAACCCACAAAACTAATTACACCATTCACATTCTCGATTGCATATTTAGTTTCTTTATTCATATCCAGATGAATCAATAAATAGCCCGGGAAAAAAACTTTTTCTCTAATCTTCTTTTTACCATTACGCATTTCTAATACATTCTCTGTTGGTACTAGTATATTTTCAACATAATCATCTAGATTAGCAGTTTTTATCTCAAAAAGAACATTATCTCTCACTTTCTTTTCTTTTCCGGAAATAACTCTTAACGTATACCAATTCATAATAATTACATTATTGTCGATATAATATTTGAAAGAAAAAAATCGATGATAAATAAAAATACCGTTAGAATGAGAGACAAAATTAAAACAATGTAGGTTGATCCTTTTAAATCACTCCAATTCGGCCACGAGACTTTATTCATTTCAAATTTTACATCATAACCAAACTGCATAACTTTTTTTATCATTTCACTAATCTAAACTTTTTTCTTGCTTTAATCGCTTTTAAACGCAGGAGAGGCAGGACTCGAACCCGCAACCCCCGGTTTTGGAGACCGGTGCTCTACCAGTTGAGCTACTCTCCTAGATTTAAATTAAGAACCACTTTTCAAACACCTATTTTGCCTCTTTAAATAAGACATGCTTCCGAACAACAGGATCATATTTTTTATACCCAACCCTTTCAGGATGCAATTTTTTACTTTTTGTAACAGTATATCTATATCCTGTACCCGCAGTACTTTCCAATTGTATAATACTCCTTTTACTATTTCCTGCCATAATAATTAATTACTCAACAATCTCAGTTACTTTGCCTGCACCAACAGTGTGACCACCTTCTCGGATTGCAAAACGTAAGTCTGTATCCATCGCAACCGATGTGATCAAGACAACTTCAAATTCAACATTATCTCCTGGCATAACCATTTCAGTACCCTCAGGCAAAGTCACTACGCCAGTTACATCCGTGGTCCGAAAGTAGAACTGTGGCCTATAGCCATTAAAAAATGGAGTATGGCGACCACCCTCTTCTTTCTTTAAAATATATACAGTCGCTTTAAACTTGGTGTGAGGAGTTATACTCCCAGGAATAGCTAAAACCTGACCACGCCTTAAGTCCTCTTTGTCTATACCGCGAAGTAATAATCCAGCATTATCTCCAGCCTGCCCTTGATCTAATAATTTACGAAACATTTCTACACCTGTAACCGTAGTCTTCTTTTGATCACCCATCCCTACAATTTCAACCTCATCTCCTACTTTAATTATACCACGTTCTATACGGCCTGTACCAACCGTACCGCGGCCAGTAATACTAAATACATCTTCAACAGGCATCAGAAACGGCCTATCCACATCACGCTGTGGCTCTGGAATAAAACTATCACATGCTTCCATTAATTCAACAATACACTTTGTCGAAGCTTCATCCTTAACATTGTTTAATGCGTTCAAAGCACTGCCTTTTAATATTGGTGTGTCATCACCGGGAAAATCATATTCATTAAGCAAATCACGTAATTCCATTTCAACCAATTCTAAAAGTTCGGGATCATCTACCTGATCAGTCTTATTCATAAAAACAACTACACTAGGGACATTTACCTGACGAGCTAATAATAAATGCTCTCTAGTTTGAGGCATAGGGCCATCGGCCGCTGAAACAACTAAAATAGCACCATCCATTTGCGCAGCTCCTGTGATCATATTTTTGATATAATCAGCGTGACCTGGACAATCTACATGTGCATAATGCCGATTCTCAGTCTCGTATTCAACATGAGCTGTCTGTATTGTAATGCCACGCTCCCGCTCTTCAGGAGCATTGTCAATACTGTCAAAAGACCTGACCTCTGCCATCCCATGCGCACCTTGATACATAGTAATAGCTGCAGTAAGCGTCGTCTTACCATGGTCAACATGACCAATAGTGCCAATGTTTACATGAGGCTTTGTCCTCTCAAATTTTGCTTTTGACATTG
>Ga0257113_1000519_pt1 | contig 12834 bp, 12 predicted proteins | sample LP_taG_4_FD_191568 | JGI IMG/M metagenome (GOLD analysis project Ga0257113, IMG submission 191568) | Marine microbial communities from Northeast Subartic Pacific Ocean, Canada - LP_J_2015_P26_2000m | ecosystem: Environmental > Aquatic > Marine > Oceanic | place: Canada: Northeast Subartic... | reverse complement strand
GACGCCATCATGGGCATGCTGGCGGAGCGGGGCTACCTGAATGCCTGACCAGTCGGCTGCCGGGCCATCCGGGCCAGCTTCCGGGCGAGTCCCCGAGCCAGGCTCTGGGCAAGGTCCTGAACCAGCCGCTGAGTCAGCACCGGCGCCAGTCTCCAGGAACATCGTGAGGGCCGAGGGCCGGGTTGCCGCGGCGGACAGAACGGCCCTGCTCGGCCACGCCGGACGGACGGTCTGGTTCACCGGGCTGTCGGGTTCCGGTAAGTCGACCCTGGCCTTCGCCGTCGAGGAGGCGCTGGTGTCCCGGGGCGTCGCTGCCTACGTGCTGGACGGCGACAACGTGCGATTCGGCCTGAACCGGGACCTCGGCTTCTCGGCGGAGGAGCGCACGGAGAACGTCCGACGCATCGGCGAGGTCTGCCGACTCTTCCAGGACGCCGGCCTGGTGGTCCTGAGTGCCTTCATCTCGCCGTACCGGGCCGACCGTGATGCCGTCCGGGCGCTCCACCCGGAGGGCGCGTTCGTGGAGGTGTTCGTTGATGCCCCGCTGGACCTCTGCGAGGAGCGCGACGTGAAGGGCCTGTATGCAAAGGCCCGAGCCGGCGATATCCCGGAGTTCAGCGGCATCTCGGCGCCCTATGAGGCCCCGGAAGCAGCGGACCTCACGGTGGACGCCACCGGAGCGTTGGAGGATTGTGTGGCGGCGATCCTCGCCCATCTCGACGACAGGTCCGCCTGACTTGGAGCCGCCAGCGGATGCAGGCCGCTGGCGGCATGTACGGTCCGACCGGTGACCGACCCGCTGCTGGAGCCATTCGACCTGGGAGGGATTCGCCTCCGCAACCGGATCTTCTCCAGCAGTCATGCGCCCGGGTACAACACCGACGGCACGCCGAGTGAGCGCTACGTCGCGTACCACGAGGAGAAGGCCCGTGGAGGCATCGGCCTGACCATGATCGGCGGGTCGTCCAACGTGTCGCCCGACTCGGCGTCGATATGGGGACAGTTGGACTTCGGCACGGATGCCATCATCGACCCCCTCGCCGCCATGGTCGACCGGATCCACGGTCACGACACGGCCATCATGAGCCAGCTCACGCACATGGGCCGACGAACCGTGTCCAACGACGGGGACTGGCTTCCGACCATCGCCCCGTCCCCGGTTCGCGAGCCGATGCACCGCTTCTGGCCGAAGCAGATGGAGCACTCCGACATCCGCCGGGTCGTCGCCGACTTCGCTGCGGCGGCCCGCCGGGCTGAGTCAGCAGGCCTGGACGGCATAGAACTCGTCGCCACCAGCCACCTCATCGACCAGTTCTGGACGCCCCTGGTGAACCGCAGGACCGACGAATACGGCGGCTCGCTGACCAACCGGCTGAGGTTCACCTTCGAGGTCCTCGAGGCGATCCGCACCGCCATCGGGGAGGGCCTGGTGGTGGGCCTCCGCATGATCGGTGACGAGGACCAGCCCGGTGGCCTCAGCCGGGAGGAGAGCATCGAGATAGCGGTCAGGTTGGCCACTTCCGGACTGCTCGACTTCCTGAACGTGGCCGGGCCGTCCCTTGCCACCGACGACGGCCTCGCCAAGGCCATTCCTCCGTCCGGAACGCCGCTCATGCCGTACCTCGACGTAGCCGCTGCGGTGAAGGAGGCCGTGGACCTGCCGGTCCTGCATGCCACCAGGATGACCGACCTCTCCTCGGCCCGGCACGCCATCTCCGAGGGCCTAATCGACCTCGCCGGGATGACCCGGGCCCACATGGCCGATCCCCACATCGTGGCCAAGTTGGAACGCGGCGAAGCCGATCGGATCCGGGTCTGCGTAGGAGCCGCCTACTGCATAAACCGGCTGCACCTGGGCATGGAATCGGTCTGCATCCAGAACCCGGCCACAGGGCGCGAGCTGACGGTCCCGCAACTGGTCACCCGGTCGTCGGGCCCCCGCAGGCGTGTCGTCGTTGTGGGTGCGGGACCGGGCGGGTTGGAGTCGGCACGAACGTGTGCGGAGCGTGGCCACGACGTGGTCCTGTTCGAGGCCCAGGACCGGGTGGGGGGTCAGATGGTGCTGATGGCGCGTGCCAGCCAGCGCCAGCGGGAGGTCGCCGGCATCGTGGACTGGTTGGCGGCCGAGATCGACCACGCCGGGGTGGACCTCCGGTTGTCCAGCCCCGCGGACGCGTCCGACGTCCTGGCCGAGGCTCCCGACGTCGTCGTGATCGCCACCGGTGGTCGACCGGACACTGACTTCCTGGAGTCCGGGGCCGACCTGGTCCACACCTCATGGGAGGTACTCAGCGGTGCCGTGAGGCTGGTGGGACGGATCCTCGTGTTCGACGACCACGGGGCCGAGCGGGGCCTCTCGGCGGTGGAGTACCTGGTCGACCGGGGGGCCGTCGGGCTGGAGGTGGTCACCCCGGACCGCCACGTGGGCTTCGACCTGGCGACGCCGCCCGGCCCCGCCTACCTCAGGATGCTCTACGGCCACGGCGTGGTGCTCACGCCCGACCACCGGCTCGTCGCTGTCGGGCACTCCGGCGACGCGCTCCGGGCCACGCTGCGCAACGAGTACACCCGGGTGGAGGTGGTCCGGGAGGTCGACGCGGTGGTGACCGAACACGGCGTGGTGCCGGACGGGAGCCTGTTCGAGGACCTCCGGGCCGGATCTTCCAACGAGGGGGTGGTCGACCTGGAGGCACTCCTGGCTGGTGCCCCGCAGTCGGTTTCGAGCAGCGGCTACACGTTGTTCCGCGTCGGTGATGCGGTGGCCAGCCGTGACGTAGCGTCAGCCATCTACGAGGCCCGACGCCTCCTGCAGACCCTCTGACCGGATCGGATCCAGCAAGCATGGGCAGCGCCCTGTCGTTTCCATCCCGGCGTCCAGCCGGCTACGCCTGGTTCGACGACGAGCCGGTGTTCGACCCGGCACGGCACCTGCAGGTGGAGCCGCCCGGGACCACGACGGGCCTGGCCGAGTTGGGCTACAGCGCCGACGAGATTGCGCCGACGGCAACCCCGGTGGCGTTCTCCGGGCCGTTCCGGGTCCTGTCGGACGAGGGAGCAGCGGTACTGCTCGACGTGGCCCGCCGGCTCCGCGGTTATGCGGTACGGGCAGGCGACCGCATCGAGAACACCGTGCGCGGTGGTTGCTACAGGTCGCGCTGGCTGCGCGACCTGTGCTGTAGTCCCGAGGTGACCGGGGCAATGTCGGATATCTACGGAACGGGCGTGGCGCCCCACACCATGCCGGTGCACCTTGGCCACCTCAATTATGAACCCAGCGTGGTCGGGGTGGCCGTCGACAAGTGGCACCACGACACCATCCCCCTGGACTTCGTCATGATGGTCAGCGATCCGAGCACCCTCCCGGGTGGCCGGTTCGAGGTATTCATGGGCACCCGACAGGAGGCTGCCGCGCTGGCCGCCGCTGGAGAGCGTCCGCCCATCGACCGGGTACTGGCCCCGGACTTCCCGGGCCCCGGGTGGGCGATCGCCCTCCACGGAAACATGGTCGTCCACCGTGGAGCGCCCCTGGACAGCCCGGCGGAGCGGATCACGATGGTCAACGCATACGTGGCCCTGGACCGCACTGGGGACGACCAGTCCCGCTCCCGGGACCTCATCGGCGTGGACGATCCGGAGGTGCTCTACGCCGAGTGGGTCAGGCATGTGACATGGCGGGCGGCCGGCCGCCTGGAATCGCTTGGTGACTCGGTGCCGTTCGGAATCGGGCCGGGAGCAGCGGCGGAGATCCTGGAGGAGGCCGTCGTCGACGTTCTCCGGGCACTGGATGAGATGCGTGCCGGCCCGGTCGGGATCGAGCACTACGAGTAGGTCGGTGAGCCTCCCATCGATCATGGGGTCCCGGACGTGGAAGGATCCGCGGTGATGCAGGTACTCAGCGACGAGCAGGTGGCGGCGTTCCACCACGATGGCTATGTGATGATGGAGGGAGCCGTCTCGGCCGAGGACCTGGCCGCCCTGCAGGCGGTCTTCGCCGACTGGGTTGCCGAGAGCCGCTCCCATGAGGGACCGTGGGGGACCACGGTTGACGGTCGGGCCCGCTTCGACGTCGAGCCGGGCCATTCGGCCGAATCGCCCGCCCTGAGGCGGGTGGCCTCGCCGGTCGAGGTCTCCGACGTCTACCTCGACGTGATGCGGCGGGCGCCGTTGGTGGACGCTGCTGCTCAGCTGGTGGGCCCCAACATCGAGTTCAACAACGCCAAGGTCAACTCCAAGCAGCCCGGGTCGACCACCGCCGTCAGGTTCCACCAGGACTTCCTGTACGAGCCCCACACCAACGACGACCTGGTTGCGGTCCTGGTCTTCCTGGACGACGTGACGTTGGAGAACGGGCCGCTGGAGGTCGTTCCGGGCAGCCACCGGGGCCCGCTGTACGAGCACTGGCACGACGGGGTGTTCACGGGAACGGTGGCGCCAGAAGTGCTTGAGGATGCGACAGGGCAGGCGGTGGCCTGCCACGGACCGGCGGGTTCCGCCTGCCTGCTGCACACCCGGACCCTCCACGGTTCGGGGCCCAACATGTCCGACACGGCGCGCACGCTGTACATCTGCACCTACAGGTCCGAGGACAGCCAGCCACTGCAGGCCAACCACATCCCCAGCCGCTTCGACGGTGAGGTCGTGCGCGGGGTGGCCACGAACCGGGTTCGTTGTTCAGGCTCGGAGATGGAGTTTCCGGAGATCCCGACTGGCGCATCATTCTTCGAACAGCAGGCGCAGCACCCGGTGGCGTGATGGGAGAGCTCCTGCGCCTGGCCTTCGGCACCGACGACGGTTTCGGGGGGCGTGCCCGCATCGGCCTCGTGGTCCTCGAGGGCGACCAGACGGTGGAGGCGGAGCTGGTCGCCCTCTGGCCCGAGGGCGTCACGGCGTTCGTGACCCGGATCCAGATGGAGGACCAGGTCACCACGGAGACCCTGCTGGCCATGGAGGAGCGGATTCCCGTCGCGGCAGGGCTGCTTCCGACCGCCTTGGGTTTCGACGTGGTCGGCTATGGCTGCACGTCGGCCTCCACCCTGATCGGGGAGGACCGGGTGGAGGCTGCCATCCGGGTCGCCCACCCGGGCGTGCCCAATACCAATCCGATGACGGCGGCAGTGGCGGCGTTTGCCGCCCTCGGGGCGACCAGGATCGGCGTGGTGACGCCGTACTCGGCCGAGGTCACGGCTGGAATCGTCAGGCACCTGAATGGTCAGGGCCTGGATGTCGTGGCCGTTGGCTCGTTCCTGGAGGAGAGCGACTCCGTCGTCGCACGGATAACCCAGGAGTCGGTGGCCGAAGGAGTGCGCAAGGTGGTCGCAGCCGCGGAAGCGACCCTGGCATCAGGTACGGGCCTGGACGGCGTGTTCGTGTCGTGTACCAGCCTCCGGTCCTTCGGCATCGTGGAGGACCTGGAGGCCCGCCTCGGCCTCCCCGTCGTCTCCAGCAACCTGGCGTTCGGCTGGCACATGCTGCGGCTGGCTGGAGTCGACGATGTGATCACCGGACTGGGTCGGCTCTTCCGGCTGGGCCTGGACAACGCCCCGCCATGACCCTGCCGGACCGGGGCTTTCCCCGTAGCGAGTACGAACAGCGGGCGGAGCAGGCCCAGGCGCTGATGGTGGCCATGGATCTGGACGCCCTGCTCGTCAGCACGGAGCCCGAGGTCCGGTACCTGACCGGGTTCCACACGCCGTTCTGGCAGAGCCCGACCAGGCCATGGTTCGTGGTGCTGCCAGCCGCCGGCACGCCGATCGCCGTGATCCCCGAGATCGGTGCGTCCTCCATGGCCGGCACGTGGGTGGACGACATCCGCACCTGGCCGGCGCCCCGTCCACCTGATGACGGTGTCAGCCTGTTGGTCGACACCCTCCGTGAGGTGGCTGGACGACCGGTCGGCCCATCGGGGCGGATCGGCCTGCCGATGGGTCACGAGACCCATGTGCGGATGCCCCTGTCGGACCTGGATGCGCTGCGGGACCGGATTCAGCCCCTGGAACTGGTGGATGCCACCGACGTCGTCCGTTCCCTCCGAATGGTCAAGTCGGAACGGGAGGTCCACAAGATCGCGCATATCTGCGGGATCGTGTCCGGCGCCTTCGAGGGAATCGGCGACCTGTTGTCGTCCGGCATGACCGAGCGGGAGGCGTTCGCCGCATTCCGGATGGACATCCTGGGGCGTGGAGCCGACGACGTGCCCTACCTGGTGGGCGCCACCGGACCGGGGTTCGATGACATCATCAAGCAGCCAGGCGACCGTGTGATCCAGCCGGGGGACCTGCTCATGTTCGACACCGGTTCCACCTTCGACGGGTACTTCAGCGACTTCGACCGCTACGTGTCCTTCGGGCGGGCCGACGACGATGCCAGGCGGGCCTACGAAACGGTCTGGGCGGCCACGGAGGCCGGGTTGGCCGTCATCCGGCCGGGAATCACGACCAGCGACCTCTGGCGGGCCATGGCGAACGTCCTCGAGGAGGGAGGGCCGGCCGGCGGGCCCCTGGGGAACTCGGTGGGGCGCCTTGGGCACGGCCTCGGAATGCAGGTGACGGAATGGCCGTCAAACACCGCCGGCGACGGCACCGTGCTGGTAGAGGGGATGGTCCTGACCCTCGAGCCGTCGCTCACGTGGGCGCCGGGACGCATGATGGTCCACGAGGAGAACCTGGTCGTGCGGGCCGACGGACCCGAGTTGCTGTCGCGCCGGGCCCCCGCCGAAATGCCGATCCTGGGGTGAGCAGGCGGATGCTGGGCGTACCGGTCGTCGAGCTGGGTGACACCACCGGGCTCGTATCCGCCCTCTCGGACGTGGGCTTCGTGGCCGTCCGCGGTCACGGCGTGCCCGATGCCGACCGGTCGGCCATGCGTCGCCTGCTGGTCGACCTGTTCGCCGTGGACGAGGATGCCAAGCGCCGTCAAGCCATCAGCCGGGACGACTACCGGGGCTTCATCCCGTTGCGATTCTTCTCGCCCAACCGGGCCGGGATGGACCCGACAGATGCCTTCGAGGGATACAAACTGCACTGGGAGTGCCCACCCGACCATCCGGTGCGATCCGAATGCGCCCTCTACGGCTCGAATCGCTGGGCCACCCACCTGCCGGAGATGGCAGCGGTGGTCGGGTCCTGGTGGACGGCCATGGATGCCCTGGCATGCCGGCTGGTTGATGGCCTGGCCGACTTTCTCGGACTGGGTGGGAAGACGTTGGCCTCGACGAGGGCGGCCCCGCTGACCAACGTGACGCTGCTCCACTACCCGAAGCGGCGAGCCGATGACCCGACGCCGGGCTTCCACCCGCACAAGGACATCACCGTGGTGAGCATCCTGGACCCCGACCCGGTCGGGGGCCTCGAGGTACGGACACGGGACGGGACATGGGTCGAGGCCGGGTGTCCCGGTGACGCCCTGCTGGTGAACGTGGGCGACCTGTTGGAGGTCTGGTCCGGAGGACGGCTGGTGTCCACCCCGCACAGGGTCGCCAATCCGGATGGAGCAGAGCGCTACAGCGCCCCGTTCTTCGTGGTGCCAAACCACGGGGTGGTCGTGGAACCGCTGCTGGAGCCGGTCGCCGGCTTCGAACCCAGGTCGGTTCCGGTCGGGGCCGTGACCGCCGAGGTGTGGCGGACGAACTGGCCGGACGAGGAACCTTCGGACACCGACACGCACCTGGGAACGGTCGAGGCCTGAGCAGGCTCCTGCCCGGTCGGGCTCCTGACCGGTCGGGCAGGAGCCGGGTTGGCGCACGCTGGGTTGTCGGACGGGCCTGCCGGACGGCTCTGCGGTCGGCCATGTTGGCAGGGCGCCGGGTCGGGCCGAATACTCGGAGGGCTCCAGCGTCAGTCATACCTGAGTGCCAATCAACCGATCGGAAGGCCACACGCCATGCAGTCCATCCGCACCCCAGACGACCGGTTCATCGACCTGCCGGACTACCCGTTCGAGCCCCACTACACGGAGATTGACGACGCCGAGGGTGGCACCCTGCGGGTCCACTATCTGGACGAGGGTCCCACTGATGCCGACCCGGTGCTGCTGCTGCACGGCGAGCCGTCCTGGAGCTACCTGTACCGGCACATGGTCCCGATCCTCGTCGAGGCGGGACATCGGGTGGTTGTCCCGGACCTCGTCGGCTTTGGTCGTAGCGACAAGCCCAGCGAACGGTCGGACTACACCTACGCCCGGCACGTGGCCTGGCTCTCCGAGCTCGTCTTCGAGCATCTGGACCTCCGGGCCGTAACCCTGTTCTGCCAGGACTGGGGTGGCCTGCTCGGCCTACGCCTCGTGGCAGCCCAGCCGGACCGGTTCGCCCGGGTGGTGGTCGGCAACACCTTCCTCCCGACCGGTGGCGGCAGGCCCTCCGAAGCATTCCTCGGGTGGCAGCACTACTCGCAGACCTCACCGACCTTCAACATCGGCCGGATCGTGGACGGGGGTTGCGCCACGGACCTGGATGATGCGGTCATCGCCGCCTACGACGCCCCCTTCCCGGACGACACCTTCAAGGCGGGAGCCCGTATCTTCCCGACCCTCGTGCCGACCAGCCTCGACGACCCGGAATCCGTGCCGAACCAGGAGGCCTGGAAGGTGCTCGAGGCATTCGACCGGCCCTTCCTCTGCGCCTTCGGCGACTCGGACAAGATCACCGCAGGTAACGACGCGCCGTTCCGGGCGAGGGTTCCGGGCGCCGCCGGACTCGAACACCCCACGATGGTGGGCGGTGGCCACTTCCTGCAGGAGGACGTCGGCTCGGAGCTGGCGGTCGTCATCGTGGACTTCATCGCTGCCACCAGCTGACCTGGCGTGAGGATTCGTCGATGGCCGAGCTTCCCTTCATCCAGATCGATGCATTCACCGACGAGGCGTTCCGAGGCAACCCGGCGGCCGTGTTCGTCCTGGAACGGCCGGCCGAGGAAGCATGGATGCAGGATGTCGCCAGGGAGATGAACCTTTCGGAGACGGCGTTCTGCCACCCGTCGGTCGACTTCGCAGGCGAGTGGAACCTCCGCTGGTTCACGCCTGAGACCGAGGTGGACCTGTGCGGCCACGCCACCCTGGCCACCGCCCATGCACTCGTCACCGAGCACGACGTGTCGGGTCCGATCTACTTCCACACCGGGTCCGGTCGCCTCACCGCCGAGGCCGTGGATGGCGGGATCCGGCTGGACTTTCCAGCCGACGATGTGACCCATGTGCCGGCCACCCCGGAGATGGCGGCGGCACTGGGCACACAGGTGGTCGCTGCCGGACGGGGGCTCACCGATCTCCTGATCGAGCTCCCATCGGTATCCGAGGTCGTCTCCTGCGTGCCGGACATGGGCCTCCTGGCCCGACTTGCGGACAGGGGGGTGATCATCACCGCAGCGACGGACGCCGGCGCTGCGGTCGACGTGGTATCACGCTTCTTCTGCCCGAACATCGCGGTACCGGAGGACCCGGTGACGGGCTCGGCCCACACCACCCTCTCTGTCTGGTGGGCACCGCGACTGGGTCCGGCATTCCTTGCGGAACAGGTGTCGGCCCGGGGTGGTCGGATCCATGTCGAGTTGCTCGGCGACCGGGTGCGCCTCACCGGCAGCGCTGTGACCGTTGTCCGTGGGACACTGCTCGCATGAGTGACAGGACCGGGCTTCGGCGGAAACCCGAACGGGCGGTAGAGGACCTGGGTGCCATCCACGCCGTCCTGGACGAAGGGCTCCTGGCCCACGTGGGGCTGGTGGCCGGTGGGGGTGACGACGCCCATCCCGTGGTCATACCGATGCTGTACGCCCGCGACGGCGAGCGCCTCCTGCTGCACGGCTCGCCGGCCAGCCGACTTCTGCGAACCGCGAAGGCCGCCGTCGACGTCTGCGTGACAGTCACCCTGCTCGACGCCCTGGTGCTGGCCCGGTCGGGACTGCACCACTCCATGAACTACCGCTCGGTCGTGGTCATGGGTCGGGCCACCGAGATCACCGACCACGCCGCCAAGGTGTCCGCCCTGGACCGTCTCGTGGAGCACATCATCCCCGGGAGGACCTCCCGGGTCCGTGCGGCCCACGACGTCGAGGTGACGGGCACCACCGTGCTGACCCTGCCACTAGCCGAGTGTTCCATGAAGGTCCGGTCCGGCGGCCCGGTCGACGATCCGGACGACCTCGACGATCCCGCATGGGCGGGCCTGATCCCGATCGGCGTGGCCGTTGGAGTACCCGTCCCCGACGATCGGGCCTCCGGTGACCCGGTGCCCGGACACGTGGCCTTCTGGGCCCGCGGGCCCGGCCAACTGAACGGCAGGCCCGCACCCAGCGGGGAAAGGACCTGACGCATGGCCCTGATCGGAGCCATCGACCAGGGAACCACCAGCACCCGGTTCATGGTGTTCGACCACTCGGGGCGGGTCGTGGCGATGGCCCAGCGGCCACATGCCCAACACTTTCCGCAGCCCGGGTGGATGGAGCACGATGCGCTGGAGATCCTGGGGAACACCCTTGCGGTGGTCGAGGAGGCGCTGGTCGCCGCCGACCTGACCGTCGCCGACCTGGTGACCGTGGGCATCACCAACCAGCGCGAGACAACCGTGGTGTGGGATCGGGCCACCGGGCAGCCCGCCCACCGCGCCATCGTCTGGCAGGACACCCGCACCGACGGGATCGTGGACCGGCTGGCCGGCGATGTCGGTCCGGACAGGTTCCGGGAGGTCACGGGCCTGCCGCTGGCCACCTACTTCACCGGGCCCAAGGTCGCATGGCTGCTCGATGAGGTCGCGGGCCTGCGGGAACGTGCCGAGGCCGGTGGACTGTGCGTCGGCACCATCGACTCGTGGCTGCTCTGGAACCTGACGGGAGGCCCCGACGGGGGCAGGCATGCCACTGACGTGACGAATGCATCGCGCACGCTGCTCATGGACCTCGAGGCGCTCGACTGGGACCCGGCACTGGTAGCCGAGATGGGCATCCCCGCGTCGATCCTCCCAGAGGTCGTGCCCTCCATCGGCCGACTGGGGACAGGCATCGGGCCGCTGGCCGGTGTGCCCATCTCGGGCATCCTGGGGGACCAGCAGGCGGCCCTGTTCGGACAGGGCTGCCACTCGGCGGGTGACGTCAAGAACACCTACGGCACCGGCTGCTTCCTGCTCATGAACACCGGTACGGAGAAGGTGCCCTCCACGAACGGGCTGCTCACGACGGTTGCATGCCAGGTCGAGGGCGAGCCGCCCACCTATGCACTGGAGGGTTCGGTGGCCATGGCCGGAGCCACCGTCCAGTGGCTCCGCGACCAGTTGGGCTTCATTGACGACGCTGGAGAGGTGGAGGCCCTGGCCCGTACGGTCGAGGACAACGGTGATGTCTACGTGGTACCGGCCTTCTCGGGTCTGTTCGCACCCCACTGGAGGTCGGACGCACGCGGAGTGATCGTGGGCCTCACCCGTTTCGTCAACAGGGGGCACATCGCGAGGGCGGCCCTGGAGGCGACGGCCTTCCAGACGGCCGAGGTGATCGACGCCATGCGGGCCGACAGCGGCGTGGACCTGACCGAGCTCCGGGTGGACGGGGGAATGGTGGCCAACGAACTCCTGATGCAGTTCCAGGCGGACCTGCTGGGTGTGGACGTGGTTCGTCCCGTGGTGGCAGAGACCACGGCCCTGGGCGCTGCCTATGCCGCCGGGTTGGCGGAGGGCTTCTGGGGTGACCTGAGCGACGTCAGGGCCAACTGGCAGGAGGGGCGCCGTTGGGAAGCCGACATGGGCTCGGCGCAACGTGGTCGCCTCACGGCACGCTGGAAGATGGCCGTGGAGCGCACCTTGGGCTGGGCCTGATGTCCGATCCGACCGCGTACGACGGTGTCCACAACGGCGACTACCAGCCCCCGGTGCCGATCGAGGTGCCGCCCATCTGGGCCTGGCCTCCCCGCCCCGTAGCTGCAGTCCGGTGGTTCGTCACCGGGCTCCTGTATCCGTGGGTGGGCTTCTACCTGATCCTGTCGGTCGTGATCTGGCGGTGGTTCCTGCCATCCGAGGCGACCATGGCCACCCTGGATCCGCGTTGGATCCTCCAGATCTGGGTCCGCAACATCGCCCTCCTCCTTCTGGTCCCCGGCGGGTTGCACATGCTGCTGTATGTACGACGTAGTCAGGATCGGGACTTCAAGTTCAACGGCCGCTGGCCGGTGGGTAGTCGCAGGTTCCTGTGGGACGACCAGGTCCGGGACAACATGTTCTGGACCCTGGCGAGCGGGGGCTTCTTCTGGACCGCCTACGAGTCGCTCACCCACTGGGCCTATGCCAGCGGTCTCGTCGGGCGCCCCGACTGGGCGTCGAATCCTGTCTACGTCTTCCTCATGGCCACGCTCGGGGTGGTGCTCTGGTCCACGGCCCACTTCTGGGCCAACCACCGACTCCTCCACTGGAGACCGCTCTACCGGATCGCCCACGAGCTGCACCACAGGAACGTGAGCCCCGGGCCGTGGAGCGGGATCTCGATGCATCCAATAGAGCACCTCATCTACTTCTCGATCTTCCTGCTCTGGTGGGTGGTGCCCGTGCACCCGATCGTGATCCTGATGTGCGGCATGTACCAGGGCCCCGGCCCGGCGCCATCCCATTCGGGCTTTGAGCGGGTCCGCCTCGTCGGCCGGTGGTCGGTGCCCGCCGGGGACCTGTTCCACCAACTGCACCACCGCTACTTCGAGGTCAACTACGGCAACACGCAGGCACCGATCGACAAGGTGACCGGGACCTGGCACGACGGGACCCGCGAGGCCCACGAGCGTCTCAAGGGTCGCCGCCGAGCCGACCAGGTGGCCTGAGGTGTGGAACCCATGGCCCGGCCTCGAAGATCGCTCTCCGGTTACGAGAAGGGA
>Ga0257113_1000516_pt1 | contig 12851 bp, 19 predicted proteins | sample LP_taG_4_FD_191568 | JGI IMG/M metagenome (GOLD analysis project Ga0257113, IMG submission 191568) | Marine microbial communities from Northeast Subartic Pacific Ocean, Canada - LP_J_2015_P26_2000m | ecosystem: Environmental > Aquatic > Marine > Oceanic | place: Canada: Northeast Subartic... | reverse complement strand
TTCCACTCAGTATTAATATAATCCCTCATTCGTTTATCTTTTCTATGTGATGGTTCATTTTTTTCCCAATATTTAAATACTGTCTTTATTTGACCCTTTAAATCAAGATAATCAATTTCTATCCACTTATTACTTTTTAATTCTTCTTCAGTCCAAGCCATACTAAACTATCTTAGGTAGTTTTGAAGTAGGAGTTGTAGTTTTTTACGAGAAGAAACCTTAGGAAGTCTCTTCTTTTGTTTCTCTCTCATCTCATTCAACTTTCTACCGAACTTATTTAATATATCAACATCTTTTTTAGTAACTGTATGGATATTAAATAATGCATGATGAACTAATTCATTTCTTCGTTCTGATATCTCCTTCATTACAGTTAAGTAGGATCGATTTATTATAAGACCATGACGGTCTATATCAACCAACTTACGATATAGTGAATCCAACATTTCTGATTCTGATGGGAGATGATTATTCTTATGTCGGTATTGATCCCGATAGATTCTATCCACCCTATCTTCTATAAACGAGTAAAGTAGAATATAGGAGTGATGATAATTCTTCTGTTTATTATGATGGGAGACTTCCTCAAAGAATTTCTTATATGTATCGTATGTTCTTTTTGTATTCATAATCCTATATAAGGAAATAGGATAGTAGGATAGTTAAAAGTTCGTCAACTCTAAACTATCTATCAAATGTACTGGATGGTACATCTTGACTACCCCATTTCCTTAATAGTACCCCAGACAGGACTCGAACCTGTGACCCTCGCCTTAGAAGGGCGATGCTCTAATCCAACTGAGCTACTGGGGCATCTGAATTTTGTTGTCAAAGGAGAGCTTAAATTAAAAAGAATAAATTAATTGTTAGACCTATTTTTGATAAAATTATCAATGATTAAATCTAATTCCTCATAAGAGGGTTTATTTAAAATGAATTTTATCTTCACTAGATTATTTCCTCTCTTCTTAAAAGAAAAGAATCTATTTATGTAGTCTGTATTATTAATAAGAATATATCCTCTAGCATCACCATCATGTGCAACCCAATTAATAAATTGTTTTATAAGATGCTTTTCTTTGAGATTAATCATATATCTTCTTAAGATAAGACAATATGTTATTAATTTTTCATTGAAGAAAAATAACTAATGTAACTAACCATAGTATTCATATGATCTTAAGAACTAAAAATGAAAGATACAGAAAAAATATAAAAGCACAGGAAAAATATCATTTAGAAAGAATAAAAGATGAAGGTTCACTTTTAGATAATGAACCAGAGTTGTGTAAAGAGTGGGATTACAAAAAAAATAATAAAACACCTAATAATTTATTAACTAAATCAAATTTCATAGTTTGGTGGAAATGTAATAAAGGTCATTCATGGGAAGCGAAAATATCCAATAGAGTTAAAGGTAGTGGATGTTTGTATTGTAAAGGCAAGAAAATAGGATACGGGAATGACTTTCAATCCCTTTATCCTCACCTATCTAAATTTTGGAATAAAAAAAACGGTGAAAAGAAACCATCAGATTATGTTCCGAAATCAAATAAGAAATTTTGGTGGAAATGTGATGAAGGTCACGAAATGTTTCGGTCTCCATTAAGTATGAAAAATAGGAAAATATTATGTGATGAATGTAACTGAAAAATTCACATTTCAGATTATCATGAGCATCGGATTTCTAATCCGAGGGTCACAGGTTCAAGTCCTGTCCGGGGTACTAGATTAGTCGCTTATATTTAATTATTTTATATTTTTATCAAATACTTTTTGTAATTCGACTTTAAATATGAGTACACTATTTGGAGGAATATTATTATTTCTTCTTTCTCCATAAGCTAATCTAGGATGAATAAAAAATTCATATTCGGAACCTTCTTTCATTAATTGAATCCCTTCTGTCCATCCCTTTATCACTGTATTCAATCTAGTTAAATATGGTTCGCCCTTTTCATAAGAACTATCAAAAATAGTCCCATCTATTAATTTACCTTCATAGTGCACGCGGACCTGATCCATAGAAGAAGCAGGTGACTTACCAGTCCCCTCTTTTATAATTCTATATTGTAAACCAGAATTAGTTTCTATCAGTTCAGGATTATTAAATTTATTTTTCTTAAGGAAATTTTCTGCATCAGCCAACCCTTCCTGGGCTATGCTTTGCTGGCGCTGACGCATTTGCTTTTGTACGGTTTTAAACAAAGCCTTTCTATTTAAATTAGTTAAAAGATGATCTTTTTTTTCGTAGCCATTTTTTAATCCAGTAAAAAATGCATCATAATCTATTTCTACGCCTTGGCTAATTAAATTATCACCAATATCAGCCCCTATAGAGTAGCTGATAGAATCTTTACCACTAGAAAACTCTGAAATTGGTTTGTGTGTATAATGAGATTCCGATTGACATGAAATAAGAATTATCAAAGCTAAGGAGTTAATAAATCCTCTGTATAATATTTTATTTATTATATATTTATTCATAAGATATTTTTTTAGTTTATTATTTAGAAATAATTTTATTGATAGGACTGTGAATGCTTCAGCTTTTATTATTCATGATTAATAGGATTAATCCTGAGATAACAATAATGATAGCTAGCCAATCAATTACACTTAAACTAGAGAATAGAGCAACAATAAGACGTATGATTAATATCGCACTTCCCCCCAAAATAAGGATCCAAGGAAGTTTTTCGTTATTATGGTTCATTATATTATTCAATAATCAACTAAAAGATAATTTCATATTATCTCAATTTACAAGCATTAGTTAATTATAATAATTTATAGGATGGAGAAAAAATTAATTTTGATAAATACTGATTTTTCGATTCATTCTTTTAAAGGTGGTTTTGATAATAATTTTTCTTACCTACTTACCTGCATGCGTACTGGTAAGGAGATTATTGTTGATGCGGCTATAAGATTAGAAACAATAAAGCCATTTATTAAGTCTTTTCCTTCGGCAATACTTGTTACACACACGCATAAAGATCACATTGAGTATATTAATACTTATATAGAAAATTTTCCTGAGATTAAAATCATAGGCCATCCTGAATCAATAGATATTTTTGATAAAAATAGATTCATTTCTGTATCTGATAATTCTTTAATAAAAATTGGTAATCTCCAGTTAAAAGTAATTTATACGCCTGGACATTATTTCGATTCAATTTGTTATTTTGTTGAAAATGTTTTATTTACTGGTGACACATTATTTGTTGGAAGAACAGGCAGAACAGTTAGTCAGAATAGCAATGTAAACGATCTTTATGATTCTATTTATAATAAAATACTTAAACTACCTCCTGATACATATATTTATCCAGGACATGATTATGGAGAAGCCCCGTCTATTACGATAGAAAAAAATATTAAAATAAGTAAGCTATTACAGGCAAAAAATAAAAAAGAATTTATTAAGAGAATGGCTGATTATGAAAAAAACAGAAAAATAGGTTCATAAATGCACTAATCAACACGCACATTAGTAGCCTTATCGCCTTTCATATCAAAATCAATGTCAAAAGAAACTCTCTGACCGACTCTCAGCCCTCTCTCTTTCAGGTGTTCTCTTAGTCCACTAACATGAACAAAATAATCTTCACCATCTTGGCCAGTAATAAATCCAAAACCTTTTAAACGGTCATATTCTTTTACTATTCCTTTTGTCATTCTTTTTTCTCTGGCTCAAAATCAAGAGATGCAGAGTTCACACAATATCGCAATCCTGTTGGTTGAGGCCCATCATTAAAAACATGTCCTATGTGTCCTCCACATTTTTCACATGTAATCTCTACCCGAGCCATACCAAGACTATTATCTGGAGATTCTTCTATTTTACCAGGTAATGATTCATAGAATGCAGGCCAACCGCAACCAGAATTATATTTTGTATCTGAAACAAATAGTTCAGTATTGCATCCGGCGCACTTGTATTTACCATCTTCATAAAACTTATCATACTTACCTGTAAAGGGTCTCTCTGTTCCTTTTTCTCTTAAGATATGGTATTCTTCAGGAGTTAATTTATTCTGCCATTCATCATCAGTAAGAGTGCTTCCTTTTTGTTTTTTCGTTTCCATGCCATTTTCCTCTAACTTTATATCAACTATTTCAATTAGTTGCTGTAGATCACTTAGATTATTAATCTCTCTAGAAAAAATAATCTCTTTTAATTCTCTCCCATTGCGTAAAAATACTGCAGGTAAGTTTACATTTTTTATCTTATGCTCAGAAAGTTTATCTCGGTATGTAAAAACACATTTAATAGGCAATGACTGAATATAATCAACCCAACGTTTTTCCTTTTTAAAAGTGCCGTAAGTAATCGCATAGAGATTACTCTCATAGGTTTCAGGACTGATTATTTTATGTGCATAGTCAACCAGCTCATTTATAAAACCGCTTTTTGCATTATAAATAAATATTAATTCTTTATCATCTAAATCTTTACTCAAAAGATTACTAAATAGAATTAATAAAGAGACTAATCTTAAGATGTTATACATTATTTATAATAATTAATTGTACTGGAAATTACTATTCCAATACATAAGAATAACATTGGCCCAGTGATTTCATCGGGAATACTAAAAACTGTATATAAACCAAACACTAAACCAGAAGTAATAAACATCCAAAATAACATAACTAGAAATACCCATGGAGTAATCTTCATAATTTTATAATAAATACTCCAAAAAGAATACCTGTTAAGTTAGCTAAAATATCTTTTTTACTCATGAATCCATTTGGCTGTCTACTATCCCAGATCTCTTTTATTATTCCATTCATACCAGAAGCAAGAACAGAAAACCAAATCGCATTATTATTTTTATATTCTAGCTTTTCTACTAGAGTGTACTGAGTACTGAGTACTATAGAAGTGCTAACGCTAAAGTGTAAAAATTTATCATAGGCGATCCATGGATCCTCAATATAAGTTTTAGAGGAATCTATTTCAGCATTAACAATACAAAATAAAAGGGAAATAAAAATAATTGTTTTTCTCATTTTATAAATGGCTATACCAAATTGCTAAATAATAATATGTTAAAAAACTAAGCGTTAAAATAATCATAATACGTATAATATATTTCTTCATTTAATTATCCATAGATAAAACGCTGCCAGTAGAAAAAACCAAGTCCTGATAATAATAGTCCAGATAAAGAATCAGCGATAAAGTGTTGTTTTGCCAAAAATGTGGACAGAAATACTAACATACCACAAACAAAAAATATCTTTCGAAATTTTGGTTTATATTGACCAAGTACTAATGCTGTAAAAACACTTATTGTTACATGCGCAGAGGGAAGTCCGTTCTGCTTCAACCACTCAATCTCTACTGCACCGAATAAGAATGATAAAGGATTATCTGCAACACTTTCCAAGATTGGCTCACATGATATCGGCCAGATAAGAAAAATAGTATATGATATAGATAATAGTATTAAAGATACCTGAATAAAATTATTTAACAACTTTTTATCATCAATTATTAGAGGCATAAATAAACCAATATAATACAGATAGTATGGTACGATCATCCACCATACAAAAGGAATTAGATTATCAATATTGATAAAAATTTGAGGAGCATTGATTGGTTCTCGCAAAAAGGGGATTAAAAAATAAAATGAAGACGCTATCCAAAAAGGCAGAATCAGCCTAATCCGATCAATCAGATTCATTTTCTATTATATTACTTAGAGATATAAGGTCAAAAATACTTAGCTTTGTATCAAAGTCTATGTCACCTGCCCAAAGCTCTGACAAATCATATGTTGTACTATTCACTAAATATTCGATCAATAAATCATAATCAATATTGTTAATCAATCCATCAAGGTTTGCATCTCCCTTCACATTCACTAACTGATAGGATAAAATTGTATCAAGAGCAGTCAATAAGCAAGATGGTGCAGCGTCTTCATGTGCGCCTACAGATTCCGGCATCTCTATTAAATATACCGATTCAGAGCCCTGTTGAATAAATGTACTGCAGGCGACAACTGAATTAGTAAATGGGACTATATCATCTGCAGTAGCATGTATAAGATATGTTGGAGAAATAGGAGCCCAGTCTAATAAGGTATTTTCTTCTAATGTTTGTCGAAAAAAATTATCAGTATTTATGCTAAAGTCAGCTATCGTCTCAGGTAGTAGTATCTCTAAAGGATCATCTGGCATTAGTGAATTAATTTGGTTTCCCGAATGAGTTCCATCAAACAATGCAGGAAGTGTGTCAGCCCAAAAAGGAAGAAAATATTGATCTAGATTATCCAAGGTGTCGTAATAATGAAGATGATTAAATAGTACATTTGCAACATAATACGGCTGTGAATAGAAATTAATTGATAAATAAAAGTCTACCATTGTCCCAGCTAGATCATAAGGCCCAGCCATAGGAAAAGAAGCCGTTAGGTTAAACTCATTCAACATAGACTGCTCAATATCTCTTTGGGCTGCCAAAGTAGCATATCCTCCTTCAGAGTATCCAAACAGGTATAACTGATTATTATACATAAATGAATTATTTAGGTTTAACTCAGAAGATAAATATTTTACGGCACGAATCATGTTAGTGATTGCAGGAGTATAGGTTTCTGCAATAATATAAGGATGATATCCTTCTGAGCTACCTAGGCCTGCATAGTCAGGCAGCATTATTATAAATCCCGTAGAAGCCATGATCATAGAAATTAGGCTTACCTCTTGGTTACTTATAGATAAGCCAGTTACGGATGGAACGTTGTCATCCTCAATAGTTGTACCGTGCTGATAACTTGCGATTGGAAAAATTTTTGTAGGATTTAAAGGGAAGGAAACTAAACCCGATAAAGTATCTATTTGTCCTTGCGGGTTTATTATCTCATATTCGATGCTGTACATTGACATGTTAAATAATGCTACAGGAGCATCATTACCTAACGCTAGATCTACTAATTGCTGAATATCAGAATTACTAGCAGTTATTTTATGGTTATAGCTAATTAAAGTCCCAGGCTGAGAATAAGTATAACTAAGTAATTGCGGTACAATAATGAGGTACTTAAAAAACTTCAAATTTTTAACTTTTTCTAAGTTTTAATTATTATTGCAATATAGTTAATGAACTGTCTGGTGACATCATTTTTCTGGGTATTTAGATTAAATCTAATATTGATCAAATAATAATATATATCCAAAAAAATTTATTATTTATATAGTATGATTTTTACTAATTGTCAAAATAATCATAGTGTTTACCATCTGTCTGAATACCATTAGAGTATTTTTCTTCTTTTTCGAGCCTTCCATTATCAAACCAATAAATCCATTTACCATGATTTTTATTATTTTTATAGGACTCATCTCTTTGCTTCTGACCATTTTCATACCACACCATAAGCTTTCCATTTTTCTTTCCTAGCTTATAGTTTTCAACTCTTTTTTTCTTCCCATTAGAATGGTAGTATGTCCATTTACCATTTTTTTCACCTAATTTGAAGTTGCCTTCTTTAATTTTTCTACCATTTGTGCGCCACCAAACCCAGAGGCCATCTTTCTCATCTTCTCTAAAACTTTTTAGAATAGATTTATTCCCATTTTTATCCCACTGGGTAGATTTTCCATAGAGCTCGCCATTTCTCCATTGACTCTCCTCGATCTTTCTCCCTCGATCGTTATTACTAATCCAAATCCCATGCTTCTGGCCAGTCTTATAGTTTCCTTCTTGTCTCTTTTTTCCATCTTCAGCCCACCATATCCATAGACCATGTTCTGTATTTTTCTTCCAGCTTTCTTCACGCTCTTTTTTATTGCTATTAGTACGATAATAGATAGATTTCCCATCTTTATTATCATTCTGGTAAGAAATAGTACTTTCTTTTTTACCATTTTCAGAATAATAATTCCATTTTCCAATTTTGTTACCTTTTTTATAGTTTTCTTCTTTTTCTTTTTTACCATTATTATACCATGTCGTCCATTTGCCATCTCTTAAACCTTTAATATGAAATTCCTCTTTTTCTTTTTTACCATTGTCATAATAGAATATCTTATGACCAGTTTCCTTTCCTTTTTCATATTTTTCTATTCGTTCTTTGATCCCATCATCAGTGTAATAAACCCAATTTCCGTTTTTATCACCTTGGAAATAAGATTCTTCTCTATCTGTTTTTCCATTTTCTTTCCAATGTGTCCAGTTACCATGCTTCTTACCATTGCGGAATTCTCCGGCAAGTTTTCTACCTTTATTCCTATAATTATCAAATACTCTTCCAGTAAATGGCTTTTTCTCTCCTGAAGCATACATAATACCATTTTTCTCAACTAATTTTTCAAACATTAATCTCTGCTGTTGAGCAAAAATCAACGCCGGCACGAAAAGAAGAACTAACAAGAACTTTATTTTAAATTTTTTCATTTTCATGCCCTTTATCATATAATACTACCTAAATGATTATGCTATTATAAAATCCATTATCTCAGCATTATTAATATAATAAAATTTATACGTGCCCATTGTTATCATAATAATCTGATGATTTTGTTGAATATTACTATTTAATGCTATCTCTTCGCCAAATTCCCAAAGGAGAGTCTCCCTCGGATAATTTATATCATTTTTCTCAGTTATTTCATTATATTGCTGATATTCTAATTGTTTATCTGAGAAAAACTCCAGTGAACCTTGTTCATAAAATTGCGGCCATAAACCTGCAATCATTCTTGCTTGACCAATAAATATTCTGTGTATAATCGCTTTTCGGTTTTCAAAATTATTTATAAATAGCAGTCTATCAATTAAATGAACCTGCTGAGCGGTAGAGATAAGTACCAGTCTTAAATGTTTCTGGTGAGATAATTGATAGTTTTTTACAATATAACCAGAGAAGGCTGTGCTCACTAGTGAGATCTGATAGGTTAATGCATTGGCTCTTTCATCAATGCTGGATTTTATTTTAAATAATTCCATATGCAGAGCTATATATCCTGATTAAATATACAACCAAAAAATTTTACTATAAAAATTGATCATAATAAAAAACTAACTAAATATTACTTCCTTTAGTAAACACGTTCATTAATAATAAGGCCATTTTTATATAATCGTTCTCTAGTTTTTATACCATCATAGGACCACGTTATCCATATGCCATCAACCTGACCATTTGTAAATGTTATCATCTTACTTTTATTGCCGTTATTATGCCACCAAGTCTTTCGGCTATTTAAACCTTGAGCATCATACTCTATCTGATAGCTCATTTGACCATTTTTATAATAAGATGTACTAGCTTTTAAACTCAACTTATTTGAAGTCTCTTTATATGTATAAATCCTTTTTGGCATTCTGTTATCATAATAATCTTCAACTAATCTAAGATCCTTCCCCTGTAAAACAACTAATGTTAAAATGAACATGATTCGTTTCATTATTACCTCCAGATTGATTTTTTTATTATGCCTAACAACATACTTAAAGTTTCGTATTTGGAAATTTAAATCTTGGCACTTGTACTTTTTTAATTACTGATTTACGCAAGCTTGGGATAAACAGGCCAAGCCTTATAGCGCCCGCCAGGTTACTTCTTGCTCAATTCTTTCCTTCATCCATTTTTTTCTTTTAATCTTTATGAACATAAAACCGAAAAAATTTCATTTATACTAAAAAAAACCCCCAGCTATTTACTAGGGGTTTTAAAAATATTTGATAATAAGATACTTTATTACTCTATACGGATGTAGCCTGCTTTTGGGTGCCAGGTAAATATTTTTGATTCTCCAAAAAACTTGAGCTTGGATATTACGAACTCATAAGTATTTGGTTTACCCTTACCAACCTTATAAGCGATACTCTTTGTAGATGCAAAGCCAGTTTCTAAGGATGGCTCATATCCTGCTGTTAACACAATTCTTTTCTCCTGAAGCAGTTTCCTAGATGAACTTCTTTCTAGTAAGTATCCTTCTAAATAGTCTAAAGGCTTATTTGTTAGATTTGTCAACTGGACATTAACAACGATCCTTGATTCATCTACATATCTTGGTGTTACTGTAATCTCAAATGGTCTGCCTTCTTGAGAAAAGGCAAGGGCCATTAAGACAATGATGGCAATTAATTGTCTACGCATGCTTAATATTATTAGAAATATTTGAAAGTCAAAAGCGAAAGATTTAATTAGAATAATTATTTATTATTAATGGTTTTTACTCTTCTTCTTCACTATCAAGAGTGCTAGAGTCTGAAGAATTCATATATAAATTATCATATAAATAATAACCCAATACAGAGAGTAAAAACACCCAGGCAATAAATGTTATATCCATTTTTTGTGTTCCTTTTGATTAAAAATCATTCAATACTTTTTTTATTATTTTTATATCTGATTCAAATGTCTCTTCTTTTAAAGGTCCAAAAGAAAAACGAAAAAATTCTTTTAAAGAAGAATCTTTACCTAATCTCTTCATATCGCAGTCAGTCCCTTTAAGAATTGCAGAACCATGTTTAAAAAGAGCATTATTAAACTTTTCTGAATCTAAGCCAGTCGGCAGTTTGCACCAATGATAAAACCCTCCTTCTCCTGAGAATAATTCTAGTCCAAGCTTTTTAAATGCAGTTCCATATTTTTTTCTCTGCTTAGAATAATAATTTGGTATTGCTTTCACAGCAAGGTCAGTTCTAGATCTATCAAATAATTTCTCTGCATACAATTGTGATGGTCTTGATACTCCTCCCATTCCAAAAGAGGAAAAATTACCTAAGATTTTTATATGCTGATGTGAAGCAATAACCCAGCCAACTCTGATTCCAGGAGCCTGGAATCCTTTAGTAGCCGCACCAGCTATAAACAAATTAGAGTCGTTAATGTTTTTTATATATTTTACTGCGCTAGTAGGTGGGTTATGAAATAATTCGTATGCTTCATCAATAAGCAGTCCTGTATTACCAGTTACAGTTTCCTGGATTAAATCATTTAACTCTTCACCTGACCTTGTAACCCCCGTAGGGTTACAAGGGTTACTGAGCATAATTAATTTTCTAGTAGAATTATTATTGCCTTTATAACCACTTACAGTCGGAAAAAAATTATTATTGACTCCACTTTCCACTATTGAATATTTGTGCTTTGTCAGCCTAAGCATGTCATAATAAGGAGTATACTCAGTTGATGCTATTTGAATTTGAATATCATCACACAATAACGTTAGTACTGCTAATAGGCCTGGCCTTCCTCCAGCAAAAATCATAACATTTTCATAATCAATATCAGCACCATAATAATGATTATAATAAGATGCTATCGCTTTGCGTAAAGATGGTAATCCCCATGCCTTAGGATATTTTAAATCATCAGATTTAATATCTATATATTTTGGCATTTTTGGACCGCCCGGTAACTGAGTTGTTAATGGATATCCCTGGCTCCAAGGATGTGTTCCAGGGCTACCCATATATTGACCAAAAGCTTTCTGAAATGCGTAGAGAGTTTCATAAATACCCATGGGCGGTGTAGGATTGATAAAACTATTTTTTTTCATATGATTAATATAATGATTAGCTAGTTTATTAATATTAGTTAATCAGAATACCAATCAGATCATTACTGTTTTCTATTTTTTGTGATTTTTCATAAATATCCTCTAACCTTTTTATACCATCCTGATACCAATACTCCCACTTACCTGTTTTAACTCCCATTTTATATAAACCATTAACTCTTACCTGACCATTTTTATACCACTCCCTAAACTTTCCATCTAGAATGTTATTGCTCCAGTGTGTCTCTTTTTCTCTACCGCCATTAACATACCAAATTGTCCATTTCCCCTTTTTCTTACCTTTTTTGTATTTACCACTGATACGATTGTTTCCATCTGAATAGTAATATACCCACTTACCATCTTTTCTATTGTAATAATAATATGATTCTAATCTTTTGTTTCCATTAGCATACCAATATGTCCATTCTCCATGTCTCTTACCATTAGTGTAACTTTTTTTTGATTTTGGTTTTCCATTAGCATACCACTCAGTTCTTTCACCATCTTTTATGGCTATAACAGACTCATTTATTTTTCGTTTTTTAGATGGGTGAATAACTTTTCCAATTTTTTTATTATCCTTCCAGCTTATCTCAAGCTGAGCCTGTAAAGTCGAATCCCAAACAGTCCACTTACCGTTCTTCATATTATTTTTATATTTTCCTGTACTATCAATATATCCATCTTTATTCCACCAAGTCCATACGCCATCTTTATTACCATTAATCCAGTTTTCTGTCGTTTGAATCTGACCATCAATATACCATGTCGTGTACGAGGTATTATTATTCCGTACAGTATAGCCAGCTGCATTTCTCCAAATCCACTCATACCAGTAAATCCATTGACCATTTAAGAGCCCATTTTCATAACTACCTTTTGATTTTTTATTGCCATCATCATACCAATATGTCCAAACATTTTGCTTTTTATTTTTTATATATTGACCTTCTGATTTCTTTTCTCCATTCTCGTACCATTCAACCCAAATATCATCTTTCTGTCCATTTATGTAGACACCTTTTTCCTGTTGCTGACCATTCAAATGCCACTTTGTCCAAGTTCCAGTTTTAAAATATAATGCTAAATTATTTTCAGATGATTTCTTTATTACGGAACCTTTTTCTTGTTGCTGACCATTCGAATACCAAGTTGTTAATAATCCATTTGGCACTCCTTCACTGTAAGTTATTTTTTTAGAGATCTGCCCATTTGGAAAGTATTCAATCCATGTTTCATGCTTTCTACCATAGAGATATTTTCCCTTTGACTTAGTCTGCGCATTATCATACCATTCTCTTGAGTATCCA
>Ga0257113_1000510_pt1 | contig 12885 bp, 10 predicted proteins | sample LP_taG_4_FD_191568 | JGI IMG/M metagenome (GOLD analysis project Ga0257113, IMG submission 191568) | Marine microbial communities from Northeast Subartic Pacific Ocean, Canada - LP_J_2015_P26_2000m | ecosystem: Environmental > Aquatic > Marine > Oceanic | place: Canada: Northeast Subartic... | reverse complement strand
AATAACAATTGGCGGATCAACATCAATATCACTGGAAATAACTGATCTGGGAATTTCCGTTTTTGGCGTCGAAATGCAGATAAGTTACAATGCAAATGTTGTTGAGGTAGACACTTTAAGTTTTGTGCAGGGATCTTATTTTGGGACTAATGCAATTTCACTGTTTCAAATAGTGGATGATAAAATACATCTTTCGATCAGTGCAATTCATGGTGATGCCATGGTAAATGGCACCGGTCAATTAGCTGCGTTTGAAGTAACCGGGCTTTCTTCAGGGACGAGTACATTTACAATTGTACCTGAAGAGCTTCATTTTATTGATGACAACGGAAATGAAGTGGATATTACGGATTATTTAGAAGTGAGAGATTTAACGGTTACCGTCCCATAATCCAATGAAATGCCACCAATTTATACTTAGAAATCAGATACAGGCTGGTCAATACATTAGCACTAAGAAGATGGTACTGTTGAAATAGATTCTTTAATTAGTAAGACATCAAGCCTCGCCCATCAGCGGGGTTTTTTGTTTGTAAAAATGATGATGGGTAGATTTGGATATGGAAAACATAGAACTAGTAGGAGAATAAGTCAATTTCTCTTAATTCAATCTACTTACTCTTTCGTATCATTGCTATACTATGAACACAAGATACATTCTTCCCGTCCTCTTCTTATTGGCTATGGCAACGCCAACCAAAGCCCAATACACCATCAACGACACCTTCGCCAACACAACAGATTGTGATACCATGACACGTGGAATCTTTATTATTTGGTGGGACAATGCCAACAACTATAGCGCACAAGCAGATGTGCTTTTAGATACCATGTTGAGCTATCGGAATACGTGCCTGAACGACATGGCCATGATGGATCCGCCCAATCCAATAGATGGATATTACTACAATGTGTACCTCCACACCGGAAGCGGGTTCTTCTCTCCAAATGGCTGGGGAAATGGCCAAGGAACAGACGCGAATGGATATCCATTTCTGACCTTTCCAACGGGTGTGCTCGGTGATTTGGTTAATACCGCACATGAAACATTTCACATTTTCCAGTACAATGCAACATCACCAGGCTTTGCGTATTCTGGAGACAGTCAATGGTACATCGAAGCTTCGGCCAACTGGTTTGCAGCTAAAATGAATCCAAACAACAGTAGAGCTTTTGTAGAAGCTGAAGCATTGAGAAAAGTTCCTCATGTCCCGCTGTGGTTGAGTTACGGGAACTATCCCGTTTCTTATCCATCTAACTGGCAGCGGTATGTGCATCAATATGGCTTGGCCCTCTATCTCTATTACTTAACAGATGTGGCAGGAATGCCAGATAGCTTAATTACGGCAGGTTTGTATGCTGGAACTTCTGAAATGCCTCAAGAATATTTCTACAACCAGGTAGGTGCCAGTCAGTCTAGACAACACTTTATAGATTATGCAGGTAGCATGACGGACAATTTCAATTTCATTTCTCCAACACAAGGAAATACCGCGATACTTGAATTCAATACCTATGCAGATTTAGCAGATGATAATCAATTCACTCAGACTTATACAGACAACGGAAGTGGGGGATGGTATCAGCCAGCAACAACAGACATTACCAATGCGTGGTCTTTTAATACGTATAAACTCAACAATTCAATTACAGCTTCATACACGTTTGAAATTGATGCAGACCCATTAGGAACCTATGGAGACAGTAGTTATTTCCAAGGTCAGTTGGTTGTGAAAAGTGCAACAGGTGTATCCTTCGTTAACTTAATTATGTCGAGTGCTCAACAAGGCTCGGTTACCCTAAACCTTACTCCAGATGATTACGAAGTAGATTTCATTATTGCTTCAATGCCGGAGGTATTCGAAGATGTGAACCCTTCTTTTCAGCTTTTCCCTTACAACATGAGAATTGTAAAAAACGGTGGAGTTGGAGTTGAGGAGCTGGAGCAGATACCGAATCAGGTAGTTTTACATCAGAACTATCCAAATCCGTTCAACCCAACGACCACAATAGCATTCTCAATACCACGACCAGATTTGGTGTCAATCAAGGTGTATAATATTGTTGGAGATGAAATCACAACACTTATAAATGATGAATTATCGATAGGAAATCACAGCATCAAATGGGATGGCAGCCTTCAGCCAAGCGGTGTTTATTTTGTTCAAATCGAAAGCAGCGGTTTTGTACAGACACGGAAGATGGTGCTGTTGAACTAACCCCCACCCAAAGGATTTAAGCAATAAGCCCCACAACCTTGGAGTTTTAGATTTGAATTAGCAAACATACAATTTTAAATGATATATAATTCTTGGAATAATTAGAATAGTAAAACTATTACCCCGTCCATCAGCAGGTTTTTTTGTTTATAGACATTTAGGACTAGCTACGTTATTTGGATTATAATTAAAGCTCTCTTGAATTTGTTGATTAATAATAATCTAATCTTTTTAAGAAGTTTTGAATTCAACAATGAAATTAGCCAATCAATCAAATCTTGTAAAAGATTTAATATTTCTACTGTTTTTCGATAATTCTTTTACATCCTGTTCTTAGGTATTGATAAAGCATTACGGGATATAAATCTAAATATTATGAGAATGAATTGCCATTTTGGCAGTGAGGGGCGTCAGTGTGTCGTTTAATATTTAATAATTGTCATAGAACATAAACTGGCATAGTAATTGAAACGTATATGTTGAGTTATTATCATGGAAAATCAACAAATAAATACAAATCCTGAAACGGGGATTAATCCGCTTGAGAAGTATGGTATTAATCTTACCGAACTTTCTAAAGAGGGTAAAATAGATCCAGTTATTGGATGTGAAGATGAAATTCGTAGAATCGTCCAAATTCTATCGCGTCGTAAAAAGAATAATCCAGTATTGATTGGTGAACCTGGTACAGGTAAAACTACTGTAGTAGAAGGGCTTGCCAAACGAATAGTAGATGGTGATGTTCCCGAAAACATTAAGGGAAAACAAATAATCACAATGGACTTATCTGCTATGGTAGCTGGTGCTATGTATAAGGGACAGTTTGAAGAACGACTAAAGAATTTTATAGATGCTGTCAAAGAACAAAACGGTGATATTATTGTATTCATTGATGAGATACATATGATAGTTGGCGCAGGAGGTCAAGGACAAATGGATGTCGCTAACATCATTAAACCCGAATTGGCACATGGAACATTAAAGGTTGTAGGAGCTACCACTCTCAACGAATATCAGAAGTATGTGGAACCAGATGCCGCACTTGAAAGACGGTTTCAACAAGTTTATATAGCAGAACCAAATGTAGAAGATACCATTACAATTCTACGTGGAATTAAGGATAAGTATGAAGTCCATCACGGACTGAATATTAGGGATTCTGCACTTATTTCTGCAGCTGCATTATCAGATAGATATATATCCGATAGATTTCTGCCCGATAAAGCCGTGGATTTGATAGATGAAGCAGCCTCTAAACTGCGCATGGAAATGAATTCTGCACCTGAGCTTATTGATAACCTTAAACGAAAACTGATACAGTTAGAAGTTGAAAGAGAAGCACTTAAAAAGGAAAAAGATACTAAATCAAAGGAAAGATTATCCGAGTGTAAAAAGGAAATTAAGGACACCAAGGATCAACTTGGTGTGAATATGGAGGTATGGGAAAAGGAAAAGAAAGCTGTAAGTAACATATCCAAAATTAAAGAAGAGCTTGAGGACGCTAAGTTTCAAATGGAGGCTCATCAAAGAGATGGAAACTATGCAGAAGCTTCTAAATACCAATACGATACAATACCTAAACTCGAAAAGAAAATAGAAGAATATTCTAAGACGTTAGAAAATTCTCGGTTTATTAAACTTGAAGTAACTACCGAAGATGTAGCAGAAGTAGTGTCCAAATGGACTGGGATACCTGTAAATAAAATGTTAGAGGGTGAGAAAGAAAAACTTTTACAGTTAGAAGATCATTTAAGAAAAAGAGTTATAGGACAGGAAGAAGGATTGAAGAAAACCTCTGATGTTATTCGTATGTCCAAGATGGGTCTTACGGATGTTGATAAACCGCTTGGTTCATTCTTGTTTTTAGGAAATACTGGAGTTGGTAAAACCGAACTTGGTAAAACATTAGCAGAGGCATTATTTGATGATGAGAAGGCACTTGTTCGTGTTGATATGAGTGAGTTGATAGAACAACATTCAGTTGCCAAACTGATTGGTTCACCACCTGGATATGTTGGATATGATGAAGGTGGATATTTAACAGAGAAAATTAGACGTAGGCCATATTCAGTTATTCTTTTTGATGAGATAGAGAAAGCCCACCCAAGTATATTAAACATTCTGTTACAGGTTTTGGATGATGGTAGATTAACTGATTCAAAAGGCAGGACAGTTAATTTTAAAAACACAATTATTGTAATGACGACCAATCTAACTGAATCTGAACTCAATATATATTTAAAACCAGAGTTGAGAAACAGAATAGACGAGATCGTTAAATTCAACGATTTGAACGAAGATGTAATTGAGAAGATTGTGGATTTGCACATTCGCGGAATGATACAAAACATTGAGAAACAAGGTATTACATGTCATGTTGATGGCAGTGTTCGTAATTATTTAATAAAGAACGGATATCAACCTGAATATGGCGCAAGACCCATAAACAGATTAATTCGTCGAGATATACTTTCGGAAGTGTCCAAGTACATGTTAGAGAATCCTGAAGTGGAATCTATAAATATAGGACACGATAATGGAGTAATTGTGAGTGGGTAAAATTGTGATACACGACCCCCAGCAGGTTTTTTGTTTCTAGACATTTAGGACTACTGGGGTGTAATATTATATTTATAATAAGAAAGAGAGTATGAAATGAAACTGTTAACCGTAGTAGCAAAAGTTATCGCTAAAAATGAATTTACTGATGAAGTAGGAATGAACTTAAGGAAGTTACTTTTTCCTACTCGTTCTGAAGATGGTTGTGTTAATTACGACTTGCATCGTTCTATAGAGAATCCTGCAATATATATTTTTCATGAAAATTGGAAAAGCAAATCACATTTGGATGCACATCTTCAATCTCAGCATTTAACTAGTTGTATGGATAATATCAAGCACATGATTGAAGGTTTAGAAGTCTATCAATTGGAGATGATAGAATAGTCAATTGATACATCAAGCCCCGCCCATTAGCGGGTTTTTTTGTTTATAGACATTTAGGACTGTCAGTCCTTACATTTACTCTGCTGGAAGATTCTTTATAGCTTATATAGTACCAGTAGTACCCGCTGATTTATAAATATTTTTAAGAGGGAAAAATGAAAAAGTGCCCATTTTGTGCTGAAGAGATTCAGGATGAAGCAGTCAAGTGCAAGCATTGCGGGGAGTTTTTGGAAAAAGTGGAAGTGATTACGATGAAGGAGCAGGGCAAGTGGTACTTTAAAACGTACTGGCTTGTGTTACTCTCTTTATCTATCGGGCCTTTTATGCTTCCTTTAATTTGGATGAACCCTCGGTTCGGTCAGAATCAAAAAATCATTATAAGCATCATCATTATTACCCTGACATACTTTTTGGGAATGATATTTATGAAATCCGTTTATTCTCTTTATAAATATTATAACTTGATGTTTGAATTGCTCTAATGGGGATAAAACAAAAGAGTTTGAAAGAAAGATTTCGATTTAGACTAAGAAGATGGTGCTGTTGAAATAAACATTTAATGCACCGATAGGATTTTAACCGTGTCCAAAATGTGCGCTCTTGCCCTTATTTTGCTGTTTATCAGTAACACAGTGCATGCCCAACCTCTGTTGTCAACTGAGCATTCGCAGTGGACACTTGCACGTGCGTCTGATTGGTCAAGCCAGTTTCCCTGGATCGTTGGATTTAATTACGTGCCCCGCACCGCGATTAACCAGCTTGAAATGTGGCAAGAAGACACCTTCGATCCCGTCGTCATTAACCAAGAACTTGGCTGGGCATCCGAGATCGGGTTCAACATGGTGCGCGTCTTTTTGCACCACCTGCCCTGGCGGCAGGATTCCGAGGCCTTTTCTCAACGGATTGATCAATTCCTGACCATCGCTGACAGGCATGGCATTGATGTTATGTTTGTGCTGTTTGATGATGTTTGGAACCCCATTTCACAATCAGGCAAACAGCCCGACCCGAAACCGGCAGTTCACAACTCAGGGTGGGTTCAGTCTCCGGGCGCGGCCATCCTCGGGGATCTTGATCGGCACGACGAAATGGAACCCTATATTAGAGGAATCCTATCGCGATACGGGCGCGACACACGCGTTGCTATCTGGGATTTATACAACGAGCCTGGAAACCTCAACGCGATTGCATACGGTAATACTGAACTGGATGACAAACCCAAATATTCCCTAAGATTACTCAAAAAAGTCTTCGCTTGGGCGCGCGATGAAAACCCGATACAACCTCTAACATCCGGTGTATGGAGATTGAAAAACGGACGCTGGATGGGATCAGACAAACACGACGATGGCTCATTATTATTCGACTTTATGCTGCAAAATTCTGACATCGTGACGTTTCACTCCTATGAAAATAGGGCTAGCACCTACAAGGCAGTTCAGGCTCTAGAACTTCTAGGCAGACCCTTAATCTGCACTGAGTATGTGGCTCGAGGCCACGATAGTACCTTCGAGAGCGTCTTGCCCCTATTCGCCGAAAAGGACATTGGTGCTATTCACTGGGGCTTTGTGTCAGGTAAAACACAAACTATTTATCCTTGGCGCTCCTGGGTGTCGATTATACGTTTTTGGGACGGCCTTTTCTCTGATGAGCCTAATCCTTGGCATCATGACCTGTTGTACGAAAATGGCAGTGCCTACAGCCTTTCAGAGGTGGATTTTATCCGCACACAGATCAGTTCAAAAACCAGAGAAAATACGACGGAATAATTTTGGCTAATTCTCTACAATCATCATCAATCCTTGTATTTTTCAATAATGGGTAATTCTTCGATCTGGCCAGCAAATTGACCATTATATATATTTTCTGTCAGCCATTTTCTTTCAGAGTCGATTTCCTCATGATCCACATTTTTCCACCAATATCTATTTGTATTGTTCCAGTAATAATTTCTGGCTTTCAATAGGTCTTTGGATTCAAAAGGACTGTTCAGCGCAGAAATCTTATAATAGGGGTTAGCAGAATTCTCCATTAATTCCAAAATAGGTTTATTACCATTATAAAAATCACTGGTTATCAAATGGATTAGAGCATCAACATCGTTCATCGCTCTGTGTGAATCATAATAAAAACCATGCCAAATGCAAAGTAGTTCCTGTTTACTACTAGTGAAACCGCGATTCAGCCAGTTAATATCGTTCATAGTACAGGCCCATAGTTTTTCTTGGGACAAGGGTAGGGATTTATCCATAAATGCCCTGTCAAAACTTGCATTATGTGCTACTATTAAATCTGAAGTTTCAAACAATAAACCTACATTATCCCAGTCGATGTTTTTTCCGGCGACCATATCATTGGTTATGCCATTTACAAGTGATGCTTCATCAGAGATTGGTATTCCTGGATCATTAAATGACTCATAGACATTTGTAATTTCAACAATCTCTCCAGATTTTTTATTTGCCGAGACAATTTTCAATGCAATTTCAATGATCTGATCTTGTTGTTTGTTTAAGCCGGTCGTTTCCAAATCCAAAAAACAAATTCGTGGAGTATATTCATCTGAATCTGTGCCAGTCACTTCAATATCTTTCCCATTGAATTTTGCAATGGTAACATTTTCATTTTCCTGTATAACTGATTTAATAAATGACATGAAATTTTCCTTTATGTTAATTGTGGTGCTATTGATGAAATCTGTTCATAGAAATATGGGGTGATATAACTTGTGCATTTATCATCCTTAAGATGGCCAATCATTTGAATATGAACCTTTGCTCCATAATAACTTTCCAGCAGATACCTATAAAGTGATAACTGCATAGCATAGTGGTTATGATTACAGTCCATTATATTTGCAGTAGTGGGGTGGACGCCCATTTTACTGCCGTATGAGACAATATTGATTTTTTTGCTGGTCTTCCAATCTATGATTTCATAATGATCATGAACTTTATCATAGGCCAGAATATCAATAGTACCGGCTATTTTTAGATCAGTACTATAGAGAATGACTTCTGAAAATATTTCTATATTTGACTTCATAGCGTAGTTATCTAGCCACTGCAGTGCTATTTTTGCTTTTGGCTCAGATGGTACAATCCCTTTTTTTAAAGCTAGTTCAATTTCTTCATGTACCTTGCTGCCGTGATCCCTGGCCGCATGCCATTTTGAAATAAGCTCATTCGGTTCCATGCCCATGTATTTTGGGTTTGTTGCACATAGATTGTCTGCGATCGCGACCTCGTCAAACGGTTCAAACAATGTATGAATAAGTGTTGTTACACTGATGAATTCTATTTCAGGATCTGCTAATAATCGATATGTATGAGTATCTTTTATCAGTTCAATTTTATTATCTAGAAAATTATTCAATATTTTCTCCTATTTATTAAGAATCTCTTAATCGAATCTTAGCATGCTTGTCAGAAATTTCATTTAGTTTTATTCCTGACTGTGCAAATCATGAAAATAGAATATCCGATTTAATCGATTGACTTTGATAGTTGGGACTTTGATTTTTTTGAATACCTATAATTCAAAATCTTCAATCTCTACAGTCAGCAGCGGGGCATAGTGCTGTTCTGTAGTCCTTACAGATGAATGTCCCAGCAGTTTACTGACTTTATAAATAGACATTCCCTGCTTAATAAGATTTAATCCAAAAGTTCTCCTTAAATCATGGAAGCGTGCATCCTTAATACCAAGTCTGCGGACTTCCTTTTTAAACTTATGCGATACGAAATCCTTCTTATAAGTGTTCTTTTCTTCAAGAGTAAAAAATTAATTTAGACTTCTTTATATAGTTATTGTTTATAGGTAAGTGAACACTTACCTTTCCGGCCATTTTTAGGGTAAATAAAATGCAAAAAGAAAAAAGAATTGAACAGATAAAGGAAAAAACTTTTGATCTTATCGGTATTAGCGGTTCGATGGATTCCTTAAGGACCAAGGATATTGCTAATGCAATCGGCGCATCAGAGGCCACGATGTTCAAATATTTTGACTCAAAGACGGACATCTTGGAAACAGTAATAAGAGATTATATACAAGGAAGACCAATCAATCTTCAGCCTGATGAAGTAATGACGCTTAAGGATTTCAAGAAAGCACTACGAAAAATACTAGATTTTGCGTTTGATACATCAGTTTCACGAAATACAAATGTCTCATTACTGCTCCAGGTTTCTTTGAAGCAGCACACACTTTCATTTGAGAACTATAAGTACCTAAAGGATGAAGTATGGAATTTTCTTGAAGACAGAATTGAATATGGAAAGAAGCACTGGAATTTCCCCAAATCAATTAATAGTAAAATACAAGCGAGGCTCTTCTATTATGCCCCGATCATGTTCTATATACAAATGGAGGTGTTCAATGCGAAATCAATCGAAAAATTTGATTATGAAAAAGTGAAAAGCACGCATATTGACAATTTTATAAAAATATTGACGGACAAATAAAAAAACTGAGAACCTTTAAGAAAATATTTTGTCAAAGCGGTTTTATAAAAAATACAAAAGGAAAGTTAATAAATGCACATTAATAGAAGTATTGTACTCTTAGTTGGTTTAGGAATTTTGTCTGCAGGATCTATCTTGCAAGCGGAAACAATGGCTATCCTGAAAAATCCTGTTCTAGAGATAACTCGTATTCAAAATGAAATAATAATTGATGGTGATCTAACCGAAATAGAGTGGGGGCAGGCCAGGGGCACAGATTATTTTTTAGAAATCGATCCCGGGGAGAATATCACACCGCCTGAAAAAACAGAAGTGAAGGTTGCCTATGATGACCAAAACCTGTATGTGGCATTCTGGGCCTTTGCCGATCCCAAGGATATCCGTGCTTCTTTCCAGAAGCGTGACCAGGCCTGGATGGATGATTGGGTAGCCATTTTTCTTGACACATATGGCGATGCCAACACCGGAACAATGATTGGAGCAAACCCCTATGGGATACAGATGGATGCGAAAAATAATGGCGGCGGAAACGATGATCCAACATTTGACCTGGTTTATGAATCCAAAGGGAAGATTACCGATAAAGGATATCAGGTGGAAATGGCGATTCCATTTTCAAGTTTATCATTTCCGAATAAAGATGTGCAAGAATGGAAGATAATGTTCTACCGCAGTTTGCCCCGTGAAAAACGTTCACAGATCGTTTGGGGCGGGGTTGATCGTACCAACCCTTGTTTTTTATGCCAGATGGGAACCTTAAAAGGTATTCAAGGAATCAAACAAAAGGGCAGCTTTGAGTTTTTACCAGCAATTGTCGGTTCCCAGGCTGCTGAACTTGATCAAAATAATACGCTGAAAAAAGGAACAGAAGCTGGTGAAGCATCTTTGGGAATAAAATACAGCTTAAGTTCTGACCGTGTTATAGAACTCACCATCAATCCCGACTACAGCCAGGTCGAGGCCGACGAGGAACAAGTAGACGTAAACACCACTTTTGCTCTCTTTTTTCCAGAAAAGCGTCCTTTCTTTAATGCCGGGAACGATCTGATCAACACTTGGATCAATGCCATTTATACTCGCTCAATCAATAATCCTATCGCTTCTGGACGAATGATCAATAGGGGGCAAAAAAATTCCTGGTACCTGCTGTCGGCCATGGATGAAGATTCCCCATACATTATACCTGGAGAAGAGCAGAGTTTTTCTCTTTTAGGAGGACGAAGTATATCCAATATTTTCAGATTCAGGCGGACATTGGAAGAAGCCAGTCATTTTGGAATTCTCGCCACAGACCGCCGCATGGTTAACAGTGACGGAAGTGGATCCGTAGTTGGTTTTGACACACGCTATAAATTCAATAAAACCTACCAGGTAGAACTCCAGACCTTATTTAGCAAAACACAGGAGCCAACAGACTCTTTATTGGTGAGCAACGAAACTTTCGGTGATAATAATACTTTTACCTTTGACGGAGAATCCTTTACGGGAAATGCATTTGAGCTTGAGTTTCGCCGCGAAACAGAACACTGGGGTTTGGAAACAGGCTATGATCATAAAACACCTACATTCAGGGCAGATAATGGGTTTATTTCCAATAATAACCAGCGTCGTGTCTACCTGCAAAGTTTCTGGGTGTATACCCCGGATAAGTTAATCAGCAAAATAGTCGGTGGATTTCATACTGGTGTAGAATACAATTTTGAGGGGGAGAAAAAATCACGTTATACGGCCTTTTTTGGCAATGTGACGCTACCCCGTCAAACGCGGTTGAATGTTAATATTACTGTGATACCCTTTAACAGGTTTAATAATATTGATCTGGAAAACCTGTGGGATCTAAGAGTAAACATGAATAGCCATTTCAATAAATCCCTCGCACTTGGAGGTAGTTTCAGTAAAGGAGTGAACACGGTTACATTTTTGGATATACCCGAAAAAGGAAGCAGTAATTCATTTTCGCTGTGGACCAGGTTGAAGGTTTCGGACCGATTCCAGGTGGGCGGAACATATGAAAAACAGCAAATGACTACTCTGGATAAAAAAGAAGAATATTATTCCGGTTATTTAGCAGGAATTCGGGTGAATTATCAATACAATCAAGCGCTAAGTTTTCGTCTTTTGGGGCAGTATAATGATTTCAGCCAGACATTTCAGTTACAGCCACTATTAAGCTATCAGCCCAGCCCATTTACAATATTTTATATTGGGTTGACTTCAAATCAAGTTGCTAATGGCCTGAGCATGAATTCGCTTCAGGAAAGCCAAACAAGCAGCAGCCAGCTGTTTATAAAACTTCAATATCTTTTCAATTAATTAATAAAGGAGAATAAAGATGAATACAAAAGAAAAACTGGAATTGCTGTGGAAATACCTATTCCTTGTTGTAGTGGCTATAGGGATTTTTCAATTCACTCATAGACCTCATCTAGCGCCAAAGCATTTTGGGCATGATGGAAATCATGAAATGGTATTTTTCGGGGATGATGACGGAATTTTTGTCGGTGATGACCATAAAATGGATGTAAAAGTCGAACAGGAAATTGTGAATGGAGATACGATAATGAAGGTGATGATCAATGGCGAAGAAGTGGATGCGGAAGATTATAATATGAAAGAAGGCAACTTTAAATGGAAATCAAAGAGTGGCAATGTAATGGTGATCGACATTGATGATGAAATAGATGAGTATGATCACGTGATTAAAAAGAAGGTCAGAATAAAGAAACAAAAGGGAAGTTGATTTCATAGTATTATTTGAGCCTCCGGATGTAAAGTGGCTCCAAGACGTGCAAGGGTTCTCCGATGCGCGTTAGATGTAAAATAAAGTTTAAAAACACCATCAAGCACCGCAGTCGTGGGGTTTTTAGTTTGTGGACTTAGGTCAGTCTCATAACCCGATGGGTATTTTTTTGTTTATGGGATGATAGGTAGATTTGTAAATGAATAAATCCCTTATAATACTATTACACATAACCTTCATCATGGCTCATGGTGGAAATAATAATCGTGCAATAGAATTTCCCGATCTTCCAGGCTATAAAACCCTTGTCTGCGATCTTCATATGCACACTGTTTTTTCTGATGGTAGTGTATGGCCTAATATCCGGGTTATGGAAGCAAAAAAAGATGATCTGGATGTCATTGCAACTACGGAGCATCTTGAGTATCAACCCTGGATCGATGATATTCCTCACCCTAATAGAAATCGTTCATTCGAGTTGGCAACAGGGTTTGCAAAAAATTCTGAATTAATGGTG
>Ga0257113_1000508_pt1 | contig 12915 bp, 10 predicted proteins | sample LP_taG_4_FD_191568 | JGI IMG/M metagenome (GOLD analysis project Ga0257113, IMG submission 191568) | Marine microbial communities from Northeast Subartic Pacific Ocean, Canada - LP_J_2015_P26_2000m | ecosystem: Environmental > Aquatic > Marine > Oceanic | place: Canada: Northeast Subartic... | reverse complement strand
TTCATTATTTGTATAAGATCTAATAAATTCTCTTCAACGGTCGGATCTGGATGATGATTAGGAAAAGAGCCATCTGGTTCACAGTAAAGTTCAGTAAGCTCCACACCCAGATTATTAAAAATAGTTGGCGCATTAATTGCTGCAGTTGCATTACCACAGTCCATTACGACCTTAATCGGTTTTTCAATACTAATTTTATTAGTGATCATCGCATTATAGTCTGGCAGAATTTTATGTCTAGTTTCTGAACCTTCACCAATATCAAAATCTAGTTTGTCTATGAACTTCTTCATCAACTTTATCTGTTCGCCATACACAGGTTTTTTATGAAGTGAAAGTTTGAACCCGTTAAACTCGGGCGGATTATGGCTGCCAGTTATTTGCACCGCCCCTGCCACTTCAAGCTTATAAAGACTATAGTAGTTCACCGGTGTAGGTACTATGCCTATGTTTATTACATCAACACCAGTAGATAAGACACCTTCTTTAAAATAGTTTATCAAATCTGGTGTTGTGACCCTTATGTCCCCACTAATTGCGACCTCTCTGCCGCCAGATCTTTTCACCAGCGTACCAAATGCTCTACCAATAAGCACCACTACCTCTGGAGGAAAATCTTCTACAACTTTTCCTCTTATATCATACTCTCTAAAAATATATGGATTGATATTCATTGTTAAATCTAAAGTTTTAAAATAATTAAATAGCTAGTTTAAAATAAAGCTGATTTTCTATATATTTTTATTATTAAAAAATTATTTATAGCCTGTCAAGTTTTCTTAATAATCTTCCCCAACCCATCTGATCTAAGATAGACTTCATTTTTCTAAAACCTCCACCATAATCAGGATCTGAACTCTCATCCATACTTATAATTCTATATTCGCCCAACTTTGAGCCATAATGATCGTAGACAATGTTTGAACCCAGATTACAGAAACCTTCTCTCACATCTGATTCAAGGACTAAATGGTGTTGAAATAAATAAACATGGAGCAGTTCATGCGCAAGGACAGCGTTAAAGACTATTCTGTGAAGGTTTGATAAAATATAAATATGATAGTCTTGATCAATAATTTTTCCTTCAAGTGTACTAACCTCATAATTTGTATATCCTTGGATATTTCCTAGTCTATTACCAGATAAGCGTATTAACTCATCCTTACTATCTACCAAAGTAATCGGTATCCTATTTGGCAGATTATCTATGCCTACAGAATTAAGTATAACAAGCACTTCTCTTAAGTTTGGTTCAATCTCAAACTTCTTTGTTATCACATCTGGTTTACAGATATTGCATATGTAACGCTGGCTATTTACTGAATATCCCCCACCTGTTAAAGGGTCACAAATAAGACGATTACAGTTATCACACTCTGGCATTTTTTTCGTATGATATTCATGATAAAAATTACCCCAAAAGTCTTTTATATATGTATCCTCCACTGGATATTTACATATATCGCATTTAGGAAGTATATACTCTACATAGCAGCTCTCATGATATTCTTTTCCATCTTTAATATTATAGATACCATTTATCAGATCACCGCACTCATCACATCTCTTTTGTATATGTTTTTGGTAACAGCTTTTATGGTACTTTTTCCCGTTTGAAGAATTATATGAGCCATCAATCTTTAAACCACACTGGTCGCAATATATCTGGATATATTTATCATAACAATGATGATGATAAATATTGTTCTTGTGGATGATGTATTGGCCCTCTAGCTCTTTGTTACAATAATCACATGTTTTTTGATTACATAAAATAAACGCTAGCGGTAAAGCTAAAAGTTGAACGAAAAAGATTCTTTTTAGTGTCAATAAATAAATCACTCTGAAACTACCATCGAACCGTCCATCACAAGGTTCTGGCCGGTTATATAACTAGAATCTTCTGATAATAAAAATAACATACCATTTGCTATTTCATTTACTGATGCCTCCCTACCTAGAGATATGGAATCTCGAATTTCGTCAGTAACTGGATAGCTATCTACAAAACCAGGTAATAAATTGTTCATTCTGATATTATAACGTCCATATCTCCTGGCAAATAATTGAGTATAAGATGTAAGCGCGGATCTTACTACGGAAGAAGTTGGAAACTGTAGGCTTGGATTTTCTGCACCAAATGCAGAAATATTTACTATTGATCCACCCTTATTACCTTTCATAATAGGGACGATAAACCTAGAAATGCGAATAACATTCATTAAAAGGATATCAATAGCAGTGAACCATTCTTTGTCACTAATGTCTAATAGATCTCCTTTTGGTGCATGACCAGTGTTATTAACAACTGAATCAAGGCTACCATACGAGCTTAATGCTAATTGCACCGCCTTCTCTAGATCATCTGGGTTTATAACAGACCCCTTTAGGCCAACACAATTAAGGTCATCAGCTAGTGTGTGAATTTTTTCAGAGCTAGACATTATAACAAGATTATAATTCTTTTTGGATAATTTTCTAGCACACGCTTCTCCAATACCCTGACTGGCGGCGGTAACAATTGCTGTTTTATTATCCATAAGAAGATAATCTTCCTATATTAAAAGTGACCTTTATATTCATCAGTAGGATATTTAATTCTATTTTTCACCATTTTTTGATCTATTGCATTTGAAATATTAATATTATTCCGATTAGCAAACGCTATCGCATAGATCATAATATCTGCCAGCTCATCAGTCGCCTGTTGTCTAGTAATTTTTTCAGACATCTTAGTTTCACACTCATCAGGAGTATTCCACTTAAAAATATCCATTAGCTCTCCAGCCTCAATTGTAAGAGCCATTGATAAATTTTTTGCATTGTGGAACTGTGACCACTCTCTTTCCTGAACAAAATGTTCAACAAAGTTTTTTAGTTCCATTATTGTAGTTTCTTTATCATCCATTTTTAATTCCTTTGAGCTATGTTATTCTAAATTAGCTGACTGTATTATCAATAGTTATATTTTCATCCAATAATTTAGTTTGACAACAATCGTATTAGAAGAGCCACTTGACCAAAGCCCATCACTAGCAGAAAAATAGTTATACTCATTAAGGCTGTATACCAAAAATAATGTACTCCCAGGGTTGTATTCCCACCTCAAAACAAACGTACCCACTGTATTTTTCAGTTTAAAATCAGGGTCTTCATACCAGCTTAGATAATCATATGGTTGAAGGTCCATGGTCTCTGGAGACATCAGGTTATAAAACCGAAGATACTTCATATCAGCATAAAATGGCTGCAGATAGCACTGTAGGGTTAACTCTGGCGAAAATGTCAAATCCAAACGAAACTCAACCTGTTTTGTAAGTTGTTTTGAGTTCGCATACACCCTGGAAATACTATTCTGCTCATCGATAATATCCACATACTGCATATAGTTTGGAGAAAGCTCTTGGCTTGCGTCAATACTTATGTTTAAAGGATCAATAGGCTTATAATCAATCTCAATTTTTGTACCATAACCTTTACCTCTTAGTTTTGCATTGCCAACACCTGCACCAAGACTAAGTATTAATTTTTTTCTCCTGTCTGACTTAAACGATAGTCCATTGAACCAGAACTTTTCTGTGCTGTATGCCCACGCCCTGTCATCCCTGAAAATATCATCATCATTATAAGCAGGAAGATTTAGCTCGCTAGAAAATCCAATTCTCCAATAATTCTTCATTAAACTATATGACTCTAGTTCAATTTCATCTTCCAGAATAAGACCATCACCGCGCCATTCTTTTCTATACTTTAGTTCAATATTATTATTTAAAAAATACCCCCAAGGCTCCTGCTTTCGAACCTCAAACCTGGCTCCTGCCCAGCTGAGATCATTTCTGCGTAGGTATCCCAGGTCATTTATATCAAACTTGTTATCATAGGTACCATACCAGAACCTTGTGCCCCACCACACCGGGTCAGTGTAGCCAACATTAAATCTGAATGCATTCCCCGTTTGATCCGTATTGGAACGAACTAGCTGACCATTGGAAAATAATCTATTATTCATTAGACCAATTTTCCAGTCTAGTCCAACAACGCTTGCTGAAGTAGCATTTTTTCTTCTTACATCTGTAACCATAATTCCTAAGCGAGAAAAATTATTTATAATCGGTTTTTCAATGCGCCCAACAGCGTAGTTAGTCTGTGGCTCTACAACAAAATCTTCTTTTTGTCCATCAGGATTTATTAAGGTTCCTGATTCTTCTGCTGTATTTGCATTTATTAATCCATAATTAATTCCAGAATTAGTAGTACCCAATAATTTCACTGCACCAAGTATCGTCGTGTTTCCAGGTATATTATCGATTTCCCCACTGTCTGGATAAAAGTATTCCGGAGCGTTTCCGATCCGCCTTGAGTGAAAAAGTTGAAGCCTATGCTGAAAAAAGTTTGCTCCTTCAGAAAAAAACGGTCTTCTCTCTTCATAAAAAGTTTCGTACGCAGTAAGATTTAGCACGGAAGGATCGGCCTCTACCTGTCCAAAATCTGGATTTATTGTCGTATTTATTATTGCACTAGAGCTAATCCCATAACGGGCATCTGCACCCAGGTTATACTGATTTTCTCCCTGGCTAAAACTAGACAGCGCATACGGAATTAACTCTACTTTTTTGGGTTCTGGGATATCCTTTAGACCGAGCAATACACCAAAAGCTGACACAGTACCAACGTGTGATTTTTGATTTCCAGGCCAACGAATAGTTTCCTGAATTCTATGGATATGCCTCTCAAACTCTATACCCCATACCTGATTTTCTTTATTCTCAAACTGAAATACAGAGAACGGTATTCTAAACTCAGCTGTCCAGCCACTATCATGTATATCTATTTCCACATCCCAGACTGCGTCCCAGCTGGGGTCGTAATCTTCATGACCAGAAAGAGCAACATCTATTTTTACACCAGCGGCATTGACAGCAAAAAAGTTTCCATTATAATCGTCATTCTTTGAATCGATCGCAAATCCGACAAAGTCTGATGTGGATGAAAAACCATCCATCCAATTATCGCGACGGGTTAATGGTCTCCTAATCTTATCTGGCTGAGAATCAAAATTTTCGAATGCAACATAAATTGCATTATCATCATAAGCAACTCTTACAACTGTCTGTTCAGAAGGAGCACTAAGCTCGATAGGCTCAATCTGAAAAAATTCATTAACTGGGGTAGCTTGCACCCAAGAATCATCATCTAACTTACCATCAATATAAGGAGCCTCTATACATCGCGTTGCATAGGAGGTCTTAAACCTTAATGAGTCTGGATTAAATTTCTCTAAATAAGTGTTTTGTGCAATGATGCTTGAGATAAAAAGAATAACAGTTATGAAACTTTGTCTAATTTTCATAAGATTAAAGTGTGCGATTAGTATTTATTTGTTGATAGAAAATGAATTAAATGATAGGGATCATCTAAAAAAACGAATACTATTAATCCAAGCTGTATCCCCTCATTATTTTAACATCATCATAAGTAAGTTATATAATATTTTGCTGTGTAAATTTACTCACTTCTAGACCTCATAAAATTAATAATCTCTAACAAAATTCTCAATCATCATTAGTTCATTTTGTAACAATAACCAGATTAAATAGGGTGTATTTATATTCTTTATGATGAAACATATGCTTATTATAAGCTGGTGAGAATTTTACATGCACTTATACTTTATTTAGTAATAGCAGTCTGTTTTATTAATGCAAACACGATCAAATCACAAATATCTTCAGACCATATTATTAATAGTATTCGCAACGAATTAGGATATTTCAGAATTAAATGCGACACTAGATTCACAAAAGCATCTCAGACCAACAAAAACTCAGTTTTAACAGTAAGGGTATCATCCAGGAGAAATAATTATGAACAAGTGCTAATCATGAGTCTTGGCTGTATCGGCAGATATTTTAAAAGACAGTTAAATCATGCCGTTAGACTAAAAACTTCCACTTATATACCTTCTATTGTAACTATCGAGTGTGAAACTCCTGTTGGCAGAGATAAAACAATTTTATCATGCACGCTAAATAATAAAATTCTTATTCAGTTTAGTGAGGGAACGATTACCTCAAACGAGTTATGGACAACTATAAAATCCTCTATCCGTTCATCAATGGACTTTACAATCCCTGATAGATCTCCTAACCTATTTATGGCAGACATAGACTATGAGAATATGATATCAACCAGAATAGCGTTGGAAGGTAAAAACAATCCGAGATTATCAAAAATTATTTCAGCCGCTCTAAAAGCAACCTGGGTTCCTGGACTTGAATCACAGCTTGAAAATATGCTCGTGTCTCACTTAAAGAGTACTCATTATGAGCTCATGAAAAAAGTTATGGGACATAAGCTTGATGATAAACAGATGGTCCGTATTGGTAAACAATTTTTTTTACACATACAAAAACCATATGATGAAATCAGACAATCACACTCTAGAGATTCACTTAAGTATGTTTGGAAAGGTAATACCTATCCAGAAGATTTGGATCAATACTATGTCTCCTACAGATTAAAGCATGGTCTATAAATACTGATTTACAGCCTTGATCCTATCAATAACAGGAGGATGGCTATAGGATAGGAATACTTTCATTGGGTGCGGAGTTAAATGTGATAGGTTATTCGCAGACAGACCTATTAGCATACTAATCAAAGCCTGACCATCGCTTGTTGTGTCTAAAGAAAACTTATCGGCCTCAAACTCATTTTTTCTTGAAATAGCCGTAGTAACGATTGATGTAAGCATGCTCACAGGAGCATAGACCATTGAGAAGAATACTATACCAGCGTGAACCGATAATTGATTAACTCCAAATACATTAAACAGAGATATATCATTCATAATTAGATTAAAAGCAAAAAGCATTATCCCTGTTTCAATAATTCCTATAATTGTACCCTGAAGAATATGTTTTAGCTTATAGTGCCCAACCTCATGGGCGACAACAGATACAATCTCTTTCGTTGAGTGTTTTTCAACTAGTGTATCAAAAATTGCTATCCTACGCGACTTTCCAAAACCAGTAAAGTAAGCGTTTGAGTGCGCACTACGCTTACTACCATCCATAATATCAATACGAGAGAGAGAGAAATCAACCTTACTCGTATATTTTTCAATCTCTTTACGTAAGTCTCCTTCTTCTAGAGGTGTAAACTTGTTAAACATTGGTGCAATAACATGTACGAAAAGAGGCTGAATTGCAATCATAAATACGGTTAGGACAGACCAAGCAATTAACCATCCAATTTCACTATATACATGAAAAAAATACAAAAGTGGTGTAATAACAGTACTGCCTAAAACAATGAAAATTCCATATCCCTTAATTTTATCAATAAAATATAGCCCCGGTTTGATTTTGTTAAAACCAAACTTCTGTTCTATAACAAAAGTATTATAAAGCGAAAACGGTAGACTAATGATATCTTGAAAAAAATATATTATTCCGATGAACAAAAGACCCTGTAAAATATAGTTCTCTGTCTGAAGTCTCACATACTGATCTAAAATACCAAATACATCCGAGTGGATCACAACCAGAATAAGGACTAGACTAAAAGTACTTGAAAAAAGTCCAAAGCGTGTACGAGCTTTTAAATATTCTTGTGATTGAATATACTTTTCTCCATCATAGGCTTTCTTAAAATCCAAAGGTATGATTGGTGTAATATTTTTTATATCTAAAACAGAGCTTATACTGGTTAATAAGTATTCTATAATTATTGCCGTAACAATAATTAAATAATATAAGTTTTCCATTATCCTTGTTTACCTTCTTCTTACTAAATAATTAACAATAATCTAAAATTGCTTTCTTAGTCAATCACATTAGAAAGAAAACCATTAGCGCTAGCGAGTTTTTTTTCAGCATCATCTAGGCCACATTTTTTTTTGATCATTACGATAGCAGTTTTTACAGATTTATTTGCCCTAAATAAAGCATCCTTTGATCTTTCATGGTTTAACCCTGTAATCTGCTGAATAATTCTGGTTCCTCGATCAACAAGTTTTTCGTTTACCGCCATTAGATCAACCATAAGATTACCATATACCTTGCCCATAGATATCATGGTCGCGGTTGAAATCATATTTAGCGCCATCTTTGTTGCACTGCCAGCTTTCATTCTAGTAGAACCCGTTATAATCTCAGGTCCTGTATCAATACTAATAACTACATCAACTTTAGTAGTTAAAAAAGGTACTGGGTTTGTAATAATATAAGCCGTTTTTGAGCCTTTTTCTTTTGCATACTCCAAGGCAGAGATAACATACTTAGCAGCGCCACTACAGCTTATCCCAATAACTAAATCTTTTATCGTTATATCAAACTTTTTTAGATCTTCTATAGCAGACTCTGATTTATCCTCTGCTCCTTCAATAGAATTCCTAAGAGCTTTATCCCCACCAGCAATAATTCCGATAAACCAATCTGATGGAGCAGAGTAAGTTGGTGGGCACTCGGATGCATCTAGAACACCTAGCCGTCCACTGGTGCCCGCACCTATATAAAAAACACGGCCACCATCAACCAAAGATGTTTTGGCAAGGTTCACAACTTTTTCAATCTCAGGTAATGCTTTTCTAACCGCTATTGATACTTTTTGATCTTCATCATTAATTTTTTTGAGCGCTTCAGCAGTTGAAATTTGATCGATAGCAATTGTTTTATCGTTCTGTTTTTCTGTGTTTAGTGTTTCACGCTTTATCATAGTAATATAATTTACGATATATGCCTGCCTGGAAAAATATTACCCTTAGCTTACCAGGGAAAGACCTTAGAATAATTTCTGACAAGATTTTATTTATTAAAAGGATACTATCTGCAACAATAATTGACCGCCTTCCTGAAGAAAAATCAGATTGGTTTGATCAACCAGACAAACAGCAAAGCCTGACAGGAAAAACTCATTTAATCCAGCTCCTCGTATCAGCCACAACCGAATCAAAAGATTTGGTGAAAGATATAAGTAAACTTATCAATGATAATTCAGTTGATGTTATTTCTGAAGAAATATTTGAAGACCGAGATTGGATCAAACACTCAAAAAATCAGTTTAGCGAGATTAATATTTCTGATCATTTACGAATCATACCACCTTGGATAGCTGATGCAGGTTTCTCAGGAAAAACAATAATCATTGAACCGGGATCTGGTTTTGGAACCGGTTCGCACCCAACGACTCAGCTTTGTATTAAGTGGATGGAAACACATTTATCTTCAGGGGCTAGCGTTTTAGACTACGGCTGTGGATCGGGCATTCTATCTATTGCTGCTAAGATGATGGGCGCCAAAACAAGTTTAGGTATCGATAACGATTATCAGGCTCTCAGAAATGCTGAGCGTAATAAAGATTTAAACTCAGTAGACATTGAGCTTTTACATACAAGTAATTACAAAAACATATTCAAGTTTGATATCATCATTGCAAATATATTATTAAAAACAATTATCAGTTTAAAAGAAAAGCTGCTGTCTAGCCTGAATGCTAATGGAAAGCTATTGATAACTGGAATATTAAAAGACCAGGCTATAGAAATAATCAGCGCCTTCTCACCAGAGATCAGTCTTAGTATAATTACCGAACAAGAAGGTTGGTTACTCCTATTTGGAGAAAATAATTAGTGAGCTATACCTTGTTGAAATACTTTTTACTTTCACTCAACACTTTTGGTGCTAATATTATCGTTGAGATGACTGTTGGAATAACCATAAGTGCAAAAGCACTATCCATAAAATTAATAGCAATGTCTATAGATATTGCTGATGCTAAAACTATCATAATAACATAAAACCAGTTATAAACAATTTTCCACTTTGTACCAAACAAGTACGAAGTACACTTCCTACCATAGTATGAGTACCCAAACATAGTTGATAATGAAAACGTTAACACAGCAACCATTATTAATACTTTGCCTAAAAAGCCTAGTTCATGCTCGAACGCAGATACTGTCATTGAAACACCATTAAGGTCTTCAGTATAAACTCCACTTAGCAGGATCACTATCGCAGTAATGGAGCAAACAATAATCGTGTCAATAAAAGGTCCTAACATAGCCACCAGTCCTTCTCTAACAGGTTCTTTTGTCTTCGCCGCACCATGTGCCATTGTCTCTGTACCCGTACCAGCCTCATTTGAGAAAAGTCCACGTCTGACACCAATACTAATCAGGGAACCTATCGCTCCTCCGGCTACAGCATTTCCGCTAAACGCATCTTCAATAATCAATGAAAAAATATTTGGCACGCTTCCAATATTTTTTCCAATAATAATAATGGCTGCTATCAAATATATACCTACCATTGCTGGAACCATCTTGGACGCAACTTTAGCAATTCTTTTTATACCACCAAATATCACAATACCTACTAATGTAGCAACAATGCAGCCAGTAATAAGATCACCAGTAACAATATCTCCCTGAAAAATTCCATATGGTTTATATAGATATTCTCGGATAATCTGGGATAACTGATTAGCCTGAAAAAAAATAGTGCAACCAAATAATCCTGAAACGCTGAACATAATTGCCAGAGGTTTAAATTTTTCTCCTAGACCTTCTTCAATATAATACATCACTCCTCCCTGGATCTCACCCAAGTCATCCTTACCACGATACATTAGGGCTAGTGTACATGTAAAAAATTTTGTACTCATTCCTAAGATTGCAGTGCACCACATCCAAAAGATTGCACCTGGTCCACCTGTCTGAATTGCCAAGGCTACACCCGCAATATTACCCATTCCTACTGTACTCGATAGTGCACTAGATAGTGCTTCAAAATGTGTTATCTGTCCTGGATCATCCTCTGAATCATATTTTCCAAGAAGGATATCAATCGCATGTCTAAGATAAACAAAAGGGACTAACCTAGAGACTATTGAAAAATAAAAGCCTCCGCCTAATAATAGAATAACCAAGGGCGTCCCCCATAAAAAATTAGCCGTAGATGCCATGAACCCATCTATCGTGTCATATAAATTCATATTCGAACCTATTTTTTTATTGCTTCATTATTATCAAATTAGATTATTATTCCAAGCAATTTAATGTTATATAAGTTAGACAGATACTTACTTAAGCAATTTTTTTCAATACTTGGTCTTTCGATCCTTGGGTTTGTTACAATATTCCTAATTGTAGATCTTATAGAAAATTTAGATCGTTTTATTGATAATGGCGTTCCAGGTAGAATTATTATTAACTATTATGTGTACACTATTCCTTGGTTTATCAGCGTAGCGCTACCAATGTCGATGTTAATATCCACTGTTTTTGGCGTAGGTATGCTGGTAAAACGAAACGAATGGACCGCAATGAAATCATCAGGGATAAGTCTTTACAGACTTTCCACTCCATTACTATTAACAGGTCTAATGATAAGCATACTTTCATTCATCCTGGATAATCAACTAGTCTCATTGGGCAATGAAAAAAGATATACAATTGATCGTGATTATGTGAAAAAAAGATCCCGACATAAGTTAAAGAACACATTAAAAAATATTTTTATTCAAAAAAATAAAACCATTCATATTGGGATGGAAAAATATAATATCAAGGATATGTCTGGAAACGTGCTGACATGGGTTGATCTAGGTTCAGATATTATCAAACAAAGAATTGATGCAAAAAAAATAATATATATTGATGATTCATTAACATGGAAAATTTCAAACTATTCGATCCGAAAGTTTGAAAATGGTATTGAAACTAGTGTCTTTTTATCAGATAAAGATACACTTATTGACCTGAGTTTTACACCAGAGGATATAAACAGACAGGCACGTTTCCCCGATGAGCTAGACTATTTTGAGCTGACATCAATTATATCTGAGTTAAAAAATAATGGAGTAAAAACAGTCCGTTGGGAGGTTACAAGATATCTTAAGGTATCTTTCGCTTTAACAAATTTTATCGTGGTATTGTGTGGAATCCCACTTGTTGTCTTTAGAGAAAAAAATAGCCTTTCCTTTGGAATAGGCATGAGCGTGTTTGTGATATTCGGTTACTATGCTTTTATAAAGTTTGGCCAGTCGATGGGCTTTAAAGGACAGCTAACGCCAATATTATCTGCCTGGCTCGGGAATATAGTTTTTTTTATTGGGGGAGTTGTTCTGCTTGTTCGGGCGAGGAAGTAGCCTCAGAAGAACTATCTTTCTTTTTTGATCTATTTTTCTTTAGTCGGTTAAAGAGACCTCTTAATCCTTTATCGGAGCTTTGTTTTTCAGCATCAGATTTCCAGCCTCCAAAAGCGGTCAATGTAAATCCAGTGGAAAGATTAAACCCTTTCATAGTGTGCAACCAGGTACCATTTCTAAAAGCAAACCCGAGGTCCCATATGAGTGGACCTTTTCTATAACCAATTCCCATAGATAATTCTTTAAGATCAGCACCAGCCCATGAGTATCCAATGCGTAGTGGCAAGGATTCCATTTTTGTCCATTCAAGACCTATAGACCATCTCCATTTAGCTCTGGCATAGTATTTATCCTGGAAACCAGCGACAAGGTCAGATGCAATGATATATGTAGGCATTTTCTTTGAAAATCCAAATCTAAACAATGCTGGATACCTTGTCTCAAACATTCGTGGGTTCCCATTTGCCAATGTGTCTTTAATAAACACTGTGTTATTTGTAAACAATGAATCCTGATTAAGGTTATCCGCTCTTAGTGTATCAATATTATATGTATACAGAATAGATTCATCATCGCCAACGGTTTCACCTCCCCATTTAAATGGATAAAACCCGCTAAAAAGTTTCGGATTGTTTGATAAAAAGTCCTTCATACCTGAAGGCCTGTTCCACTCAATAGTACCAAACACATTAATCATTGATGCACCCAATGACCATCCGTTTATCTCTTTGGTTATAATACCTAAGTCTAAACCGAAACCTT
>Ga0257113_1000506_pt1 | contig 12940 bp, 13 predicted proteins | sample LP_taG_4_FD_191568 | JGI IMG/M metagenome (GOLD analysis project Ga0257113, IMG submission 191568) | Marine microbial communities from Northeast Subartic Pacific Ocean, Canada - LP_J_2015_P26_2000m | ecosystem: Environmental > Aquatic > Marine > Oceanic | place: Canada: Northeast Subartic... | reverse complement strand
AATATTGAAAATTTCCATCATTTTGATACATAGTAATAGATTTATTTATTATGCGATGAATTTGTACAGATAAAAAAATTGACCTTGGATGATGATGTTAAAAAAGTTTTTTTGGAAACCTTTCCTACACTTTCTGAATCAGATTTTGAATGGGGCAAAACACAAAAAGACTATGAAAACTGGGATTCTTTTGCACAATTAAACCTAATAACACTTGCAGAGGCAAAATTTGAAATCACCTTTTCGGACGATGAGATTACTTCTATTTTTAGTGCAAAAAATCTTTTAGAATGTATAAAATCACACATATGAACACTGTAGCTGACTTCCTCAATAACTCGTACAGAATACACCCAGACAAGATTGCTATTATTGATAATAATTCAAAACTAACCTATTCTGAACTCCATGAAGAGGTAAATAATTTTTCATCATTTTTGAATAAATTTCCTAAGAATTCTGTTGTTAGCTTACTATTTGCTAATACTCATGAATTCGTTATTTCATATCTTGGTACAATAAACTCGGGATGCATAGCTCATCTAATACCGATCGGGATTTCTCAAAAAAATCTCATGGATCAGATCTCCTCGGCAAAACCAAAATTAGTACTATCTTCAGAAAACTACTTTTCCAAAATAGCAGAAATAGAATCGGAAAATATAGAAAAATTAAGATTCTCGGAAGTTAAGAAAACGTCTTACCAAGATCGTAAACCACAGCCATCAGATTATGCTTACCTGATTTATACATCGGGCACAACATCCTCTCCAAAGGGAGTTCCAGTAACTCATTCTAACTGTGTTTTTACTACAGCCAATATTGTTAGAACGTTACAGTATTCGCAAGATGATATTGACGTTTTACCATTATCACTATCACATTCTTTTGGGCTTGGTTGTTTACACACTTCATTTTATGTTGGTAGTACGTTGATTATTCATAAAACTATTGAAATTCCTCAAATTATTGACTCAATCAAAAATTATAATGCTAGTACTCTAGCTGCAATTCCATCCACACTATCAAAAATTGTATCAAATGGTTTTGATGATTCATCTAACACGTTATCAAATCTTAGATTAATTATAACAAATAGTACATTTTTGCCGCCTGAAACAACAAAAAAATTAAAAAAAATTTTAAAGAATGGAAAGGTCGCAACGTATTATGGATTGACTGAGGCATCAAGATCAACTTTCATGATATTTGATGGTGACAACAACATTGAATCAGTTGGAAAATCTTCGGATGGAATTTCATTAAAACTTATTTCGAATAATGACGAGTCTACAATTGGCGAAGTTTGGATTAAAGGTCATAATGTTATTGGTAATTATTGGAGTGATGAGCATACTAAAGAAAATCTTATTGATGGCTGGTTAAAAACTGGTGATTTAGGTAGAATTGATGATGATGGTTATCTCTATATTTTAGGCAGAGTTGATGATCTGATCAATATATCTGGAGAAAAGGTATATCCTCAGGAAATTGAAAGAGTAGTGAAGGTTTTAACTGGAATTGACGATGTTGTTGCTAGTCCTATGAAACATGATGTGTTTGGAGAAGTGATAAAATTATTTGTAAAGAAATCTGCAGAATCTGATATATCCAAAACTGATATTTTAACTCACTGTATAAAAAATCTTGAACGATTCAAGGTGCCAGCAAAGATTGAGTTTGTTGAAGATTTTCCACGTACAGACTATGGAAAAATTAAGCGATTCATGTTAAAATAATAAAATTGTGAGAAAGTCATGGACGCAGAAGATGTTTTTTCTCAAAATGAGAAAGAGATAATGGATTTTTATGGTCTGAAGGGAAGTTTTGGAAAACTAAGAATTCGTGCAAAAATTTTGAAAACTTGGATTCTCCATAAAAGCGCATATTCATCCATAAATTCTTCTTGGATAATCAGAATGCAGCGTTCAAGAGGAGTAAAAATTGGAAAAAATTGTCACATATCTCCTTACGTCTTAATTGATTTGATTTATCCAAGTATGATTAGTATTGGAAATAATGTTACGATTGGTTCTAATACTATGGTTTTTGCGCATTACAATCCAACAGCAAATGCACTTTTAAAAGAAAATGGTTATCCAAGAGAGGTTAAGAAAGTAACAATAAATGATGGTGCTGTAATTGGTCCTGGAAGTATTATTGCTGCAGGAACAACAATAGGAAAAAATTCAATCATTGGCGCTGGTAGTGTTGTTAGTAATGAGATTCCGGATTATTCAGTTGCTATTGGAAATCCTGCACGTATAATTAAAAAGATTAAATTTTAAAATGAATCTATTAGGAATTGATTTTGAAGATTGGTTTCATCCTCAATTAGTTCAACCATACGTAAAAAACATTAAACATGAACCAACTATGTTTAAAGGATTAGATAAAATAATTGAGCTCCTAAGAACAACTGAAACATCTGCAACATTTTTTGTTGTTGGCAAATTATTAGAAACAAATCCAGAAATACTTGACAAAATAATTGAAAATGGTCATGAAATTGGCTTTCACACAATGAATCATGATAGAATAGATGCCAATGAATTTAAAGAAAATTTTGCTAACGAAATACAAACATTTTCTAAATTAACAAACAAAAAATCAAAGGGATTTCGTGCGCCTACATTTTCATTGAATAAATCTAGCTCATGGATTATTGATTCACTTGGAAAATCAAATTATACGTATGATAGTAGTGTAGTTCCGGTAAAAACAGAACTATATGGAATTCCTGACGCTGGAATCAGACCTTATAGAATTTCATCCAAATCTATAGAAAAAGACGATGAAAGCGGGAGAATAATTGAATTTCCAATATTAGTAACTAAATTTTTGGGAAAAAAAATTCCTGCTGGAGGAGGGTTTTATCTTAGAACATTACCTTCCCGAATCATAAAAAATGCAATAAACAACTATCAAAAACAGAAGATTCCTGCTACATTTTATATTCATTCTTGGGAATTAACACCTGAATATATGCCTAAAATTAAACTTCCAACAAAAGAAAATTTTGTTACATTTCATAATATCAATAAAGCATTTGGAAAAATGAAGAAAATCCTAGAAGAATTTGAATTTACAACATTTTCGAAATTTATGTCAAAACATATGTAGACATTATATGTTTTTACGATTGGTTAGTTGGTGAAGAAGACCAACCAGTTTGTTCTGAATAGCCTTCTAATGTAATTTGAAAACCAGTTCTTTCTACATCTTTTGAGATGTATCTAACACCATGTGCAGCTTTTGGTCCATCATGAAATAGTGCAACAGAATTATCAAGATTATACGGTTCAAATATTATAGAAGATTCATCTTCTTCAGTGGCCATATAAGTTCCTCCAGGATCACCATGATTCCAGTTCTTTGCAAAATATAACATAATCACTAAAGTGCTAGGTCCTATATTGTGTATGTGAGGTAATTGGAATCCACCTCTCTTGTAATTCATAAAGAAAAAATGTTTTAATTTTGAAACTGGTACTCCAGAAAATTCTCTGAAATGTTTTACAAATTCTTCAGTTTCAGCATATCTTTTTAGCTTATTCCAATATTCACTTAATGTAGGATCATCACATGTTTGGGTAACCACATTTGGAGAAATATTATTCCATGTTCTAAAATATTGTACTTTTTCCATATCAGAGAATAGAGTCCAACTTTGATCAATTTTAGGATATGATGAGTATAATTTTTCATAAAAATTTTTATCAAAAAAATCTTCCACAAAACCAAATTTGAACGGTTTTTGGTTTTTAAAGTTTGAGGATTGATTTGATAAATTATCCCAATTAATGATATTTGAGAAATCTTCAGTGCTCAATTTCGTTTTGAATCTCCGTATTAATTCTGTATAATATAGAAGTAAATGTTTTCTTATACATTCGTTTTATGATAGGTGTAAGGAAAATAAACTTTGATTTTAATTTTAGATCAATTTTTATTAAGATGAGAGTTTCTCTGTCTTTAGTTTCAAGTATTATATTGATTTGCGTTCCTTTTGCAGGTCCTTCAATTATTTTAGTTTCTAATTCATTCTGTTTGAGAGTATGCAAACTTTTTTGAGTAAACTCCATTTTTAAAAATGATTTAGAAATTATTGTTTCTTCAGTAATGATCTGATTATTTTCTAATATGTTTCCTTCATATTCATTAAGATGTAGTATTTTGATATTTTGTAATTGGAGAGGTAAATAAGTACTAAAATTCTCAAAATCAATAATTTTTTTATATATTCTATCAGATGAACTCGGGACTGTAAGAGAAAAACTTAGAGTCAATAAATCATCTCACTAGACTCAAAAAAGTTTAATGTTTTTTTAATTCCTTCATCAACTGAAACTTTTGGTTTCCATCCTAGAGATTTTAATTTTGAATTATTTACGACAAAATTTCCAACATCGACTTTTTTAGTATATTTTGGAGTAGGAGGAAAATTTATTTTACAATCAGTCAAATTTTGTAAAATCTTTGCAAATTTTTTAAACCAAAGTTTTTTTCCTGATGAAATCCAATATAACTCACCTGATTTTCCTTTTTTAATAATTGTAATAATACCGTTAACCACATCGTCAACATAGATTAAATCTCTAAAGAATTCTCCCTTGTTGAATATATTCACTTTTTCATTTTTGAATGCTTGGTGAATTAAAAAATTTACCGCGTTTTTAGTTGGTATCGTTTGTTCCCGTGGACCATATGAATTTGTTATTCGAAAAATGTTTGTATTAATTCCATATAGGTTATGATAAATTTTACAGAGATGTTCACTTGCTAGTCTATTAGTTCCATATATCGTAGTTGGATTACATGGCGTTTTTTCATTCACAGGAAGTTTTTGGGGTTTGCCAATAACAATAAATGTACTTCCAAGAATAAACCTGCACGGTAATTTCATTTCTCGAATTTTCTCTAACATAAATAAAGTTGTTTTAATGTTGGAGTCTACATCTTGAAGAGGCCTCTCAAATGATTTAGAATGAGAAGTATTTCCAGCTAAATGAATTATCATATCTGGTTTGAAATTTTCCATGATTGTTCCAACTTTTTGAAAATTAGTTATATCCATTTTTTTTATATGGATTTTTTTATTTTGTATTGAGATATTTGATTTTTTTACGAGAGATTTTGTTAGGATCATTATTTTATGATTTTTTTTAATCAGAGATTCCACAAGATGACTGCCAATGAAACCTAGACCGCCCGTAATCAGTAATTTCAATGAAATAATTCAAAAATCAGTAGTTAAAAGTCCATTTACACATTACTGCGAAAATATATTTCCGACCAACACCAATTTCACTATATGCATGATTTTTTCTCAAAATTACGGATTTTTTTAAATTCAAGAAAGGTTTTCAAAAATTGGTACATTTACCCTAACCTATATTATAAACGAAACAAAAATGTACATGCAATTTTTGAAACTAGAAATAATTTAAAAATCAAAATTCGCGTTAATTCTACTGATCTCATGGCACTTACGAACGTGTGGATGATTAATGAATATGAAGTTGAAAAATTAAATATAAAAAATAATGATGTGATAATAGATATTGGTGCCCATATAGGATTATTTTCATTGTTGGTTTCAAAATTTTGTTATAGTGGAAAAATTTTTTGTTTTGAACCAAATCAGGAGAATTTTGATATGTTAACTTCCAACATAAATTATAATAAATTAGAAAATATTATTCCATTTAATCTAGCGGTTACAAAAAATGAATCTGAAGTAAAACTGTTTTTAGATGATGATCAATCAGCTCATAGTATATTCCAGAATGGTAAAGATGCAATTACAGTAAAATCAATTTCTTTAGAAAAAATTTTTGACAGAAATAATATTGATTTTTGTAAAGTTTTAAAATTAGATTGTGAAGGTGCGGAGTATGAAATTATAGATTCTCTTCCTAAAGAATATTTTAACAGAATTAAAAATATAATAATTGAATATCATTATGCAGATTCAAAACCTGAACCTGTTAGAGAACTAATTTCTAAAATTAAAAATGAGGGTTTTCAGATTACGACAAGACCACACTATAATGATATGGGCTTTTTAATAGCTACAAGATAATGTGTTTCAATGTAAATATTACTAATATAATATTTGATAAAAACTGAGTGAACACTAAATACTTTGAGTTAAAAAATGTGAATGTTATGAAAATTGCTCTAGTTTGTCCTGCATCATTACCAGCAACTCAATTTGGGGGAATAATGTTTTTGTGTGTCAATATTTCAAAAAAACTTTCCAGCATAGGTCACGATTTAACAATTTTTACGACAAATCTTGATTTTGCAAATAATACTAACACATTTAACAAGAAATTACCAAAAAAAGAGAAAGTAGAAAATTTTGTCATAAGAAGAACCAATGTTTGGTTTTCAATATTTCTTTTTTTTGTAAATCCTGGAATATATAAACAAATGATGAAAGATGATTTTGATATTATTCATGCAGTTGGAATAAGAAGTTTTCAAGCTTTTATTGCAGCTATTGTTTCTAAAAGGAAAAAAATTCCATTAGTGATTTCTGATCAGGGAGGATTAACAACTCATCCTGATTTGAAAGAGTCATCACTTAGTAAAAGAATTTTGATTAGATTACAACGGCCATTAATTAAATTCATAGTGAATCAATCATCAAGCGTAATTGTTCCAAATGAGTATGAAAAAAAAATATTTTTAAATTTTTGTGATGAGTCAAAAATTTCAATTGTCAGAAATGGAATTGATGTAAACGAGATGAAAATTTGGGATTCTGAATTTGCCAAAAAATTCACGAATAATGAAGAATTTATTTTATTTTTAGGTAGATTTCATGAAGTAAAAGGAATTGATACTCTTTTAGATGCAGTAAATCTTATCAAAAAGAAATTATCTTTAGAAAAGATCAAAGTGATGATAATGGGAGTTGATTTTGGATATGAAGAGAAAATGGAAAAAATTATCAGAAAGTTTGATCTTTCGGATAATATTTACATTATAAAAAAACCTAGACGAGAAGATGTAATTTCTGCATATAATACATGTAAGTTCTTAGTATTACCATCAAAATGGGAATTATCACCTCTTACACCTTTAGAGGGATTTGCATGTAAGAAAACCTTAGTTAGTACAACAGCACATGGTATTCCATATACAATTTCTCATAATGAGAATTGCATACTTGTTCCACCATCGGATCCACAAAGTCTCTCAGAAGCAATTTTAGAATTAATAAAGAATCCACAAAGATGCAATGAATTAGGCGAATCTGGATTCAGGATGGTTCTCAATGAAGGAAATTTAGATACAATGTCATCAAAAATTTTTTCAGTATATGAAAAAACTATAAAGTTAAACAAAGGCAATAGAGGCAAAGATTAATGAAAAAGATTAAAGATTCATTTTCAGATCCTTCAATAAAAGTTCCATTTTTTAGTCCATCCATATCTAATTTGGATAAAAAAGTAGTTACTGAAGCACTAAATGGAAAATTGCTTACAAATGGTCCAAGATTAACTCAATTTGAAAAAAAATTTGCTAGATTTGTAAATTCTAGATATGCTGTTGGAGTTTCTAATGCCACTGCAGGATTGCATTTGTCATTAAAAGTTCTTGGAGTTGGTAAGAATGATGAAGTCGTTGTTCCAGATATGACATTTGTTGCAACCGCAAATGCAGTTCTTTTATCAGGTGCAAAACCAGTTTTAGTAGATGTCGAAAAAGAAACAATGAATATTTCTCCAGAATCAATTTTTGCTAGCTTGTCTAAAAGAACAAAAGCAATTATTCCTGTTCATTTTGCAGGACGCCCATGCAATATGAAAAAGATTATGGGGATTGCAAAATCAAAAAAATTGTTTGTCATAGAAGATTGTGCACATGCAATAGGAACAAGAATTGATGGCAAACATGTTGGAACTTTTGGAGATTTTGGATGTTTCTCATTCTATCCAACCAAAAATATTACAACATTAGAAGGAGGTATGGTTATTTCAAAAAATAAGAAATTAACAGAATGTGTGAAGATTTTAAGAAATCATGGAATTTCACATTCATTAGTAGAAAGATATTCTAAAGGATATCCATGGGAATATGACATTAAAGAAGCAGGTTATAATTATAGACTTGATGAAATTCGTTCAGCATTAGGATTAAGTCAATTAAATAAAATTAATGAAATGAATGAGAAACGTAAGAATGCTTTCAAATATTATAATAAATTTTTAGTGAATATTCCTGGAATTTCTATTCCCAGTGAAGAAGATCTAAATTATAATTCATGTCATCTTTACGTATTACGAATATTAAAAAACAGATTTCCTATTTCGCGTGATCAATTATTTCAAGAATTATTATCTGCTGGAGTTCGAACTACTGTTCATTATAAGCCATTAAATAAATTTTCAATTTTTAGAAAATTAGGAAAAATAGGAGACAAACTTAAAAATTCTAATGAATTGTATGATGAGATTTTGTCACTCCCATTATACCCAGATATTAAGAAAGAAGACCAAAAAATTGTAATTAAAACAATTAGATCAATTCAAAAAAAATAAAATAATCTCATTTTCATTATATTCATAAATTAAGCTAGAATAACACGCTTTTGTTAGTATCTTTTATTCGTGAATATTATAACGGAAGATTTGGGTGAGAGTACATTTGGAACTAACAATCGGAATTCCTGCATTTAATGAAGAAAAGAATATAGCTTCGATAATTGTCAATCTCAAAAAAATAACACCAAAAATCATTGTGTGCAATGATGGATCAACAGATTCTACAGGAATAATTGCAGAAGAATTAGGTGCGATAGTGATTAATCATCAAAAAAATCAGGGATATGGTGCAGCAATAAGAAGCATATTCCTGAAAGCAAAAGAGATCAAATCAGAAGTTTTGATTACATTGGATGCAGATGGGCAACACGATGTGAATGATATCGAAAAAATTCTTAAGCCAATAACTAATAATAAATGTGATATAGTGATTGGTTCTAGATTTTTAGGTAAATCACAAAATATGCCAAGTTACAGAAAATTTGGAATAAACGTAATTACAAAGATTACTAATGCATCAATAAAAGATAGCCTTTCTGATTCTCAAAGTGGTTTTAGAGGATATAACAAGAAAGTAATAGAAACAATTTCACCATCAGAATCAGGAATGGGAGTATCTACAGAAATTCTTATCAAAGCAAGTAATAAAAATTTCAAAATTGGAGAAGTGCCAATTATAGTAAGTTATGGTGGAGATACATCCACACACAATCCAGTTTCTCATGGAACATCGGTATTATTTAGTACTTTGAAATTCACATCAATTGAACATCCTTTAAAATTTTATGGGATTCCTGCAGTCATATTTTTAATTATTGGCATATCATTTTCAGTATGGTCAATTCAAATTTATTCCGAAGAAGGTAGTTTGATTACAAACATTACATTGATTGGTGCTACAACGGTCATAATAGGTTTAATCTTGAGCATAGCTGCAATACTTCTTTATTCTTTAGTAAGTATAGTTAGAGAAAATAATTCAAAATAATAGAATATAGATTTCCTAGGAAGATAAAGATGGTATGTAAATGAATAAGATTAGTGAAAAAATAAAAAAAATTCTGACGACAAACAAGAATCTTTCAAGCGTAGCTTCTGCCCACAAGGGACTACTATTAATTGGCTCGTCTGGTATCATAGGTAGTGCTATTTCAGCAGCATTCTGGCTTTTAGTAGCATCATTGTTGTCAGTTGAGGAATATGGTGAGATTAGTTATTTCATAGCTATAGCATCATTAGGAATATGCTGCATCGTAGGATCACCGCAAACATTGACGGTATATTCTACAAAACATCCGAAAATTATTCCAACATTACTACTTCTTACATTAATTTTTGCTGGAATAGGTTCATTGATTGCTTTTCTTATAGTTCAAAGATTTGAAATAATTACTCTTATTTTTTCGTTTATAGTTTTGGAAGCATCTTTAACTCTTTTACTTGGGAAAAAATTGTATTCCAAATATTCAAAATTTTTACTAACACAAAAAATACTTCAATTTGTAATTGGAATAAGCCTGTCTTTTTCATTAGGTCTTAATGGAATTTTAATAGGAATTGTGTTAGCAAACTTTTCATTAATTCCTATTTTTTATAAAGAATTAAGAAATTATAAAATTGATTTTTCGTTATTAAAACCAAAAAAAGAATTCATAATTAATAATGAGGTAATTTATCTCATCTCAGTTTTTAGAAGAGATATTGATAAAATTATTATTGTACCAATATTAGGTTTTACAGTTTTAGGCAACTTCGCATTGACACTTCAATTTTTTGCAATTATGATGATTATATCTTCTATTTCATTCGAGTATTTACTACCTAAGGATGTAGGTGGAGAGAAAAATGCCAACTTAAAAAAATTTTTAATCTTAGTTTCTGTTCTAATTGCATTATCTGGATTCTTTTTTTCTCCATATTTTATTGAAAATTTCTTTACAAAATTTAGTGAATCTATTATTCCAATACAAATTGCATCTTTTTGCGTAATTCCAAGTACAATATCTATGATACTCTTCTCAAAAATTTTGGCACTTGAGAAAAGCAGATTTTTAATAATAGCAAACTTGGTGCAATTATGTGCTATATTAATCGGAACTATATATCTCGGAATACTTTACAGTATTATTGGAGTTACAGTTGCATTCATTTTAGGTAATACTATATACGCAATTACTTTAGCAATTATAAATTACAAATATGTGGGGAAGAAAAAATTTGACATTTAAAGAGAATTTAGGGTTGGTTTATTTTGTATTACCTTTTATTTCAATAGTTGATAATAAAATTTCGTTAATTTGTTCTATTTTATTTGGAAAATCTGAATATAGAATTAAAATAAAAAATACAATTATTAAAATTCCTAGAAATAGGTTTAATTCGTTAAGAGACTTGCTTGCTTCTTTAACTTATTCAATTTCTTATTCATTCGATTCATCAGGGAATTTAGAAATTTCATTTGATGAAAACAGTAAATTTAAGATTTCATTGAACGAATTATCCTTTGAGGATGTTAATTTGTTGGAATTACTTCATCTTGGAAATAAGCATTGTGCAAATTTTCAAAATAGCGTTCCATTTCTAGACGTTCGAAAGCAAACTTATGGTATAGTCTCTGAAAATGGTAAAAAAATCATCATTACATCAAATGGAATTAAATTTTTTCTGGATTCAATTCATGCCGGAAATACAATTATTGAAACTTTTGTGAGAGAAATACATTCAATAAATCCCAAAATTGATTGGAATAATAAGATCGTAGTAGATGTTGGTGCTGAATGTGGTGACACACCATTATATTTTGCTAGTATGGGCGCAAATGTATTCGCATTTGAACCTTTAAAAAAACATTTTGAATTTTTTAAAAAAAACTTGAGCCTAAATCCAACTCTATCTAAAAAAATTACTCCAATTAATGCTGCGATTGGTAAAGACGAACAATTGAAATTTTATGTGTCAGATAATAATGATGAATTTGGCTCCGTGAGCGCATCTTTTGTTTCTAACAACCAAAGTAAAAATTTTAAATATGAATTAGTGGATGGTTACAAATTAGAAACTGCTAGAAAAAAATTTGGTATTAATCATATTGATTTACTTAAAATGGATTGCAAAGAATGCGAATTCTATCTTACAGATGACGATTTAAAAGATATTGATAGAATAAAATTAGAATATGCAATAATAGATAAAAAATACAAACTAGACGATTTGTTGGATATTCTGAAAAGAAATGGGTTTATGTGTTCAATTTTTAGACATCTTGATACTACTAGAAGTTCAAACAGATTTGCTGGAACTATCTATGCAAGAAAAGTATAGTATGCCTTATTTTATTTGTGCCAGTTATTTTTTTAAAGAAAATGAGGTGTAGAAATTAAATAATAAAATTATCTCAATGGGTATTTTTAAGTCACAAAAATATAATATTTTAATAATTTCGATATTGGCAATTGTTTCATTATTATTTAGAATAAATTTTGCGTCTTTTGATATCCCAATTTTATTAGATGGATTAGAATATTATTCGTTTGGATATGAAGTTGCATTTTCACATAGTTATCCTGTAGGAATTTTGGGCACTAATGATGGCTGGTCGTTATTTCTATCTTCATTTTTCATGTTATTCAATAATACAGATTTTATGACATTGAATTTTGTTCAAAGAAGTCTGAGTATTTCATTATCAGTGATTACAGTAATACCTGTGTATTACCTTTGTAGACAGTTTGTTTCTGAACGATTTGCAGTAATTGGTGGTGTATTTTTCATTTTTGATCCAAGAATAATTAGTAATTCAACGTTAGGAATAATAGAACCACTTTTTATTTTTTTAAATGTATTAGTTCTGGTAACAATCTTTAAGAATAATTCTAAATTCATTTACTTATCATTTCTACTTATTGCTTTATCATCAATAGTACGATATGAAGGATTATTGATGATAATACCTGTTGCAATATTTTATTTTCTTAGATTCAGGTTTAATCAAAAAATAATAAGAAACTTTTTCATAGGATTAATAATATTTTTAATCATACTTTCGCCAATAGTTGTTTTAAGGACAAGTGCAAATGGAATGGATGGATTATCAAGTCATATTTTTCCAAGCGCATACATTTCTCAAGAACTAGATAAAAAATTAGATGATGAATCAATTGGTGGAAGAATGTATGATAATTTTATTCTAGACTTTAGCGTCAAGTCAGTTTTCAATACTTTGAAATATTTAGGATGGGTATCCATACCACTCTTTATCATTTTTTTACCGTTTGCCGCTTACAGAATATTTCAGAATAAAAACGACAAAATAAATTATTTATTATTATTTTCAGCATTTTTAATAATTCCTGCACTTTATGCTTACGGGAGAGAAATCCAGG
>Ga0257113_1000505_pt1 | contig 12964 bp, 9 predicted proteins | sample LP_taG_4_FD_191568 | JGI IMG/M metagenome (GOLD analysis project Ga0257113, IMG submission 191568) | Marine microbial communities from Northeast Subartic Pacific Ocean, Canada - LP_J_2015_P26_2000m | ecosystem: Environmental > Aquatic > Marine > Oceanic | place: Canada: Northeast Subartic Pacific... | reverse complement strand
ACAGAACAATATCAGCAACAATTAATTATGTCTGTAAATATCAATAGGGGGGGTGTGGTTGATTTTTTCACTAACTACAATGATAGTTTACCGGTATTCCAAGTAAAAATGAAAATTAGACACCTTCTTGTAAGAATAAAACCTAGTGAAAAAAGCCGTTTAGATGCTCTAGAAAAAATAGAAACCATACGAGAAAGAATCCTAACCGGCGAGTCTTTTTCAGATTTAGCTGAAAGATATTCTGCAGATCCAGGTTCAAAAAATAATGGTGGGTCTTTAGGGTACATACGTAGAAATCAAATGGTGAAAAATTTTGAGACAGTAGCCTTCACGCAAAACATAAATACGCTAAGTAAACCTATAGAAACACAGTTTGGTTTTCATATTTTGGAAACAACAGAAAAATCTGGTGAAAAAATAAAAGTCAGACACATTTTGATATCGCCAGCAATTAATGAAGATGATGAAACGCGTGCATACAATTATGCGATGACACTGCGAGACAGCTCTAAAAACCTAGATTCTTTTAAAAAATTAATAACAAAATTCTCTGATGATGATCCAACAAAAAAAATAGGCGGCGATTTAGGATGGATAAGTCCTACTAATTCACCAATTCCAGCGATTGCGGAAGTTTTAGGACTACTAGAAAAAGATGAGTGTAGTCGACCCGTTAAATCAGATTACGGATATCATTTATTATGGGTTGAGGCGGTAAAGCCGGGGGGCCCACCTTCACTTAATACACATTGGGTAGAAATAGAAGAAATAGCGCTTAACCATAAAAGAATGGTTTATTTCCAGGGTTGGGTGATGGATGCTCGTTCCAACTTTTTTATAGATATAAAGAAATAAATGTTACCTAAAAAAGATATTCACCGAATTATCAACAATTTATTCAATAATTATCTTTGTTTCGATTAGAATCATTTTTTCCAGACCATTTTCAAAGAATTAACAATACACCATAGTTTATACACATGAAGAAATAGTTTAATCAAACCCGTATTATATCATAATAACAAACAATTATATGGTTGAAAAAAATATTTATACACAACCATACTAATATATATTAATAATAAATAATTTTTATATTCTTATCTTAACTAATTATTTTACTTTTGTTCTCAGTAAAATAGATAAAAATGCCTTGTGAAATGGACCCGATTTAGGTAATCTTACAACAACTATTAATTGAGAATAAAACCATTAAATACTTGATCCACATACATAAAAATATATGAAAAATTCTACCTCGAAATCTGAACTTCAAAAAGCACTCCAAAAACTTTCTAAAGCAACACCAACCCGATCCACAATACCAATATTAAGCTGCGTTCTAATTGAGGCAGAAGAAACAGGAACAACACTTAGAACTACAGATCTTGAAATAACAATTATAACATCTATAGAAAGCAGTATTGAAGAAACAGGATCCGCGGCAATACCTCTTCAGACCCTATCAGAAATAACTTCTGAATTACCTGATGATACTCGTATAACAATAGATGTTAATAAAAATAATAATGTTAAAATAAATACAGACGTTGGATCCTATGATTTGATGGGTAAACCTGCCGATGAGTTTCCAGTAACCCCTGAAGTTGATCAACGCGTTGATGCAGGTATAGAAGCAAATATTTTGAACGAAATAATATCAACAGTTAGCTTTGCTGTAAGTAGAGATGACCTCAAACCAGCGCTTACGGGTGTTTATTTTAAGTTTGAAAATGACAGCCTTACTGCAGTTGCAACAGATGGTCATAGGCTCGCCAAATATGTTCGTAAAGATTTTAAGGCAGGACAATTTCAAGGAGAGGTTGTCGTTCCAAGGAAATTTTTAAATATAATTACTGCATATATTTCTAACGACGAACCCATACAACTTTGGTTAGGAGAAAATGTTTTCACTGCCACCATAGGCACGGACACAATATGTACCCGTATAATTGATGAACGTTTTCCAGACTATCAAAGTGTTATACCTACAGATAATGAAAAAGAGATTAGGGTTAATTGTACTAATTTGCTTTCAGCGGTTAAACGAGTTTCGATATTTTCAAATAAAGCCACCCACCAGATTGCTATACGCGCCGAAAGTGGGTCAGCAACAATAACAACAGAAGACCCAGAAAAAGCATCTAAAGCCAAGGAAACAATAGAATTAGAATATTCTGGAGACTCAATTGACGTGGGTTATAACGCTGCGTATTTAAAGGATGTATTAGCACATATGAATTCAAATGAGATAGTTATAAAGCTTAATACGCCAATCAGCGCCGGACTTTTTTATCCTACGCCAATCAGCGATAATGTAGAAATCACAATGTTGCTGATGCCTATTCGATTAAATGACTGAAACGCTATTAGCGGTCCAGCTAAAAAATGAAATCCATTAAAACTGTATTAAATACATATTTATTTAAAACGGGTCTCGATAAGGGCGTTAAACAGCAACAGGCAGTGAGTCTTTGGCCCACAGCCGTGGGTAAAAAAATAGCTGAAAACACAACCGTACAAGATGTTAAACACGGCATATTACTTGTACACGCAGAATCTCCTGTTTGGGCACAGGAACTACAATTTAAAAAGAAAGAAATTTTATCCAACCTTAACTCATCCCTGGGTAAAAAAACAATTAAGGACATCAGGTTTGTATGACTGAAGCGGTAGCGGCACCACCCACCTATAGCGCAGAGAACATCAAGGTTCTCGAGGGGATAGAGGCGGTTCGCAAACGGCCGGCAATGTATGTTGGTGATCTTGGAAAGCGGGGGCTACACCATCTTGTCTATGAGGTTGTTGATAATTCGATTGATGAAGCTCTTGCCGGCCACTGTACAAAAATAATAGTTACATTTAACGTTGATGGATCTGTGACAATCGAGGACAATGGGCGAGGTATACCGGTTGGTATTCACAAGGAAGAAAAGAAACCAGCTGTTGAGGTTGTTATGACAGTCTTGCATGCTGGCGGCAAGTTTGACAAAGACAGCTATAAGGTCTCTGGCGGGCTTCATGGCGTTGGCGTGTCTGTCGTAAACGCTTTATCTGAATGGCTGTGGGTGGAGGTAAAAAGAGACGGTAAGAAACACAAGCAGGACTACAAGAAAGGAATCACACAAAACAAATTAAAAGAAATAGGCACAACAAAAAAAGCCGGCACAAAGGTTTGTTTTCTTCCAGATCAAGAAATTTTTAATCAAATTATTTTCGAATACAGCATTATTGCTGAACGTCTTAGGGAGTTGGCCTATTTAAATCACGGACTAGAGATAATTCTAAAGGACGAGCGCTCAGATGAGCTAGCATCAGACACTTTTAAGTTTAAGGGCGGTTTAAGTGATTTTGTCAGATACCTAGACAAAAAAAACCATCCGCTGCACAATAAAATAGTCACCGTTAAAAAGGAAGATACGCAGGTTCCTGTAGACGTTGCACTGCGATATAGTAACACCTATAATGACAACATTCTAACCTTTGTTAACAATATTAACACCATAGAGGGAGGAACCCATCTTTCAGGTTTTCGGTCTGCACTAACCAGGTCTATGAACGTTTATGCAGCAAAGAACAATTTAATAAAATCTAAAAAAAGCGATAAAATTACGCTTAGCGGTGAAGATTTTCGGGAAGGGCTTACAGCGATTATAAGCATAAAGGTTGCTGAGCCGCAGTTTGAAGGCCAAACAAAGACAAAGCTAGGTAATGGTGACGTAAAGGGGGTTGTTGATAAGGCTGTTTATGAGGGTATTTTGGATTTTCTAGAACAAAACCCTTCTATTGGTAGGCGCATTATTGAGAAAGCGCTCTTGGCCGCTCGTAGCCGGTCGGCGGCTAGAAAAGCGCGTGAACTTATTCGTAGAAAAAGCGCCCTGGGAGGCTCTTCCCTTCCGGGAAAGCTTGCCGATTGCTCTAATCGAGATCCCGCATTTTGTGAGCTTTATTTAGTAGAAGGAGATTCTGCAGGTGGCTCAGCAAAGCAGGGGAGAGATCGCCATACGCAGGCCATATTACCACTTCGGGGAAAGGTTATCAACTCAGAAAAGGCGCGCATAGACAAGCTTCTTTCAAATAACGAAGTACAATCTATGATAACAGCCCTAGGAACGGGCTTTGGAGGTGCGGAGGATGAGACAGGTGAAAGATCTGCTGGTGATTTTGATATAGAAAAATTACGCTATCACAAAGTTATTATCATGACAGACGCAGACGTAGACGGTTCCCATATACGCACCTTACTGCTCACGTTTTTCTACCGTAAGATGAAAGGCATTATTGATGGTGGCTATTTATATTTAGCACTACCACCCCTTTATCGGGTTTCTCAGGGAAAAAAGGAGGCCTACGCCTATGATGACAACGAAAAAAATCTTACAGTTGAGCGAATGCAGAAAAACAATAAAAACACCAAAATTAACGTTCAGCGCTATAAGGGCTTGGGTGAAATGAACCCAGAACAGCTTTGGGAAACAACAATGGATCCAGAGCGGAGAACGCTAATGCAGGTTACTGTAGAAAGCGCTAGCGTGGCAACAGAGACCTTCCAAAACCTCATGGGCGCTGATGTGGAAGCCCGCCGCACATTCATTGAGACAAACGCTAAATTTGTCATAAACCTTGACGTTTAAAGCACTAGGAAGCATTAATGGTAGATTATAATAGAGACAACACCCTGCCACGCGACATAGTTGATGAAATGAATGAAAGTTATCTTAATTATTCTATGTCTGTGATCGTGTCTAGGGCGCTTCCAGATGTCAGGGATGGTTTAAAACCAATTCATAGAAGAATTCTTTACGGAATGTATGAGCTTGGATCCCACTGGAATCGCCCCTACAAAAAATCGGCGCGCATTGTGGGAGATGTTATGGGTAAGTATCATCCCCATGGAGACGCATCTATATATGATGCGCTTGTTAGAATGGCTCAAGATTTTTCAATGAGACACGAACTGGTAGATGGACAAGGAAATTTTGGTTCTGTGGATGGAGACAGGGCTGCGGCCATGCGTTACACGGAATCGCGAATGACAAAACTTTCTGGTGAAATGCTTAAGGATCTGGAAAAAAACACGGTTGACTTACAACCAAACTTTGATGAAACGCTAAACGAGCCTACCGTACTTCCAGCAGCTGTCCCAACCCTGTTAATTAATGGATCAGAAGGAATTGCTGTTGGTATGGCCACTAAAATACCGCCGCACAACATGAGAGAAATAATTAACGGACTTGTGGCGCTTATTGATGATAAAAACATTACAACATTAGAACTGATGGAACACATAAGGGGACCAGATTTTCCTACAGCAGGGCTGATATTGGGCGTGGATGGATTAATCCGAGCGTATGAGACTGGTCGAGGAAAAATAAAAATGCGTGCCCGGGCACACATTGAAACAACAAAAAGCGGTAAAGACAACATAGTGATAACAGAGCTTCCCTACCAAGTAAATAAGGCAAATCTGATTGAAAAGATAGCAGACCTGGCTCGAAATAAAAGAATACAAGGAATCACCGAGCTACGTGACGAGTCAGATAAGGATGGCGTTAGGGTTGTAATAGAATCAAAAAGAGACGCCGTGCCAGAAGTAATATTGAACCAACTCTACAAACACACACAACTTCAGGACACCTTTGGTATCATTTTATTAGCGCTGGTTGGGGGTGTGCCAAAAATAATGCCCATTAAAGAAGCCCTTAATCATTTTATCGATTTTCGCCATGAAATTGTTGTTCGCCGTACAGAGTTTGATTTAAAAGCCGCTGAAGCTCGGGCACACATTCTAGAAGGTTTAAAAATTGCTCTTGACAACATTGATGAGGTCATAAAAATTATTCGTGCGAGCAAGGACCCCCTATTTGCTAAGGAGGGCCTGATGAACAATTTTAACCTCTCTGAAAAACAGTCACAAGCAATTCTGGACATGCGCCTGCAAAGACTTACTGGCCTTGAGGTGAATAAGGTTGTTGAAGAATATAAAGATGTAATAAAGGTTATAGCCCACCTTAGGGGTATTCTTGAAAGTCACGGCAAAAGAATGTCAATTATTAAGACAGAACTTCAAGAAATGAAGGATCAATACGGTGATCCGCGTCGCACAGAAATTATTCCAGTTGACACCAATTTTTCAATGGAGGATATGATCGCCGACGAAGAAGTGGTGTTAACAATCACGCATGAGGGGTATATAAAGCGGACCGCGCTGAACACATATCGTACCCAGCGGCGCGGTGGGCGGGGCGTTCAAGGTGCGGCCAGCAAAGAAGAAGACTTTGTAGAACATCTTTTCATAGCCACCACCCACAACTATATGCTCTTTTTTACAGATCGTGGAAAATGCCACTGGTTGAAAGTGTATGATATTCCTCAAGGAGGGCGCGCAACACGTGGAAGAGCAATTGTAAACCTCATTGGTTGTGAGCCCGGTGAAAAAGTTGAGGCATTCGTTAGCGTAAAAGATTTTGATGATCAACATTTTATTGTTATGGCCACAAGGAATGGTCTTGTCAAAAAGACAGCATTATCAGCCTATAGTAAGCCACGAAAAGGCGGAATATATGCTATAGATATCCGCGAAGGAGACACTCTAATTGAAGCGCGAATTACCAACGGTGAAAACGACATTTTACTGGGTACGCGCGAAGGAAAATCAATTCGCTTTTCAGAAAAAAACATACGACCCACCGGAAGAAAAACAATGGGAGTAATAGGCATTAGGCTTGGGTCCAAAGAAGATTACGTTATTGCCATGCTAGTTGTGAAAAGAGAGGGAACAATCTTAGTAGCAACTGAAAAGGGTCTTGGTAAACGAACCGATGTGATTCAGTATAGAACCCAAACTCGGGGAGGTAAGGGTGTTATGACAATGCGCGTTACTGAAAAAACAGGAAAAATGGTTTCTATAATGGAAGTTGTGGATGCGGATGACCTAATTGTAATTACAAATAAGGGTGTTCTTATGCGTCAACCCGTATCTCAAATAAGAACAATAGGTCGTGTAACCCAGGGAGTTAAACTTGTTAAACTTGATGACGGAACAAAAATTTCTTCAATTTCCCGTGTTATTAACGAAGACACATCAAGAGATAATTATGATAAAACAGAAGATGGGAACGAGGATGAAATTAATGAGAAGACTGCCGGAGGTAACGATACAAACGAACAAGAGACAAATGAAAACATTGAGGCGTGAACCTAGTTGATAGAATTAGTTGGGTTAAAGATAAAGTTGACGCTGCACTAAAACAATGCAACCGTAGCGACAGTATCACCATTGTCGCTGCCACAAAAACACGAAACCCTGAAACCATTGAAACATGCGTTCGCAACGGCGTTGTTAATATTGGCGAGAACCGCGTACAGGAGGCCGTTAAAAAATTTAACGCCATCGAACCCGAACTGGTATACACTAAAAGAATGATTGGTCACCTGCAAACTAATAAAACAAATAAAGCACTACACATTTTTGACACCATAGATTCTGTAGACAGTCTACGCATAGCAAAACAACTGGCAAAAAAGTTAAAACACACCACAAAATCATTATCTGTATTATTAGAGATTAACACTAGCGGTGACAAAACAAAATTTGGCTTTGATCCAAACAACGATCAAGACCTGCTAGAATGCATATCCTTAGATGAAATCATTGTTGGTGGTCTGATGACCCTTGGGCCAGCATCACAAGAAAAGGACAGCACTAGCAAGGCCTTTACGCTGCTCAGGACAATCAAAGAAAATATTAATAGGCAGGTTGTCCGAGAGAAAAAGCTAACTATTTTGTCAATGGGGATGAGCAACGATTTTGAACTAGGAATATACCAGGGAAGCACAATGGTTAGACTAGGCACAGCATTATTTGGGCCCCGTTAAGAATGATCAATAAAACCGCTGAATTATATTATTTATGTGCGGGCCCCGGTGTCTGGGGGCTTGATATTGGGATATCCAAAAAACTGGCCGGACATTTTTTTGGTGTTATGAACAACAAATTGATTGTTTGGCCCAACAAACTTTCATCACCAAACTGTAATCCGAAAAATATTCATACCATAAAATTGTCAACAAAGAACAGAGATATTGTAATTATAGATCGTATAAAGTGCGAAACCCCCACGGTGAACATAGGTGGGCACGTGAACAGATCAGGTAAAAATTACTTAATTGGTATGACCCCACACGACAAATATCCCCAGTTTCCAGACATGACGCATATTTATAAAACACACCCACACAAATCAACGAAAACAGTACACACCGTTGGACCAAAACGCTATAAAGAAGCCGTACTAAACAGCAAAATAATTTGGAGTGAAGCAGTTGGTCTTGTTGCACCCGTTTTTCATTATTTAGGTTATAACGTAAAAGGAGTCGGAGTAAATAGCGTTAATTTGATCAAACAATATTTTCGTTGAATTTAGGCGGTTACCAAATTTTTGCCCGATCCAAGCCAAACCAAGAAAGAAAAATTGTTTAAATAATAACAACCACACACAGCCAAGCTCCGCCCTTGCGAGACTTTTTGTTTGAGGGGTTATGGGGAGGTTTTTCTACAAAAGACAACAAACGCTTTCTCGTTTCCCTAAGACAACTCCTTTGAAATCTGTATGCCAAGATTAACGTTGTTTATCGCCAAAGCCTTATTGGTTTCCAAGCCCCTTCCTCCCGTGTTTTTCATAATTTCTTTGAGCAAAAACGGCGTCAGATCCTTCCCTTTTATTTTCTTTTCTCGTGCACATTTAATGGCGCCATAGATGAACTTTTCTATTTCATTATCCGGGATTTCATCTTTTTCAGGAACAGGGTTAACGACCAGGGTTGACGCGCTCAGCCCCGCCTCCATGTTTTTTCGAAAAACACGAGCAGCTTCACCGGGGCTTTCTATGTACAAAAGGCCACAAAGCCCTGAATTGCGTGAATAAAAAGCCGGGAATTCATTTGTCTCAAATCCCAACACTGGAATTCCTAGGGTTTCCAACGCCTCTAGCGTCTTGGGCAGGTCAAGAACAGCCTTTGCTCCAGCCGAGACGACAACCATCGGTATTTGTGAAAGCGCAATCAAGTCCTGAGAAACGTCAAACGTTTTTTCAGCACCTCGGTGCACCCCTCCAATGCCGCCGGTGCTGAAAACGGAAAGTCCAGATTGGTGGGCAATGTGCATGGTAGCGGATACGGTTGTTCCCCCGCTCCATCTTTTTGCAATGGCGATGCCCAATTCCCGCCGTGACACTTTTTTAGTGAATGCATCTTTTGCTATGGATTCTATCTGCGCCCTTTCCAGCCCCACACAACACTCACCCTTAACAACGGCGATTGTAGCTGGAACCACTCCCTGTTGTCTACAAATAGATTCAGCCTTTAAGGCAAACTCAATATTGTCAGGGTGGGGCATGCCGTGCGCTATAATTGTCGATTCCAGCGCCAAAACCGGCTTCCCCTCAATTAGAGAAGATTCAACTTCCGTTGAAAAATGGATTTTCATTAACAATTCAGAATATTCACTGGGTTAATTTCAGCGCTGTTTTACTAAAAGACCATGAAAAGGATTGACCCTAAAAAATACAATCTGACGTCTCGAACCACCCTGTATAAAAACATGGACGATATTTTTATCATCATCGATCGAAAAAGTAGGATTATCATGAAAGACGGCTACAGAATATCCGAACAGGCCAAATCAATTTTGTCTGCAGAACCGGGTATCCGCATCCGCATCGCTACTTCTGCGCCCATGTGCATGAAAACAAAAGAGTATCTTCGGCAGGTTGACATTGAGGTCCTGGAATTAAACTCACTAAATATTTCTTCATAATGCTGAAATATATATTACAGCAGGACAAAGCCGTTTTCAAAGAGGTGTTTACGCTGGCATTCCCAGTAATTTTGTCCAACTTGAGTCGGGTTCTTATGAGCGTGGTTGATGTTGCCATGGTGGGCAGACTTGGTGCTGCGGCCCTGGCGGCCACCGGCATGGGCGCCATGCTTTTTTGGGGAGCCCTGAGCCTGGTTATTGGTATCCGGACGGGAGTTCAAACCGTTGCGTCCAGACGATTGGGACAGAAAAAATATGATCAATGCGGCACCGCCTTCCACAACGGGCTTTTGATGGCGACAGTTTATGGTCTTCCGGTGTCAATCGCCGGATGGTTGTTGGCGAAGGATTTCATCCCGTTTTTTATTAATGACATAAAAGCAACACCGCTTACCATTGAGTATTCTTCGATTGTATTCCTTGGTCTTCTTTTCTCGGCCTACAGCTTCGTTTTCCAAGGTTTTTACACGGGTGTTGAAAAAACGAAAATTCACATGAGGGTCGGCATTACTAGTAATGTAATAAATGTATATTTAAACGCTGGACTCATTTATGGATCTGAGGGGGTAAAATTATTTTTTTCTGAAACCACCCCATCGCTTTCTTTTTTATCTTATTTTTGGCAGTGGACAACTTTTCCAGCAATGGGCGTTAAGGGCGCTGCCATAGCAACTCTTGTCGCGTCGCTCTGGATGTTTGTCCATTACGGCGCATATCTTTTTTCAAGACAGATCAAAACAAGGTTTGCTGTTTTATCGTTATCAGTAGACAGTGTAATGATGAACCGTCAACTTAGATTGGCCGCACCGCAAGGATTGCAGGAAATGTTTATTGCCCTTGGGTGGTCTATGTTTTATAAAATTGTTGGCATGATAGGGCTTATAGAATTGGCAACTACTGAGCTTTTATTTACTATAATGCACGCGTCATTTATGCCCGCGCTGGGGGTGGGGCAAGCCTGCTCAACCCTTGTAAGCAAATATATGGGTGAAAATAAAATTAACAAATCCGAAGCAAGCATTAAAGAGTCAATTCGTCTGGCGGAATATATTATGGGTGTTATGGGCTTAAGCTTTATTCTGTTTCCAAAATATTATTTGTTTATTTTTACTGATGATCCAGAAATTCTTCGGTTGGGAATTTTCGGTTTGCGGATGATAGGAGCCGTGCAGTTTTTAGATGCTATAGGTTTTGTTCTTTGGTTTGCATTATCCGGCGCAGGTAATACGCTATTTCCTGCTGTTGTAGAGTCATGTCTAACCTGGGGTGTTATTGTTTTAGGGAGCTATGTGTTTGGGGTCGTTCTAGGATTGGGATTTAAAACGCTTTGGTTGCTGTTTCCTGTTTATATGGGTTTATTTGCAGGAATAATGGTATGGAAGGTAAGAAGAGGAGATTGGAAAAAAATTCAAATATGATGTCCACCAAGAAACTATATCTTCCTTATTATAAGATTAACCAAGAGGCATTAATTTACAGACCATGTCGAACCTAAAGAGAGAAGACATTGACCCGCAAGGGACCCAAGAATGGATAGAGTCTCTTGAAGATGAAATTGAAGAACGCGGTTTCGAGCGTACAAGGCATCTATTAGAAAAACTAGTAGATTATGCCTCTACTCGTGGAGCGCGCCCACCCTTTAACACAAACACACCTTTTGTAAATACTATTATTACAGACCAAGAGCCTGAATTTCCAGGCAACCGGGAAACCGAAAGAAAAATAAAATCATTTGTTAGGTGGAACGCAATGGCAATGGTGGTAAACGCGAATAAAAAATCCCCAGGTATTGGCGGACATATATCAACCTATGCGTCTGCAGCTAATTTATATGAAATAGGATTTAACCATTTTTTTAAAGGACCTAACCACCCGCAAGGTAGTGATCTAGTTTATTTTCAGGGACACGCATCTCCCGGTATATATGCAAGAGCTTATTTAGAGGGAAGACTTAATGAAGAAAAGTTACACGGCTTTCGCCGTGAACTTTCGCCAAACGGGGGCCTATCGTCATATCCCCACCCTTGGCTGATGCCAGATTTTTGGCAATTTGCTACAGTATCAATGGGGTTGGGCCCATTATTGGCTGTTTATCAGGCTAGGTTCATGAACTATTTAATTGACCGTGGCCTAATGGAAGATACGGGTCGCAAAGTATGGGCCTTTCTCGGTGATGGTGAAATGGATGAACCAGAATCGCTAGGCGGCTTAACACTGGCATCAAGAGAAAAGCTTGATAATCTAATTTTTGTTGTAAACTGTAATTTGCAAAGGCTGGATGGCCCGGTTAGAGGAAACAGTAAGGTAATCCAAGAGCTGGAGGGCGCTTTTCGTGGTGCCGGCTGGAATGTAATAAAAGTTATTTGGGGTTCAGATTTCGATCAATTACTTGAACATGAAAACGGGGATTTATTCTTACGTCGTGCCGAAGAGGTTGTTGACGGTGATTTACTAAAGTACGTTGTCGAAGGCGGAAGCTACCTTCGCGAACACTTTTATGGTAAATATCCAGAGCTATTAGAAATGGTAGCACACATTAACGATGAAGATCTTGGGAAAATGCGAATTGGCGGGCACGACCCAATCAAAGTGTTTGCCGCGTATTCAGAGGCAGTTAAGACAAAAGGAAAACCCACAGTTGTTCTTGCCAGAACCATAAAAGGATATGGCTTGGGTGAAGCGGGAGAAGGGCGAAACATCACTCATCAACAAAAAAAACTTAACGACGAAGAACTATTACGTTTTCGCGATCGTTTTGACATACCGTTGTCTGATTCCGAAGCATCCACAGCTCCATTTTATAAACCGGATGATAAAAGCGATGAAATAATATATATTAAAAACCAGCGTAAGAAGTTGGGCGGATTTTTACCCCATCGTCGCCGACAAGGCCCCGCCATAAAAATCCCTGATATATCATTATTTCAAGAGCTGTTGGACGGCTCAGGTGATCGGGAAATCTCAACCACCATGGCTTGCGTTCGAATGCTTACAATTCTAACAAAAGATAAGATAATCGGGAAGAACATTGTTCCTATAATACCAGATGAGGCACGAACGTTTGGCATGGATCCATTATTTAGACAGCTTGGTATTTATGCCCACGGGGGTCAAGTGTATGATCCCGTTGATTCTGATCAATTTCTT
>Ga0257113_1000499_pt1 | contig 13019 bp, 12 predicted proteins | sample LP_taG_4_FD_191568 | JGI IMG/M metagenome (GOLD analysis project Ga0257113, IMG submission 191568) | Marine microbial communities from Northeast Subartic Pacific Ocean, Canada - LP_J_2015_P26_2000m | ecosystem: Environmental > Aquatic > Marine > Oceanic | place: Canada: Northeast Subartic... | reverse complement strand
TTTAACTTTGTTGGAGAAGAGTGGAACATGAATAGCTCTATGATTGCATATTGGCAGGCAGGTAGCTATACGAACGATGATTACCGTTCTAGTATTCCAAGTATGATGGATTTTCCTTTGCAAAGTGCTTTAGTTCGTTCTCTAAAGAATAAAGACTCTTGGGACTCTGGTATCGGAGATGTATACAGAGTGATCGCAAATGATTTTGTTTATGGGAACCCATACAACCTAGTAGTTTTTGCCGGAAACCATGATATGCAGAGAATATATTCTCAGCTAGATCATAATTTTGATCTATATAAATTGGCTATGAGTTTCATCCTTACGACTCGTGGTATACCACAGATATACTATGGTACAGAAATAATCATGGAAAGTACGGGTGACCACGGAGAGTTGCGTAAGGATTTTCCAGGTGGATGGAAAGGTGACACGGTTAATGCGTTTAGTGGTAAAGGGCTTAGCAAGAAGCAAGCTGAGTCCCAGAATTTTTTAAAAACTCTGCTTAATTGGCGCAAGCAAAGCCTGGCTATTACAAAAGGCAACCTTATACACTATCCACCAACAGATGGTGTTTATGTATACTTCCGTTTATACGAGAATGATTTGGTAATGGTGCTAGTCAATAATAATCTGAAGCCTACCAAGGTGAATCTGGAACGATTTTATGAGGTTTTGGGTAAGAGTAAAATTGGCAAAAGTGTGATCGGTAATGTTGAGTATGATCTCAAACAGGATATCAAGATTGATAAGAAAAGTGTGCTGATCCTCGAGGTCAGCTAGGTTCTAGGTTTATGTGTTTTTTGGCATCGCGTACACACGTGTGTACCCCTTCCTGCTACCCTTATTTTTTTTATTATACTTGCACATTTAGGACAAGATTTACTCTGCCTCCCAAAAATTTTTAGTTCATTTGAGTAGTTCCCGGATCTTCCATTTAGAAAACTAAAGCTTATAAATGTGGTACCAAGTTGCCTGATTGATTCTTTTAAAATACTCTGTATTGCGCCATGGAGCTTAGAGATTTTGGCTTTGGGTATCGCACATGAGATTGAATTTGGATGAATACCGCTTTCCCATAGGCTTTCATCAACATAGATATTTCCTAAGCCAGAGACGAATGATTGGTCTAAAAGCAGTGCCTTTATGTTTCTCTTTTTCTTTTTCAGGTTTGTCAACAACCATTCGTATGTAAAATCTTTACCAAGAGGCTCAGGCCCGTGCATTTTGTTGATCTCTGATAGATCTTTGTACATATATATCCTACCGAACTTTCTTGTATCCTCAAAAATAAGATCCTTTGAGTTTTCAAGAAATATTACTGCGCTTGTATGTTTTGGTCTGAAGCCTTGTTCCAAAAGATAGAGCTTTCCTGTCATCCTCAGGTGTATGGCCAATAGGAAATTATCTAGCTCAATAATAATGAATTTTGCACGCCTACTAACATTTCGTATTTGATTCTTACCGGTAAGGTTTTTGGGCGTAAAATTATGCAGAACTTTTTCCCACACTGGCTCAATGCCTAAAATATTTTTCCCTACCAGATCAGGCTTAATATGATCTGCGACTGTTTGTACCTCAGGAAGCTCTGGCATCAACTATTCCTTGTAAATACTTCTTCTTTGAGTTTTTTCACTTTAATTATGACCAATGTACCAAATAGTGCTGCGGCATAGTGGACACTAGCAAAACTCATTCCAGTGATCGGATCATATACCTCTGTGATCCAGCCAGCCAGAAGAGCGCTGGATAGCATCATGATCCTTGTGTAGACCCCAAAAATAGTTTGTACCCGGCCCATAATATTATTTGGAATAACCTCCATTAAAAGTGTGCGTATAATAATCCTGGCTGCGTTGTTATGAAGGCCCATAAAAAAATAAGCGACTCCTGCCAGGTAGATTGTCGACATTAAAGGAGATATAAAACAACTTAATCCTGCCACACTGTAGCACAATAGTAGAGAGCCTTTTCGACCAATTTTATTAACCATTTTTGCAACCGCGATTGTTGATAACAATGCTCCGACACCATACATACCGTCCATGAGTCCATAGCCCCAGCTACCCTTTAAAAATATCTCTTTTGAGATTGTTATGGTCAAAACGCTTAAAGCACCCCAGATAGCAATGTCTGAAAGGATTGTGGTTAATCCCAGAAACAGGATACCAGTTTTTTCTTTTAGAAACATAAAACCTCTTGAAACAGCATAGACTATTTTTTCAGGGTGTTTTTCAGTATTCTGGCTAGTAAAAGGGGCCAGCGCAATCAGGACACCTGAGACAAGATAGGCAAACGCATTGAAATAGAGCGCTGTAAGAGGGCCATAAAGGTGTACAACAAACCCGCCCATGCTAGCTCCGAGTAAGGAACCAACCTGGTAGCTTGCGGACAGCAGGGCGTTCGCAGAAAAATAATCTTTGTCATCAACCAGTTCCTGTACAAAAGCCTGAGCCGTTGGCCAGAACAATGAGTTTCCAAGGCCCATGAGCATAACTACAGGGTATAAGAGTTTAAGATTAAAACCATTATGAATAAGCAAGTAGATAAAAACTGAAATGACAATTAATCTAAAAATATCCAGGTTCACAAGCAGCCACTTGCGGTTAACCTTGTCAATAATGATTCCTGCAACCAGGGCAAGCAGTAGTCCAGGCATTGTTGCCACGGCCATTATCTTTCCCAGTGCAAACTCTGAGTTGGTCTCTTCAAGCACAAGCCAGCTTACCGCGATCAGATTAAATCCGAATCCAACTAGAGAAATAATATTGCCTAAAAAGAAAAATAGAAACGTTCTGTCCCGTAATATTTTGATCATATCTTTTTAGTTTGTTCGGTTATGTGTTTTTAAGATTTAACTTTAAGTGAAAGTATAAATAATGAACCTTAAATTTAACCGCTTAAATAATCAAAGGTATTACCTATTGTAGTCAGACATAAATCAACAGCAATCATTGAAGCTTCCGCTTGGACAATTGTTTTACTCCTTTCATTCTTTACACTATCTGGTGCTAACAATAATCATAGGATAAATGATTTGATCTTGTGTGGACAGGGTGACGACGACCGATTTGGAGTAGGCGTTTTTCTTTTTTTCGTTGGCTTAGCTATTTTTTATAATAGTCTAAAAAATCTGAAAAAAAAGAGAATCTTTGAGAATATCCCCACATCAAAAATGCGCTCTGTTGCAATGGGTCTTGTTGAATTGAAAGGAAAAATAGCAGTGGCAGATAGCACGATAAAAGATCCGTTCGATGATAAGGACTGTGTTTATTGGAGTGTGACTATTGAGGAATATGTAAAAAGAGGAAAGAGTCATAAGTGGGCTACTCGCCACCAGTCAAGCGACAGCGTACCTTTTTTATTCAGCGATGACACAGGCTCTGTGCTGATCATCTCTATAAAAGCGGATATGACAAATGTGAAGCGGGATAGCTCATACGAGTCAGCCTTATTATTTTCAGAGGCATTGCCACTAAAAATCAGGCAATATTGTGATACGCACAAGGTAAAGCATAAAGGTTGGTTTGGCGGTAAACGAAAGATGCGTTGCAGAACAACCTATCTAGAGCCCAATGATCAGCTGTATATCATTGGCAATGCAAGGCCACTTACAGAAAAAGAAAGTAGCTATAGTAATAACGCCACAGCGGCTATTGATTACACAAAAGATGGTCATTTTTTAATTAGCGAAAAGTCAGAGAAAGAGCTCATTGATGCCTATGGAGGTCAATCATGGTTGGTGCCTTTGGGGGGAATATTGGCTGCAGTAGGATTAGGTTTAGTCTTAGATGTGTTTGGTTACTTTTAAGTTGAAAAGAACTATGAAATTCATTACGCTCATTTTTCTTATAATTATTTCCAGTGGCTGTGAAATAGACCGGGGTATTACGGTTCAGGAAGCGCATGAGAGTCTTGGCAGTGGGGACATATTGTTTCTTGATGTTAGAACCCGTCAAGAGTTTGTGAATGAAGGTAGAATAAAAAACGCTATGCTTATTCCTGTTAATGTTCTTGAAAGAAGGTTAACTGATCTAGAGCAGCACAGAGATAAAAAGATTATTGTTTACTGCAAAAGTGGTCGACGGTCTCAGATTGCGACGGAGATACTAAACAAAAATAATTTTAATGCCTACAATATGGATGGTGGGTTTTTAGCCTGGAAAGAATATACCCGTCCTTAATTAATGAGATCAAAAATCTCTACAGCACATACAAGATAGTGGATACAAAAAAAATCAGCAGTGCTGTTGCAGCGGCCTCACCCTTTTCACCAGGACTAACCTATATGACACTCAGTGCTGCATCGTTTTGTCTTATGACTGTATTTGTTAAGCTTGCCGGTAGTTCACTCTCTACAATACAGATTGTTTTTGTTCGAGGAACCTTCACGCTCATAGCTACAGGCATACTTATTTTTAGAGAGAGTATTTATCCATTCGGTAATCATAAGAGGCTGCTTGCGGCAAGAGGAATAATCGGCACTCTGGCACTGTTTCTTGTTTATGAGTCAATAAAAATATTTCCGCTTTCAGAGGCAACCGTAATCCAATACCTATTTCCTATTTTTACTGCTTTAGGGGCCGCACTAATTATTTCTGAGCCGCTAAATAAAAACATATTTGGTGCTATCATGGTTGGACTTTTTGGTGTATATACTGTCCTCGGGTTTCCTTTTTTAGTTACAGAGACCAATATCAATCTATATAGTGTCGGGATCGCAATAGCAGGAAGTTTTTTAACTGGAGTAGCCTATGTACTTGTTAGGCAAGCGACCAAGGTTAATGAGCATCCGCTGGTGGTGATGTTTTATTTTCCTTTGTTTACGGTTCCGATGTGTCTACCACTATTACTATCAAACTGGGTTCATCCAACATTAGAGGAATGGGGATTTTTATTATTAGTTGGCGTATGCACACAGCTCGGGCAATTTTTTCTTACCCATGGCTACAAAGAACTTCCGGCTGCAAAGGCTGCACCGCTGAGCTACGTACAGGTTCCGTTTGCGATGATAATGGGCGCCATATTTTTTGAGGAAGTCATAAGCCTAACATTTATTATTGGATCTCTGTTAGTCCTATTATCAATCATTATTGTAATGTCAAAAAGGCTTGAAAAATAATAAAATGATAAGAATCTTGGGCTATGCGAAAAGGGTGGTTCAGGAAAAAATAAATTTGTATAGTCAAATATAATTTATAGCACACTATTGGAGTAAATAATGAGTGAACGTAAGACAACAGATCATCTTGATATATATGAGGGAGATAATTATATCCTGATCACGACCACGCTGAGTGCTGGGCTAGAGCTAGTGGACGCGGTCGATGGATATATCCAACAGGGTTTTACCGTGGCCGCGAGCAGTAGTGGAGGCAGTAACATCCAAGTCCACATGGAAAAACCATTATAATAAAGACACGGGTTTAATTCCTTATTTAGTATGTATCTGCTACGGACCACAGCATTTCTATTATCATTGTCCCTTCTTTTTGCACAGGAGGAGATAACGATAGAAGATCTATACCAGCGTGATGGATTGTTCTATGCGCCTGGTCAGGATAGTACCTTCTCAGGAAACGTAATCGGAAACTGGGAGAATGGTATTAAAAAATTAGACTATACCTACAAGGATGGAAAGCCTGATGCTAAGTGGAGTACCTGGTACAGTAATGGTCAGCCCGAAGAAGAGAAAGAGTACCAGGTGGGTATCCAGAATGGTATCCATAAACAGTGGTATCAAAATGGTCAGCAAAAATATGAGCGTACCTATAAAGAAGGCATACACGATGGAAAGTGGACCGAGTGGTATGAAAATGGGCAGTCTATGGTAGAGGGGTCCTTTCTAGATGGAAAGCCAGATGGTACCTGGACCTATTGGTTTCCAAATGGCCAGAAGAGAGAAGAGGGTAACCCGGTAAGCAGTGACAGCACCGGATTAGCATTTTTAAATAATGGAATCTGGACCTATTGGCATGCAAACGGACAGATGAAAGAAACCGGAAACTATGTTAATGGCGTGAAAGACGGGCAGTGGACCGAGCGGTTTGATAATGGGCAGATAAAGCTCAAGGAATCCTATAAGGATAGTGAGAAAAATGGTAAATGGATCGATTGGTACGAAAACGGGCAGATCAAGACGAAGGGAGACTACATCAATAATAAAAAATCAGGAAAGTGGACAACCTGGTATCCATGGGGCTGGAGATCTTCAGAGTTTGAAGACAAACAAGCAGAAAAATCTTATTTCATTCTTTGGTTTGAGGACCAACAAAAATCTTCTCAAGGATACTATCTTAATGGCCGAGAAAATAAAGTCTGGATGTGGTGGAGCAGAGAAGGTCTGCTGGATAGCTCTGGAGTTTTTGACCGTGGCAGGAGATCAGGAAAATGGACATTCAGGGACAGAGAGAATAATAAACAGCTTGAAGGAAGATATGAAAACGGGGTCTTATCAAACCTGATAGAAGTGTTTGATAATAGAGATCAAGATCAGTCAAGCACTGACTATGACACAATGGACAAAGAGTGGACCGAGTGGTATTCAAATGGTGAGAAGAGGGTTGAGGTTTCCTATGAAGCGGAAGGAGATAATATTGTGGGTAAAGGTAGTGGCAGCTGGAGCATATGGTTTGAAAATGGCAATGATAAACTGACCCAGTCTTATACTAATGGAAAGCCAGAGGGAAAGTGGAGTGAGTGGTTTGAGAGCGGTACAGACAAGAAAGAATATAGCTGGAAAGATGGTAAGCTTAATGGCAAGTACACAGAGTGGTTTGAAAGTGGCCAGGAAAAAATTGAGGGTGAATATAAAGATGGCCAAAAAGATGACAGCTGGACAGAATACTATGCTTCCGGAGAAAAGAAATTAGCAGAGTCTTACAAGGATGGAAGTCCAGATGGTAAGTGGACAACCTGGTACGCAAACAGTAACCAAAAACAGGAATCTGTCTGGGAGGATGGCAGCCTGACTGGCAAGTGGACAGAGTGGTATGCCGATGATCAAAAAAGTATCGAGGGAGAGATAGAAACAGGCCAGTCCACTGGCAAGTGGACAGAGTGGTATGCCGATGGGACAAAGAGTTTTGAGGGTACACGCAAGAGAACTATTGTAAAAGAGAAGTGGACAAGCTGGCACGAGCGCGTCCAGGCATCGCTAGATAAACAAGAATAAGCCTCTAAAGATCCTCATCCCAATCATTTGGCTCTTGAGCCAGACCAAACTTTACTTTAAAACCTCTTACATCTTTTTCCGGTATCATTAGCACCTGTTCATCATTTACTTTAAAAATTATCCATCCGATAAGCCATAATACTGCTAGGATTATACCCCAGATAATTGCAAAAGATTTTAGACCCTTATAAATTTTTTTGATATGTTTCTCTGTTAACGATAATAGGTATTGACCCTCATCCATGACAAGACCTGGGCTAATGCTTGAGCATACAACATTAAAGGAAGAGCCTATCAGCGTGCTATCCAGATTAAAAGAAAGATTCTTAGTTTTAATATAGGTGTTTATAGATATATACTCTCCGGATAAAGGCTTCATTGTTTTATAGCTAAAGAATAGGGCCGGTATTCTTTTTTCTTCTGATCCGTATTTTATGTATACTGTGTTACCATCGGGGAATGTAAAACTGTGTGCGTCTATGCCTACTATTCTGGCCTCACTCTTGACATAGTGTTCACGTATTTTTTTTGCCTTGCGATAGTTTTCAGTAACCAAATAGTAGCTCATCGTTTGGCAAGAAGACCATAACAATAAAAACACAAGGAGCTGTCCTTTGAATGTTTTAAACAAGTGGAGTTTCTTATTTTCTATCATTTTACATTATGCCTAACAAACCAATCACAGACAAGACTATGCCGCCAAAGATCATGACCCGAGAGTTTCGAACTGAATTTTTTAAGATCTCTTTTTCACTCTTATCGGATATGTAAAAAATTCTTTGCCTCTGTTGGTATCCGATCATGTTTTCATCTTCGCCTGCCTTGGAAGTATCCTTCCTGTATTTATTTCTGCCGGCTACCCCCATGATATAAAGATTCTGCCCCAGCGGAATATAGGTTTCTTTTATTTCGACTCTTTTTCTTGTTCCATTTTTATGAAACAATTCTATTTCGTGTTTTTTGCAATATTCTAATATTGTTTTCGAGATGGAACTTTCATCAAACTCATCAATATTAAGATCTCGTGTTAGATTTTCAAGGTTCGCACCTCTAGCATCGATCAGTATCTCACCCGTTCCATCGTCCAGCCTAAATAATACGCCCCTCTCTCTTGCCCTGAGCTCAACCGGATAGGAGCGTTTTCTTCCTCTTTTCCATTGAGTGATAGAGAACCTGCAGTAGACACATTCTTTTCCGCTAAGCGGGGCGGTCAGGGTATCTTTGTATTTACTGACTTTGCCATATACCTCTACCAGGCCTAGGGCTACAGATCGAATTTTTGATGTTGGCGTGTTGGCAATTAGTCTGTCTCTGTTAACCTTTATAAGTCCACTAAAAAATAAGGTTAGTCCGCCAACAAAAAAGATGAATGGCATTGCAGAACCATCTCCTGTTGCAGCGTAGTTCACCGAGATATTTTCTAGGGCCCTAGTCATACAAAAAAAATCGATATCATTCATATGATTATAAAGCAAATAATGGTTGGATAATATTTCATTTTATTTTTATCCATGAGGCATGATATTATCTTTTGATATAAATTCCCCGGCCTAAAATGAAAGAACACATTGAAGACAGACATAAAAAATATTAATGATTTCACCAGAGAGGTTAAGCTGGATATTCCCTGGGAGACCATAGAGCCAGATTTTAATATCAGCCTAAAGAAATTTAGTAAGAAGGTTAAGCTGCCGGGTTTTAGACCGGGCAAGATCCCCCGTGATCGTTTGATGCAGCAGTTCCAGCCAAATATAAAGGCTCAGTTTATGGATGATAATATCTATAAATATTATCTTACCGCTCTTCAGCAGAAAGAAATAGTTCCGGTTAACCAGGCAGAAATTAGCGACGTACACTTCCACTTCGGAGAGCATTTTTCGTTTACCGCAAAGTTTGAGGTTGAGCCTGATTTTCAACTGCCAAGGTTCAAAAGAAATATGTTTCAGGTTCAGCGAAATAAATTTATTCCTGATGAGCAGGATATTAATGATGCTGTTGACCAGCTTCGAAGGTCACACGCTCGGATAGAGACTATTGAGGATGGTGCAAAGGAAAAAGACTTTATTCTTTGTGATCTGCAAAAATTAGATGATTCCGGGGTCGCTATCATTGGCAAAAAGTTTGAAAAACAAATGCTAAAAGTTGGAGACAGCTCATTCACAGATGATCAAAAAGATAAACTTGTCGGACTTAAACCTGGCAGCTCAGCTCGGATTGAACTGCCGGACAATGAGGAAAAAACTGTAAAAAGCCCTTATGAGCTTAAGGTCATCAAAGTAGAGCGGGAAAATCTTCCAGAGGTAGATAATGATTTTGTCAAGCTTATTAACCCTGAGCTTGGTTCGGTTGATGACCTAAGGAAAGACGTGCAAAAAAAAATCAACGAGAATTTTGAAGAGCGGGCAAGACAGGCATTCGAGCGAGAGCTGTCTGATTCTTTGATTGAAAAAGTAGGCTTTGATACCCCGCCAAGCATGGTAGACAACTATTTAAATAATATACTTGAGGATGTAAAAAAGCAGAATAATGGTGAACCGATTGATGAGGAAAAGGTACTTGAATCCTATCGTCCATCTGCAGAAAGAAATCTGAAGTGGTATCTGATACGAAAAAAACTAATAATCCAAGAGCAGATTAATGTTGAAAGAAAAGATGTTGATGTCGAAATAGAAAGTTTAATCAGTCGCAGTCCAAACTCAGAAAAAGAGATACGTAGGTTTTACAAAAAACCTAGTAATCGTCAGCGAATTGAGGATGATATGGTAGAAAAGAAAATCTTGGAATACCTTGATCAATTTGCTAAAGTCAAAGAAGTTGAAGTAAATACTAAAGACATTCGTGGAGAAAATAAATGAGTATTGACCAAAAAATAATTGACCAGTTAGTGCCCATCGTTGTTGAACAGACCGGTAGATCTGAGCGCGCGTTTGATATCTACTCTAGGCTATTAAAAGAAAGGATTATCTTTCTGGGCACACCTATTGAGGATACTATCTCATCGTTGACGATTGCGCAGCTATTATTTTTAGAGTCAGAGGATCCGGATAAAGATATTTACCTTTATATTAACTCTCCAGGCGGTATTATTACCTCTGGTTTCGGCATCTATGACACGATGCAATATATTAAGCCTGATGTGGCAACGATCTGTATGGGGCAGGCTGCCAGTATGGGTGCATTTTTACTTGCTGGCGGAGCTAAGGGTAAAAGGACTGCACTACCAAACAGTAGAATAATGATACACCAGCCTATGGGCGGCGCAGAGGGGCAAGCGGCTGACATAAGGATTCAGGCTGATGAGATCTTGAGAATGAAGTCTCAACTGAATAAGATTTTAGCAAAAAATACAGGACAAACAGTAAAAAAGATTGAGATTGACACAGACCGCGATAATTTTATGACCGCGCCCGAGGCAAAGCGTTACGGGATAATTGACTCGATCCTTACGTCAAGAAAGTAAATGGCAAATAAACCTATAAAAAATAGTAAGCTGGAGATTAACCTGGAGAATGAGGAAAAGACTCCAAAAGAAGGGTTTAAGGTAACGCTCCAAAAACCTTCAAAAATAAAAAAGTTTTTAGACACATATGTCATTGGGCAGGAACACGCGAAAAAAGCTATATCTGTAGCTGTCTATAATCACTATAAAAGAATTATACACCAGTCCTATTACTCTGATATAGAGCTAGATAAGAGCAATATACTCCTTGTCGGACCTACTGGCACTGGGAAAACTCTTATTGCGCAAACGTTAGCCAGGTTTTTATCAGTGCCGTTTGCCATAGCGGACGCTACCACATTTACTGAGGCAGGTTATGTTGGAGAGGATGTTGAAAATATTTTAGTCAGACTGCTTCAGGTCGCAAACTATAATGTCAGTGCAGCGGAGAAAGGCATCATCTACATAGATGAGATTGATAAGATCGGACGCAAGTCAGCGAGCCCCTCGATCACGCGTGATGTTAGCGGCGAGGGCGTACAACAGGCTCTTTTAAAAATATTAGAAGGAACAATAAGCAATGTTCCTCCGAAAGGCGGGAGAAAACATCCAGAACAGAGCCTGGTTCCTATAGACACTTCGAATATTTTATTTATCTGTGGAGGGTCCTTTTCTGGCTTGGAAGAAATTATCCTTCGACGTATTGGAAAAGGAGAACTTGGGTTTGGAGCAAATAATGATAGCAATAAGGGCTCTAAAGAAGATAAGTATTATACTCTAAACTCAGTACGGCAGGAGGATATGATTTCCTTTGGCATGATTCCAGAATTAATTGGGCGTTTACCAGTAGTGACCACAATGAAAGACTTATCTAAAGATGAGATGCTTAAAATACTAGTTGAGCCAAAAAATGCTTTGATCAAACAATACCAAAAATTGTTTCATATAGAAGGCATAGAACTTGATTTTGAAAAAGATGCCCTGCACCAGATAGTTGAGATTGCCCAAAAACGTAACTCTGGGGCCAGAGCATTGCGCGCAGTGATGGAAGAGTGTTTAATGGACCTGATGTACAAAGTACCAGAGATGCCCTCTATTGAAAAGTTGACTATCAATAAAGATTTTATCCTTGGGAATACTGAGCCCAGGTTTAATCAAATCACAAAAAAGAAATCCGCATAATAATATAATTAGTGTTAGCATATTATAGCTGATTTTATCTGCATAGTTAAGATATATTATGCACTTGTTTTAAAGGCTGAAAACTTAAATTTTAGTTTTTATCATAAAAGATGACAACATCAACTAATGTTTTTGGGTAGATACAGTATTAGACCACTATTTATTATTTTTACGATTCTGTGCGCAGTTTTCTTCGAACGATGTGCTGAACCTGAAAACGAGCAAAAAAACGACAATCCATCTTACACAAACACCCTAGGCTCAGAATCCATAGGTGATGGTAGCACAGGTTCAATAGAAAAATATTTTTACAATTTTGATGATGCAATTAGCGCTGCCTTTTTCAGGTATGGTGAATCAAGGTTTAATACTTCATACGATCAATATTTATCAACGTATCCGTATCCACCAGATAGCCTGACCATGAAAAATTTCCCAGACTACTTACTGGATGTTTCTCCGGATTCAACACAATTCGTAGTCAGACATTCAATCGATACTTTGGTGATTGGTCAAGATACTATCACCTCTGACATTGGCAGGGTAGTACAGGACTCGCTGCAACTTTTTTCCTCGCAGTTTAAAAATCTGGAGTCAATCGAGTGGGACCTAGATGCAGAGCCATCGCTACAGCGATACAGATTAAGGAATTCAGCTTGGGTTCAAAAGGATACGATGCTCTATTATGCAGACACGTTTGATGTTAAAGCATACTGGGCTGTTCTTGATACACCGCTCATTGAAGATGGATTTATGTTTATAGATACCTCAGAATGGAGCGACACAAGCTATGCGTTTATAAAAGATGAGCTATTGACATTCACTAATAATTTTGAGTTTGTCAGGACACAGATGCATTCCGACTCACTTATCTTTAGGATTAACACAGATTGTAATGATAATAATGAATGGGACCAGGAAGAAGAAGGTGTCTCAGACTATAATGGCGACGGAGATATGAAAGATGTTTTGTTTGAGTCTAACGACAATTTTGACTATGATGGCGATGGCACTCTAGAAGATGTTGTCTATGAGTTTACAGACAGGGGTAATGGAGTATTGGACCTGGCAGAAACATACTATGATATTAATGAGAGCGGTAGCTTTGACCTTAATGAGCCCTATGAAGACAGAAACTGTAATGATCGCTGGGATGAGACGGAAGTAGAAGATGTTGGAAACGGTAGATATGATGATATTGAGCTTTTTACCCTAAAAGATTTA
>Ga0257113_1000469_pt1 | contig 13331 bp, 13 predicted proteins | sample LP_taG_4_FD_191568 | JGI IMG/M metagenome (GOLD analysis project Ga0257113, IMG submission 191568) | Marine microbial communities from Northeast Subartic Pacific Ocean, Canada - LP_J_2015_P26_2000m | ecosystem: Environmental > Aquatic > Marine > Oceanic | place: Canada: Northeast Subartic... | reverse complement strand
TATGATGATTCCAAAATTTTTTTTCTGCTGGATGGTTCTTTTCTTTTTTCTAATAATACCAGCGGAAATTATGGGGTCAACAGGGGGAGATATTTATACTCCTCATTTGGCCGGTTCTGATTTGTCAATTTCCTGGGTAATCCCATTTATCGGGATATTGCTTTCTATTGCAGTTTTCCCGTTGGTTGCTCCAACATTTTGGCATCATCACTTTGGAAAAGTAACGTTCTTTTGGGGCGGGGTTCTTTTGCTATCAATGGCGATTCAAAAAGGATTGCCCACTACTTTTTATGAATTTCTCCATGTTGGCTTTTTAGACTACATTCCATTTATCATTTTGCTTTTGGCTTTATTTACCATCTCTGGTGGAATTCGGCTTACAGGAAAATTGGTAGGTAGTCCCATTGTAAATACAGGGATTATTCTTATCGGAACCATTCTTGCCAGTTGGATGGGAACCACCGGCGCTGCCATATTGCTGATTCGTCCATTGATCCGGGCGAATATCGACCGGAAACACAAAGTGCATGTAGTGGTATTCTTCATTTTTCTTGTGGCAAACATTGGTGGATCTTTAACTCCGCTAGGTGATCCACCCTTGTTTTTGGGCTTTTTAAAAGGGGTAGACTTTTTCTGGACGACGAAAGCTATGCTGGAACCAATGCTATTTGTGGTGGTTCTGCTGCTAATACTATTTTATACACTGGATTCATTTTACTATCGAAAAGAAGATCTTCCTGATCCATTAGCAAAGGTTACGGACCAATCGGGAGTAAAACTTGGATTGGAAGGTACATTCAATTTTCTGCTTCTTGCTGGTGTGATGTTTTCAGTGTTGTTGAGCGGATTTTGGCATCCGCAACTATCTTTCACTGTTTTCCATGTAGAAATAGAATTACAGAATATTACCCGGGATATTCTCCTGTTAGTGTTAACGGGAACAAGCTGGAAAATGACACCGAAGGATATACGAAGGAAAAACGAATTCACATGGTTTCCCATTCAGGAAGTAGCCATACTTTTCGCAGGGATTTTTATCACGATCATTCCGGCGATTGCTATTCTGAAAGTTGGAGCCGACGGCGCACTTGCCGGTGTGGTAAATTCCGTGTCGTACAATGGAAATCCGGTGAATGCCGCGTATTTCTGGGCAACTGGAATCCTTTCCAGTTTTCTGGATAATGCTCCAACTTATCTGGTGTTCTTCAACACGGCAGGAGGTGATGCAGTCCAGCTTATGGGTGAATTCTACACGACGTTGCTGGCTATCTCTGCAGGTGCAGTGTTTATGGGTGCCACCACATACATTGGAAATGCACCTAACTTTATGGTGAAATCCATTTCAGAAGAAGCAGGAATAACCATGCCGAGCTTCTTTGGATATATGTTTAAATATTCTTTGCCGATTCTCATTCCGATTTTCATCTTAGTATCCGTAATTTTCTTCTAATGAGGATTTCAAAAGTTACTACAAAAACTGGTGATAAAGGGCAGACTACCCTTGGAGATGGAACAACTGTCTCAAAGTCCCATATACGTATCGAATGCCTAGGACAAATTGATGAACTAAATGCCACGATTGGTTTTGTATGCACTGGATGTAGGGATGACAAATTAGTTGGTATATTGCAGAGTATCCAGAATGATTTGTTGAATTTTGGTGGCGAACTATCCATCCCTGATTCTAATGAAATCCTTCTGTCAGATGACCGACTCGTTGACATTGAGAATAACTTAAAAGAAATGAATTCAAATCTTCCACCTCTGGTTGAATTTATTTTGCCAGGAGGCGATGATTTTTCTTCTCGCGTTCATATAGCAAGGACGGTTTGTAGGCGAGTAGAAAGAAAAATTGTAGAACTCCTTGAAGTAGAAAACAGAACTGAACGTTGGATTCAATATCTGAACCGGCTGTCTGATTTTCTTTTTGTATTGGCACGTTTTTATACCTATAAGCATGAGGTAGATGAATCTCAGTGGGATCGGACTAAATAATTGGAACTGTATATCCTCTATTTTAGATTGTCCCTATGAAACACCCTATTTCTATGATTTTTCTAGTGAGAGCATTATGATTGATTTTAATAAAGTTAAATCCCTGATTAGTGAAGCTGATCGGATTTTACTCACAACACATGAAAATCCTGATGGAGATGGTCTTGGGTGTTGTGCTGCAATGTATTTCCACTTGAGAGAAATCGGAAAAGATTGTCGAATAATCAACTGTTCAAGAATCTCCTCAGAGTACAGTTTTTTAAACTCTGAACAGATATTTGAAGTTCATGAGTTAGTACAACATCAAGATTGGATCAAAAATGTGAACTTGGTTATTATTTTTGATGTGGGAGACATAAAACGGTTAAGAACAATCTGTAGTGAAATCAATAGCCATTCGCTTCCAACTCTGAATATTGATCATCATCCTCATGAGGAAGACAATTTGTTTACTTATAATTTAGTAGATGTCAATGCTGCTGCTACAGGAGAAATGCTTTATAATTATCTTAAATTAGTTAGAGCCGGGCAATTGCCAAAAGAAATTTGTGAGGGAATATATACTGCTGTAATGACAGATACTGGGTCATTTAGATATAGTAATACGAACACCAAATGTCACGAAATTGCTATTGAATGTTTTCGGTCTGGTATTAATCATTCTTATATTTATCAACAGGTTTATGAAACAAATTCTAAAGGTAGGATTAAATTATTGGGTAATATTTTAAGTAACCTTACTTTTGAATGTGATAACGAACTGGCTTGGTTTATCATTAATAAATCCACATTGGATGAATGTGATTCTACACCTGAAGAGGTGGGAGGGTTAACTGATTTTGTTCGAACCATTCGTGGAGTTGAAGTCGCACTCATGATCTTAGACAGTGGTCATGATACCTGTAGAATTAATTATAGGTCAAAAGGGAAATACATTATTAACGGTATTGCAAAGTCTTTAGGAGGTGGAGGGCATCCCTTGGCTGCAGGTGCGGTATTGGAGGGAAGCATGGAAACAGTTCTTCCTAAAGTTCTTAGTAAGACAAAACAATCCTTACAAGAACAGAAATATCAAAGTAAATGAAATTAATTATAGCAAAAGATTCAGGGTATTGCTTTGGTGTGCGTGATGCGGTTGATCTCGCATACAAAACAGCAGAAGAGAGTGGCGATGTCTATATGTTGGGAAATATTGTCCATAACGAAAATGTTGTCAAAGGTCTTGAAATAGTTGGTGCAAAAGTTGTTCGTTCATTGGATCAAGTTCCCAATGGAAAACCGCTATTATTTAGAGCGCATGGAACTGCAGCAGATGTTTGGAATGAAGCAAAGGATAAAGGGATGAATATTACTGATGCTACCTGTCCTTTGGTTAAAGAAATTCATAATGAAGTCAAAGCATTGGCATTAGAAGGAAGACGTATAATTATCATAGGTGATCATGGACACGATGAAGTAATTGGAATCGCGAGCCAGGTAAAAAAATCTATTATTGTTTCTTCGCCAGAGGAGGCACAAAATCTCCGAAAAATGAAAAAAGTTGGTATCGTCAGTCAGTCAACACAAACCATTGAAAATGTTCAAACAATTATAAATATCATAATGACAAAAGCCTTTGATTTGCGGTTTGTGAATACAATTTGTTTCCCAACCAAGAGGAATCAACAACAACTTAAGGATCTCTCTGAGAAATGTGATGTAATGTTGATCATTGGTTCATTCACCAGTGCAAATTCCAAGCGTCTCCACCAGTTAGCACTGGAACGGAATAAAAAATCTTATCAGGTAACTTGTGCGAATGATATAGAGTCAGAGTGGTTTAACAATGCTGAAACAGTGGGAATTACTGCCGGTGCATCTACCCCGGACAGTATCATTCAGGAAGTGGTCCGGTATTGTGAAACTCTAACTAATATTCAAAATGAGGAGAGTCATGTCTAAAGGAACCTATGAAGTCAAAGTTGGGCTAGCTGAAATGCTGAAAGGTGGGGTTATAATGGATGTAACTTCGGTTGAACAGGCAAAGATCGCCGAAGGGGCAGGTGCCTGTGCCGTTATGGCCTTGGAACGAATTCCTGCTGATATTCGTGAAGATGGTGGTGTTGCCAGGATGAGTGATCCAAGCATAATTCGCGAAATTCAGAAAGCGGTTTCAATACCGGTTATGGCCAAATGCCGAATCGGCCATTTCGCCGAGGCCCAAGTTCTGGAATCCTTGGAGGTTGATTTCATAGATGAAAGTGAGGTGCTTACTCCTGCAGATGAGAAGAACCATATTTGGAAACACGATTTCAAAATCCCATTTGTATGCGGTGCCCGGGATATTGGAGAAGCTTTACGTCGTATAGCAGAAGGGGCAGCTTTGATCCGAACCAAGGGGGAGGCTGGAAGCGGAAATATTGTGGAAGCGGTTCGCCACATGAGAACTATAAACAGACAGATAAGTAGACTAAAAGAATGTGATGAAGTGGAATTGGTTTCGGAAGCTAAAGATTTAGGTGCTCCTCTTTCTTTGGTTCAACAAGTGTCTAAACTAGGGAAACTTCCTGTTCCTAATTTTGCTGCCGGAGGTATTGCAACTCCAGCTGATGCTTCCCTCATGATGCAATTGGGTGCGGAATCCCTTTTTGTTGGTTCAGGTATATTCAAGAGCGAAGATCCTGATTTGCGAGCCAGGGCAATTGTTGTTGCAACAACACATTATAAGATTGCAGAAAAAGTAGCGGATGCTTCAGCCGGATTGAAAAAAGCTATGAAAGGATTGGATATATCTGAGATTCCGGATGAGGAAAAACTTCAAGAACGAGGCTGGTAATGCGCATCGGCGTCCTTGAGCTTCAGGGCGACTTCGAAAAACATCATCAAATCCTGCAAACTTTGGGGATGGACTCGGTTGCGGTTCGGGGTCCTTCTGATTTGGATGAGCTGGAAGGATTGGTTATACCTGGAGGGGAGTCAACAACTATATCTCTGCTCATAGATCGAAATAAACTGAGAGAGCCGTTGAAAGCCTTTTCCGATGTACATCCAGTTTTGGGTACCTGTGCCGGATTGATTCTTATGGCCCGAAAAGTCTCAGATTCCAGGGTCAACCCTTTGGGCATACTGGATGTGGTGGTATGCCGTAATGCTTATGGGCGCCAAATTCATTCTACTACTGAGGAAGTAAAATTTTTCGAAGATAAAAATTCTTTTTATGGTCGCGCTACCATGATACGAGCCCCTCAAATCGAAAGTACTGGACGGAATATAGAAGTGTTGGGTTCTTTGAATGGACATCCTGTGGCAATCCGGGAAAACCATCATGTCGGATTGATCTTCCACCCGGAATTGGATGGAATTACTATTTTTCACGAATTGGCATTTCAGAGGGTAAAACAATCTCAACATGACAGAAAAAGCCAGACGTATGTCACTTAAATATTTACCAAAAATTAAGGATCCATCGGATTTAAAAAAAATTTCCAAAGATGAATTACATGAACTGTGCACAGAATTACGAAAATATATTATTGATGTAATTACCGATATAGGTGGCCATTTGGCTCCAACTCTTGGGGTAGTGGAATTAACCGTAGCACTACATTACATTTTTAATGCCCCGGAAGATAAAATCATTTGGGACGTAGGTCATCAAGGATATGCACATAAACTGTTGACCGGTCGGTTCGATCGTTTCCCAACAATTCGAAAACACAATGGATTAAGTGGATTTTTAAAGCGCACTGAGAGTGAGTACGACGTGTTTGGCGCTGGACATGCTTCCACCTCAATCTCGGCTGCTTTGGGTGTAGCCAAGGCCCGTGACTTGCAAGGGAAAACACATAGAGTTATCGCAGTAATTGGCGATGGTGCGATGACTGGGGGACTTTCTTTTGAGGGAATTAATAATGCGGGACATCAAGACACCCAAATATTGGTAATTTTGAATGATAACGAAATGTCTATCAGTCCCAATGTGGGTGCTATATCCACTTATTTTACTCGACTGATCTCTAATCCATTATATAATCGAATTCGGAATGAGATTTGGAATCTATCAGGAAAACTTCCGGTAGCAAAGAAAATTACGCGAATATTTTTAAAAAAGATTGAAGAAAGCTTGAAAAGTCTCGTCGTCCCTGGAATTCTTTTTGATGAATTAGGCTTCCGATACTTTGGTCCAATCAACGGACATGATTTAACTGAAGTTCTTCATACGTTAGAAAATATAAAAGATATTCAAAAACCTGTTTTACTTCATGTCCTTACCAAAAAAGGGAAAGGAATGGTTTCCATGAATCAAGCAACACGTGAATATCATGATGATGCAGTCAAGTTTCATGCGGTAAAACCTAACGGAAGAGGATCGGATAAAGTTGAGCTAACTCCAGAAAACAAGAGTTTTTCTGCTCCCTCATTTCAATCGGTTTTTGGGTCTCTAGCCTGTGAAATCTCCCGCAATCGAACTGACACAGTCTGTATTACTGCAGCAATGCGGGAAGGAACTGGTCTTGTTCCATTCGCAAATGAATTTCCTGACCGGTTTTTCGATGTTGGAATTGCGGAAGGACATGCTGTCACCTTTTCCGGTGGTCTGGCTACGCAAGGAATTCGTCCGATTATAGCGATTTATTCAACATTTCTGCAGAGAGCTTTTGATCACTTGGTTCATGATATTGCCATTCAGCACCTTCCAGTAATATTTTGTTTGGATCGCGCTGGAATCGCTGGTGAGGATGGTCCCACTCATCATGGTGCATTGGATATTGCTTACCTACGGTGTGTTCAAGATCTCATTGTCACTGCTCCAAAAAATGGTGATGAGTTTCGCCACTTGTTGTACACAGGTCTCAATCAGACAGAGTACCCATTCACTATTCGATATCCAAAATCTAGTTCAATTCAATTTGAAGAATCAGGACAAACAGAGCTGCTTCCGATTGGATCCTGGGAAGTATTAAAAACAGGTGCGGATATTGTTCTGCTTTGCGTTGGACCTGTGGTTTTTAATGCTCTAGAATCGAGCAAAAAAATGGAGCAAAAGGGTATCGATTGTGAAGTGGTGAATTGTAGGTTTATTACGCCGATGGATAATAGCTATCTTCAAAATATATTGGAAAAATTTAAATATGTAATTACAATTGAAGAAGGTGTAATTGCTGGAGGATTTGGAGATGGAGTAGCCTCCTGGTTAATGGAACGCGGTTTTGACGGAAAATTAAAAAGATTAGGTTTACCAGATAAATTTGTAGAACATGGCACCCGGGATCAACTATTGCAATTGCTTGGTTTGGACAGAAAAGGAATTACAACCGCTATTCAGAAATTGATACCAGAGACTGCCCCTGTCTTAAACGTTTGAGAAATGAACGCCCCCATTTTAGCTGTTTTAGGCTTAGCCTGTTTTGCTATAGGTTACCGTTTTTATTCTTCTTTTATTGAGAGGAAAATATTTTCTATAAGCGAGTATCAGAATAAAACTCCAGCAGAGGAATTTGAAGATGGCTTAGATTTTGTTCCCACTAGGAAACATATTTTATTCGGCCATCATTTTACTTCCATAGCCGGAGCTGCTCCTATTATAGGTCCTTGTATTGCTGCTTTCTGGGGTTGGCTACCTGCCTTATTATGGGTCATTTTAGGTACCATCTTTATGGGAGCTGTACACGATTTTGGAGCATTGGTAATCAGCATTAGGGAAAAAGGACGTACAATTGCTGATATTCCTAGGGTTATTTATCGCTAATCCAGTTGTAGAGGCTCCAATTATTAGACTTAGTGGAGGGGGAGCTCCTCCTATTTTTCCATTTCTCTTTGTGACTATTGCCTGTGGAGCCATCAGCGGATTCCATGGTTTAGTCGCGTCCGGAACGACATCTAAACAAATCAGTTCCATAGACCATGCACGATTTATCGGCTACGGAGGGATGCTAGGAGAAGGAAGTTTAGCCTTGGCTTCCACATTAGCTGCTGTTGCGGGGATGGGTCTTATAACTGCATGTAATCTGCCTTCTGTTGGGATGGTAGAAAATCTTTCTGGGCAGTGTATTATGATTCGTGGGCACATGCTACCACCAATAAAGCCACTGCTTTTGTTCTTGGAGGTGGTGCTTTGATAGAGGCTATCGGGGTACCTGGTCCTCTCAATGACAGTATTGGTTATCTCCTTTGCAGCTACCACACTGGATACAGCCACAAGGATTCAAAGGTTTATTATTGCGGAAATTGGGACAACGATATCCATAAGACTTTTACAAAATCGCTATATTGCAACAATTTTAGCATTGTTTCCGTCCTTGATTTTGACGATGTGGAATGTACAAAATACAAGAACAGGAGAATTTACCCAGGCAGGATGGGCTTTGTGGCCTATTTTTGGTGCAAGCAATCAGATGCTGTCTGCTTTGATACTTATGATTTTAAGCCTTTATTTTTTTCTCAGAAAAAAACCGGTTCTTCCATTGGTATTACCTTTTTTGTTTATTACTGTTATTACATTGACTGCCTTGATTTTAAAAATTCAGGCATTTTGGGGAACTAACAGACCTCTTGCCATCATAAGTATAATTCTTTTTGTATTTGTTTTATGGATGCTGGCAGAAGGATGTGTCGCTTTTAAGAAGGGTAAAAGACACCAAAATTTCTGAAATAAAGTGCTGAAATATTTTTAACAGATGCGAAAAATGCTAATAGTTAACGGACAGGTGTTCTTATCTAAGGACTTTGCACTAATTTTTATTTAAGGGTAATTTAAGCGTTACATTTTTTTAAATACTGAAAAAAATTGGAATAATGATATGAATAGAAAATTAGATTCATTCAAAATAAAGAAAAATAAATGGCAAAAGTCGGTAGAGTCTTCTTCCACCAGAGATTATAATTTTGATACTCTGAGCGGAGAACCGTTGGATATACTTTATTATCCAAGTCATCTTGATGAAAAGTACATCAAACAGTTGGGATTCCCAGGAGAGTACCCTTATACACGTGGGATTCATTCAAACCTTTATCGTGGTAGGCTGTGGACAATGAGGCAGTTTTCCGGTTTTGGAACCCCACAGAAAACGAATGAACGATTCCATTTTTTATTAAACCAGGGCCAGACCGGGTTATCCGTTGCGTACGATATGCCGACGCTTATGGGTTATGATCCTGATCATCCCATTTCAGCAGGTGAAGTTGGTAAGTGCGGTGTAAATGTTGCATCCCTGAGAGATATGAAAATCCTGTTCGACGGAATTGATCTTGGTAAGATTTCAGTATCTCAAACTATCAACGGTCCCGCTGTCATTCTATTGGCATTTTATATTGCTTTAGCAGAGAAACAAAAGGTACCATTGAATCAACTAACTGGTACATTGCAGAATGATATTTTGAAAGAATTTATTGCCCAAAAGGAATGGATTTTCCCACCGGAGCCATCAATGAGAATCATAACAGATATGATGGGATTCTGTACAAAAAATATGCCTAAATTTAATACGATTTCTATCAGTGGATATCATATCCGGGAAGCGGGATCAACGGCTGCACAGGAGCTTGCTTTCACCTTGGCTGATGGCTTTACCTATGTCGAATATGCTGTGAAGGCGGGAATGGATATAGATTCTTTTGCGCCACGTCTTTCGTTTTTCTTTAACTCCCATCTTGATTTTTTTGAAGAGATTGCTAAATTCCGTGCCGCACGCCGAATCTGGGCAAAACGAATGAAGGACAAATATAACGCAAAAAATCCACGTTCATGGAAGCTTCGATTTCATACTCAGACTGCTGGATGTTCTCTTACTGCCCAGCAACCAGAGATAAACATTGCTCGAACAGCATTTCAGGCTCTGGCGGGTGTGTTGGGCGGGACCCAATCTTTGCACACAAATGCTATGGATGAAACGCTTGCATTGCCTTCTGAAAAATCTGCTGAGATTGCACTTCGTACACAACAGTTAATAGCTTATGAAACAGGTGTGCCAAACGTAGTAGATCCCTTAGGTGGTGGATGGTTTATTGAGTCACTAACAGATAGGATGGAAGTATCTGCAGAAAAGTATTTTTTACAGATTGATGAATTAGGTGGTGTCATTCCCGCTATAGAACAAGGGTTTTTTCAAGGGGAGATTGCGAAAGCTGCTTCTGAATATCAAGAAAAAGTGGATCAGAAACGGCGAATAGTAGTAGGTGTTAATGAATTTGTTAAGAAAGGTGAAAAGATTGAAATACCAATCTTGAAACTTGGGAAGGAATCTGAAGTAAATCAGACTAAAGCGATTGAGGAATTACGGAAGAAAAGAAATAATCAAAAAGTGAATGATGCTTTGGAAGATATTCGAGATGCTTGCTCCAGTGATCGGAATATAATGGAACCGATTATCCACGCAGCCAAAGCATATACCACATTAGGAGAGATTGTTCAAGAAATGAAAGATGTATTCGGAGAATGGCAGGAAACTACCGTAATATAATCATTATGTTGATGAATAGCACTTTAGTTAATAAGGAGTATGCATTATGGATCGTAAGATCATACATGTTGTAGGTACTGGAACCATTGGAGAACCGCTCATTGGACTTCTTTGTGATTTTCAGGATCAATTGGGGATTGATGAAATAACGTTTCACAAGAATTCAGCTTTAAATAGTGATCATTCTAAAGTAGTAGGGCTAATAAATAGAGGGGGAAGATTATGCGTAGATTCTAACAAGGTTGATGATTTCAAAGCGTTAGACTTAGATCCTGATTTTGAAACTGAAGAGGCAATAAAACGGGCAACAGTTGTGATAGATTGTACCCCAAGAGGGATTGGCCATAAAAATAAGGAAAAATATTATCATAAATTTATGAAAAGCTGTAAGGGCTTTTTAGCCCAGGGGAGTGAGTCTGGGTTTGGAAAAAAATATGCGCGAAGAATAAATGATGCTACCTTGAATTCTGATGACCAGTTTATTCAAATTGTCTCTTGTAATACACATAACCTGTGTTGCATTACACAAACGTTGGCATTGGATGGTGACCATGATAATTTAGAGGAAGGAAGATTCGTTTGTATTCGTAGAGCAAATGATATAAGTCAGCCCGGGGATTTTATCCCCTCTCCTCAAGTAGGAAGTCATGAATCACCGAAATACGGTACACATCATGCTGAAGATGCAGCGGGACTTTTTCATACAATGGACATTGATTTAAATTTATTTTCTTCTGCTGTAAAAGTAAACAGCCAATATATGCATGTACTTTGGTTTACTTTAAGAGTGAAGGAACCTACTACTTTGACAGCAGTATTGGAAAAGCTTTATGCAAATCCATACGTTGCAATGACTGAAAAAGATATGACGAGTACTGTGTTCTCATTTGGACGTGATCAGGGACATTATGGACGAATCTTAAATCAAACAGTTGTAGTAGAGCAGACTTTAAATGTTAGGAATGATCATGAGATTACCGGATTTTGTTTTACTCCCCAGGATGGAAATTCAATATTAAGTAGTGTTGCAGCTGCAGAATGGTTTCTTTATCCCCATTCGTACGAAGATAAGATTCAATGTTTCTCCAAGTTTTTCTTTGATCATATTTAGTCAAATAATTAACGCAGCCAACAGATAATAGATCGGTTACTTGTCTCAAGGAGTACTAAAAAATGAATTCATATGATCTTATAACAAAGTTTCGAAACCATCTTGACAAAACTGGTTTGATCCACTTCGGTCAGCATGTAGTTGTCGCTGTTTCAGGTGGAATGGATTCCATGTGCTTACTTTTTTTATTTAATGAGCTCAAAGATGAGTTTGGTTTCCAGATCACGGTTGGACATATCAACCACCAGCTCAGAACTGACTCGAAAAGAGATGAAGCTTTTGTTAAAATGACTTGTGCAAAGATTGGTTTTCCAATTATTACAAAACAATTAAATCCCTCTACACGAACAAAAAGGGAGAGTTGGGAGGCTTGGGCCAGGATTCGACGATATCAAAAACTGGAGGCAATTCGAAGAGAAGTGCGAGCAGATGTAATTATTACTGCTCATCATGGGAATGATCAGATAGAAACAATTCTTATGCGAATGGGAGAGGGAAGCGGAATTAGGGGGCTTCAGGGGATTCATGAGAAATTTGATTTCGTTGTGCGACCACTATTACCTTTTTCCCGAAGGGATATTACTTCTTTTATTGAGAAAAATAATATTCAATTTATTGAGGATAGAACAAATCAAGATAGAACCATTCCACGGAATGCAATCCGTCATGAAATTGTTCGCCCATGGGAAAATCTCAATCCAAACCTGATTCCTGCTTTTGAGAAGATGTGTGAATTTTCAAGAGAATCTGATGAAGTAGTTATGTTTGCTTGTAAAGAAGTTTACGAAAAGGTGGTAAGAAAAGATTTTGAAGGTATTATATATTTGAATAAAATGATTTTTAATGGGTTGCCCATTCTTTTGCGAGTAAAAATTATCCAGAAAATTATTGGAGATGAAAAAAGATCATGGCGGCGTCACCAGTGGGAAGGATTAAAACATTTCCTTGTCCACGCTAAAACTGGACAGAAATTTCTCCTTCCGATGAAATGGATATTGTTGAATGACCGTCAATCCCTGATATTGAAACAAAACCAGAAAAAACAAAAATTAAGTCACAAAGTTCATCCTGAAGATATTACCGATTGTGGTGATTTCTATTTTAAATGGGAATGGGTTCAGGATTATTGTTCCCCGAACAATACCCCATGGAAAGAAGTAGTGGATGGAAACGAAATTAAAAACCAAAATCTTGTAATCCGTTCGTGGGTACCTGGGGATACGTTTATACCCTTGGGGATGAATGGACATAAAAAAATAAGTGATTTTTTCATCGATGAAAAAATAGATCGGTTTTACAAAGATAATCAATTTGTACTCACAGCGAATGATGAAATTATTTGGGTCTGCGGTCATCGGATTAGCAACCAAGTTAAAGTTACATCCAAAACAACCGATTTGGCGGAAATCTCAATTATTCGAAAGAATACTCAATGATAGAAGGTACCGATTACAGGCTGACACCCTTATTATCTGAAGATGAAATTCAGGATAAAATCAGAGAAATTGGACAAAATCTTTCTGGCCGTTTCAAGAATGAAGTACCGATCTTTATCGGGGTATTAAACGGAAGTTTCATTTTTTTGGCGGATTTACTGAGGACTATGACTATCAATTGTGAAATGGACTTTATAAAACTGAACAGCTATTCCGGTGATAAACCTTCAGGGACTATTCGGTTGTTGAAGGATATTTCGGCCGATATCACAGGACGTCATGTAGTAGTAGTCGAAGATATAGTTGATTCAGGTCTCACCGTGCAGTTTCTAAAAGAAAGGATGGAAGGAG
>Ga0257113_1000468_pt1 | contig 13339 bp, 9 predicted proteins | sample LP_taG_4_FD_191568 | JGI IMG/M metagenome (GOLD analysis project Ga0257113, IMG submission 191568) | Marine microbial communities from Northeast Subartic Pacific Ocean, Canada - LP_J_2015_P26_2000m | ecosystem: Environmental > Aquatic > Marine > Oceanic | place: Canada: Northeast Subartic Pacific... | reverse complement strand
GATCGGTGATAATAAGAATATCCAAAGCTTTCTTGCTCATCTGCTGTTTAATTGCAATCAAACGGGAATTGTATTCTTCTTTGGTGAAAACCATATCTGGGGTTTATTTAAATCTTGTGAAATTGTCTATAATGAATAATGGCAAGAATAAGCTTGCGATTGTTCCGGATAAACAATTTTAGGTATTTCTATTTTGCATTTTTCTTTCACAAAAGGGCATCTTGTGTGAAATTCACATCCTTTAGGTCGATGCATAATGCTCGGAGGATCTCCTAGCAATTCAACTCTATCTATCTTCGCATCAGGGTCTGGTTCTGGGCTGGCAGATAGCAAGGAGAAAGTATAAGGATGTTTCGGATGTTTAAAAATCTCATCCGTTAGGCCTTCTTCTACAAAGCGCCCCAAATACATGATGCCCATTTTATCAGATATATGTTTAACAATATTTAAATTATGGGAAATGACAACAAAGGATAAGCCTATATCATTCTGCAATTTTACTAATAGGTTTAAAAGTTCTCCTTGAATAGAAACATCGAGCCCTGCGGTTGGTTCATCAGCAATGATAAGTTTTGGGTTTAATGAAAGTGCGCGTGCGACTCCAACTCTTCTAGCTTGTCCCCCAGATAATTGATATGGATAGCGAGTAGCAAAGTCAGCAGGCAAGCCTACCATAGACAATAATCTTTTGGCCTCTGCATCCAAGTCTTTATCTTTCATTTTTTGTATTTGAAAAGGCTCAGTAATAATAGATTTAATACTTAATCTTGGACTGAGGCAACCAAATGGATCTTGAAATATCATAGAAATATCTTTGCGATATTTTTTAAAACCTTTTTCAGGCAATTGGCATAATTCATTCCCTTTATATTGGATAGATCCTTCATCTGCATGATGCAAACCAGCGATAGCTCTTGCCAGAGTGGTTTTACCAGAACCACTTTCACCTACAATGGCATATGTTTGCCCTTCTTTAAGAGTAAAACTAACACCTGCAACGGCTTCAATAAGGGAAGCCGAACCAAACCCAAGTGACTGAATGAAACTGCCTTGTAAGGGAAATCGCACAACAACATTTTCTACTTTTAATAACGGGGTCATTTTATTTCTGTTCTCTCGCTAAAAGATGGCATTTAGCCATATGTGTATTTTTTATTTGATGTGTAGAGGGTATTTCGTCGTCACACCTATCTATACGTTGTGAACATCTATCTTTAAAAATACAGCCTTTTGGTAAATTAATTAAATTTGGTATTTCACCTTCAATGGTTGGTAATTCTTTGCTTTTTTCTAAAATTCTTCCAGGGTCACAAGCAAATAAAGCTTGGGTATATGGATGTTTAGGACGGTGAAAGATATCCCTAACGCTTCCCGATTCAACAATTTCTCCAGCATACATAACGATAACCTCATCGCATAATTCAGCAATAACCCCTAAATGATGAGAAACGAATAAAATTGAGCAATGAATATTTTTTTGTAATTCTTTCAATTTTTGAATAATTTGAACTTCTAAAGTGGCATCAAGTGCTGTTGTAGGTTCGTCAGCAATTAGCAGAGCGGGCTTAACCATTAAAGCCATGGCAATGGCAATACGTTGGCGCATGCCGCCTGAAAATTCGTGCGGATATTGATATATCCGACTTTCAGGGTCAGGCATACCAACCAATTGCAACATCTCAATAGCGTGATTTTGTTTTTGTTTTTTGGATTTTTTATCCCGATATTGAATATCAATCATTTGCTGGCCGATCGTTAATACTGGATTATGCGCTTGCATAGGGTCTTGGAAAATAACTGATATATCAACACCCAATATGTCTTTCATATCATCATCTGATAAAGAGATAATATTTTTATCTTGAAAAAAAATCTCCCCTTTTTCAACAATAGCATTGTTATCAAGCAATTTAATGATACTTCCGATCAATGTTGACTTTCCGCACCCACTTTCACCCACAATGCCAACGATATTATTATCATCAATATCAAAACTTACCCCCCTTAAAGCCTGCAAAGGTCCTGAGTCAGTTTGATAACTTATAGATAAATCTTTTACACTTAAAACACTCATTATCTTTTTTTCCCCCTTAATTTAGGGTCAATAACATCACGCAAAGATTCACCTAAAAATGTAAAACCCAATGTTGTTAATATGAGAGGAATGCCACCTGCGATGATTAGCCAAGGAGTGTTTCTAATAAGGGAATAACCATCATTTAATAAGACTCCCCAGGATGGCGTCGGGGGGCGAACGCCCATTCCTAAAAAACTTAGACCCGCTTCAAGGCCAATAATTGTAGGTATATCCATTGCGACTAAAACAGCTATGGGGCCTAATATGTTTGGCAATACATGCACCCTTAAAATGCGCACCGTTGATGCGCCCATAGATTTTTCAGCCAGAATAAATTCACTTGATTTAATAGATAAAGTTTGTGTGCGCACAACTCTTCCATATGTTGGTATAGAAGTTGCAATAATAATAAAAACAACAGTGGAAAGGCTTGGCCCAACCAAAGCTACAACAGCCAATGCAAACATCACTGTCGGAAATGAACGCAATGTATCAAAAAATAAAATAATGATATTATCCAACCACCTTGGTCCGAACCCTGCTATCATGCCTAAAATAAGGCCGATAGAAACAGCGCCGAATATTGTTGGCAATGCTACTTGCAATGCAACTCTCCCACCCATAATCATTCGTGAAAAAGTATCCCTTCCTAATTGATCAGCTCCTAATAAATGTGACCAACTTGGTCCCTGAAGCCTATCTTTAATATTAAGTTGAATTGGATCATAAGGTACTAGCCAATCTGCAAATATAGCACTTAAAAAAATAATCATAACTATAAAAAATCCAATCATACCTAATGGATCGCGCATAAGATGTTTAAAAATAATTTGTAACTCACTATTTTTTTTCATTTTAAATTGCTCATAGTTGTTTTCTAATGCGTGGGTCTAAAATTGCGTTAATAATATCTGACAGGGTTGTTGAAGCGACAAAAATAATGGTAGACACTAAGACAGACCCCATCACAATAGGGTAATTTCGGGTTGAGATAGAATCTATAACTAATTTGCCTAACCCTGGTCTTGAAAAGACAATCTCGGCAAAAACCGCAGCAGATAATAAAAATCCCATCCCAACACCGATAACGGTTATCGTAGGTAAAATCGCCAATCTTAATGCATATCGGTAGGTTATCCAGCGGTTTGGTAAACCAAAAGCTTTGGCTGTACGAATATGATTTTCACCCATAGTTTCTAACATTGATGCACGTACTAGTCTGGCAATATAGCCAACCCATGAGAGTCCAATGGAAAAAGCCGGCAAAATAAGATGTAGAAACTGGTCCCACCAATCACCATGATCACCCGCGCCAATAGCAGGTAACAATCTTAATGAAACGGCAAAAAATAATAATGAATATAGTGAAACAACAAAAGAAGGTGCTGCAATGAAACTGACCGATAAAATAGCAGATATTTTGTCAGCCAATGTATTCCGTTTGACAGCAGAATAGCATCCTAAAAAAATACCCAAACTTGCAGACCAAGTTATGGAGGCAAAAATCAAAACCAATGTATAATTTAATTGTTCTGAAATAATCGTCGTCACAGGTCTGTTTGTAAAAACATCAATTCCCAAATCTCCTGTTAGCAAATTCCCAAAAAAATATACAATTTGATATATCAAAGGTTCATTTAAGCCCATCCGCTCTTCAAGAGCTGCTCTTAATCCAGGAGTTGCCCTTGGTCCTAACATCGTAGATACGGGATCGCCTGGAATAGCGTGAATGATGATAAATAATAACGTGACGGCAAGGACTGTAATTAAACAGGATAATAATAATCTTTTGAGAATATAAGTTAGCAAATTAAATTCTTTATCAAAATACGAGAAGGTGACATTGTCACCTTCTCAATGATATATTTATTTAAGCTTTGGCAAAATACCTGTATAGCGGCAAGCCATCTGGTCGTAATGCAGGAACAATGCTATTGCTATAGATAACTGGAGTGGCTTCATGGGTAATAAATTTATAAGCCCCACTTTCTTCCATAATATCTTGCGCTCTTTGATACATTGCATCACGTTTATTGTTATCAAGCTCTCTTGGTCCTTCGTTATGAATTTTATCAAATTCTTCATTACAATGACGTTCCCAATTCCAAACACCCGCCTGTTCACAAGTGAACCAAGAAGTTGCATAATATGGATCTGGTGTCATTGAATAGCGATTTAATACCAATTCAAGACTCTCATCACTACCTAGACCCCAGAAAGTTGCACCTTCATGCAAATCTATTTCCAAAGTAATACCAATAGCTGCCAAATTTGCTTGAACAATTTGCGCTGTGGTAACATTAGCTTGCTTATTTAAAATAGCCAATCTTAGGGAAACATTGCTTTCGCCTGATTCTGAAAGTAACTGTTTTGCTTTTGCAACATTTGCTTCAGAGGGTACTAAATTTGATGCACGGTTGCCTGATAGACCTGGTGCAATAATGCCAGTTGATGGAGCTGCAATACCAAAATAGGATGCTTCCAAAATAGACGGCACATCTATAGCATGTTGAATGGCCTGTCTTAATTTAAGGTTACCTAATTTTGGATTGTCCAAGTTCATGCCAACCCATACATAGTAAAGAGATGGAAATTCAGCTACTGTGCTATCCGGAGGAGGATTTTCCTTTAAACGCTCCAGCGATGCCAAGCTGACACGAGTAAAGTCAAGTTCACCCGCTTCAAAAGCAATCTCAGCTGCTTTTTCATCATCCATATGGTAAATTTGAATTTCATCAAATGCTGGCTTATCCCCTTGCCAATCAGGGTTTGCAACAAGTGTTGATTTTTGTTTTGGTTCCCATGATTTGTGCATATATGGCCCTGAAGTTGCAACAGCTGTTGTACTAATTTTGCCACCGACTGATTCAAAAGCTTTTTTAGATACAATATTGCCCGTAATATACGGCAAACTAATAGACCATAATGGTTGGAAGGCATTTTTTAATACAATTACACCTTCACGTTCACCTGTTACTTCAACATGATCTAATACAGCCATATCAGGTTGATTGGTAGATTCTAAACTTGGATCATTAATGCGCTCAAATGAAAATTTAACATCTTCAGCTGTCATTGGACCAAAACCGTTAGTGTAACCAATACTATCTTTTAAAGAAAATTTAATATGAGTTGTATCTGGTTGTTCAATATTTGCCGCAGCATCCAATTGCCAACCCCATTTGCTACCTGGTGTAAACTGAATTAACTTATTATATATAGGTCCTTGAATCTCTTCATCCACCACCCCTTGCGAAAATGCAGGATCAAGCGATCGCATATCAGCATATGTTCTTCCTCTAACTGTTGATCCTGATGCAGCCCATGCATTTGGAATGTATGATGATCCAGCGGCTGCAATCGCAGCAGCTGATGCACCTTTTAACAATTTCCTTCTGGATAGAGGTAATTTTGTCCATTTAATATTTGGTTTACTCATGATATTTCCTCCTATTTTTCAATAAATTTATAAACCGGCCTTTTAGTAAGAATAAACTTATAATCTTTTCAATAAATGTCACGCTTAATTCTGGTATTCCATTTTTTTTCCATGAATAAATGCTTTCCTTCATAAGTCTTAATATTGCCTTTTAAGTAAAAATATTTTTCATCACATTTTACAGTGAGAAAACTTTTTGATTGAACCAGCCAATCATTACGTTGCAAAAAAAATTCAGCTTTATATGTAATTTTCGCCGATAATGAATTACCATCTTTAATATAATAATCTTGAGAATTTTTTGCTTGAAAATCCAATTTTTTATCTAAAAAATTTACTTTACCACCATCATGAGACACATGATAATGAATTTCATTACTACCTGGATCTTTAGAGATATAACGGTTTGCTGATGGTTCTTTTTTTACTTGATGATTTATTTGTGTAAGAATTTTATTTTTTATTTTTAATGATGAGTTTTTAAAAGATTCTGTATTTTTAGAATTTCTAATAGGGATTTGAAAATTTGATGCAGTTTTATCTATTGTAATTAAAAAATCTTTTGCCATTGGCCAAGCCATTGGCCACATATTTGTTGATAAGGCCAAGCGCAATTTTTGACCTTTTTTAACTCGCCACCCTGTATCATTCATTCTTATAGTAATATCCATAAAATCTTCTGGCTGTACAGGCGCACATTTATCTTTACCATGACGCAATTTTAAGTTTAATAAACCATAGCTGATAAGACATGAAGTTCCATCGGGTGCCACATCACAAAATCTAGCCACAATAAGACCCAAGTCCTTATTGCTTTTGAGGCGCAAATTAACATAGCTTGTTCCCAATATTTCAATATCATTTTCTAAAACTTTACTTTCAAAACAAACTGATTTTGCATCATCTTCTTTTTGATTTTGGGGGTATTCTGCAAATCCAGAAATTGGCATGTACTCCCCACTATTTAAACCTAATGAGAGAGGGGAATTTATAACTGCATAATTGTTATCTGTATTGTTATCTAAATCAAAGAGTAAATCAAATTGTTGAAGAGATATATTTTCAGAAGGCCATGTTTCCTCTTCAACCCAATAGCCATTTTTGATTGTTTCATTTGGGTTTGGTAAATGACTTTCTTGAATATAGGCTTTAAAAGCAGGCTCCTTTAAAACATTAATCGATTTATTATCTTTCAGCCAATAATTCCACCAAATTAGAGCTTGATTTAAAAAACTATCTGAGTGGTCAACATCATTAAGATGAGGATACACATGTGCCCAAGAACCTGAAATAGCTTTCACTGGCGATGAAAGATTTTCTAATAATCTTATTACAGTATTTGGCCAACAATCATACCAGCCACTAATTGCTAAAACAGGAATATTAATTTTATCATAATCTTCACAGATTGATCCATTAATCCAAGTTTCATCACGCAATTGATGAGACAGCCATTTTTCTGCATATAAAGGGGTTTTTTCTATTCTATCCCTCCACATATCTTTCCATCTATCACCTACAATGTCAAAATCAGGCGGTCGGGCACAATAATGAAACATCACTGCCCCCCACCCCAAACCTTGACCGGGGTAACCTCCTACTAAATATGCACCATCATCATAATATCTATCAACCGAAGCTCCTACAGGTATGATGGCTTTCAATGCTTTAGGTCGATTAATTGCTGCTTGCAATGAAGCAATGCCTCCCCAAGAAATACCCGTCATTCCCACTTTGCCATTGCTCCATTCTTGCTTTTCTATCCAATTAATAATTTCAACGGCATCTTTACGTTCGCGCAGCGAATATTCATCTTCCATAATACCCTCAGAATCCCCATGTCCACGCATGTCAGGTCTTATAGAAACATAACCATTTTCGGCAAAAAAATGATGTATGACAAAATCCCGCATCGAAGAAGCATCGCCTTTTCTATAGGGAATAAATTCTAAAATCGCTGGTAAAGGCTGAGAGTCTCTTAAAATAGGAAACCAAATCTTGGCGGAGAGTTTCACGCCATCAGACATTTCTATCCAGATATCTTCTTTAATCTTTACACTATATTTTTCCATTTTATTTTGGATAGACATAGTAACGTTCTACTTTTTCATTTCGCACTTTTAAAAAAAGAGCCATTGCCATCAATCATTCCTCTCCAATAATTAATAGAATATTTTAATTCTTTATTTGGCTCCACGGTATAAGTTTTTTTTGGTGAGATTCCTAATTTTAGCAAATCCCTACAAACAGAGGTGTTATCTAATTGAAATTTGTATTGCCAACCGCTATGTTTATTAGCAAAAAAATACTTTCTTCTAATAACAAAAAGGAATCAAAAGGATAGAAACTTGGAAAATTTTATAGAAACTCCTAATTTGTTTATCCCATTGTCAGATGGGAGAAAGCTATCAGCAAGGATGTGGCAACCTGTGGGCAAAAATTTTTTTCCTGCCCCGGCGATATTAGAGTATCTTCCGTATAGAAAACGAGATGGCACTGCTATCCGTGATGAAGGCAATCATCCAGCTTTTGCTAGCCAAGGTTATGTTTGCATTAGAGTGGATATGCCCGGTCAAGGAGACTCAGATGGTTTAATGTATGATGAGTATACTGAAGATGAACTTTCAACAGGGGTAGAGGTTATTGAATGGATAGCTAATCAAGAATGGAGCGATGGAAATGTGGGAATGATTGGTATCTCATGGGGCGGATTTAACGGATTACAAATAGCCATGAGAAAGCCAATAGCCTTAAAAGCAATAGTAACTGTTTGTTCAACAGTTGATCGATACGCTGATGATATACATTTTATGGGAGGATGCTTATTGACAGATAACTTTGCTTGGTCTCAACAAATGTTAGCTTATTCTTCTAGACCCCCCGACCCTGAATTGAGAAAAGATTGGAAAGAGGTCTGGAAAAACAGATTAGAAAATCAGCCAGCGCATATTCTGACTTGGCTAAATCATCCAATACGTGACACTTTCTGGAAACATGGTTCAGTGTGTGAAGATTGGTCATCAATAGACTGCGCTGTTTTAGCTGTTGGCGGTTGGGCAGATCTATATACGAACGCACCACCTCAGTTGATAGAAAATTTAAACTGTCCACGCTCTGCATGGATAGGTCCTTGGGAACATAAATATCCAAATATTGCTTCTATAGAACCTAAAGGTGATTTTTTTAAAGAAACTATAGATTGGTTTGAATGCTTCTTAAAGAAGAATAACTCAAATCATTCTCTGCCAATGATGAGGGCTTACATAAACTGTTTTGATCCTCCAAATGGAAGATGGAAATCAAGACCGGGGCGATGGATAAAAGAACAAACCTGGCCTTCATCAAATATAAAAAAAATAACGTTTTATTTATCTCAAGATGGCCTTTCTTCTACCATTGGATCAGGCAAAAAAAATATCAAGACTCCTCAAAATCTTGGTTTAACCGCTGGTTATATTTGTCCAGGAATGCGTATAGAACATGAATTACCAAGTGATCAAACCAAAGATGATGATATTTCAGTATGTTTTGATACCGTGCATTTAGATGAAGACATAGAAATTTTAGGAGCCCCTAAGCTTGAGGTTGAGTTTTCGACTGATAGACCCCACGCTTATTTAATAGCAAGAATTTGTGAGGTCTCCCCTGAAGGCATATCTGAAAGAATTTCATTTAGGCCATTTAATTTAGCACATTACGTTAGTCATGAATATCCTGAAAATCTAGTTCCCGGAAAAGTTTACAAAGCAATTTTTGATTTAAACCACTGTGGTTGGCGGATTAAGAAAGGGAATAAACTAAGACTAGCTCTTTCAACAACTTATTGGCCAATGATTTGGCCTGTTGCAGAAGTTGCAAATGTAGAATTAAATTTAAAAAATTGCTGTTTAATTTTACCTCAAAGAAGGAAAGGATTGTCACCAGATTTAGATCAAGATCAAAATATTGATACCGTCACTCCCCCTATGGAGCATAAATGGGAGTATTTAATTTCTCCTTCTGGTAAAAAATCTGAAAGAATAAATAATAATAATCAAATAATTGTTGAAACCTATGATAATTTTGGGCACTTGAAATCAAAGGATCATGGTTTAGAGCAATATATGCAAGTTTGGCACGAGTACTCCATCAAAGAAGAAGACCCCTTATCTTCCAAACTTATAGCTCGTTGGGAAACTTTTACAAAAAAAGACGAGTACGAAATGCGTGTTATAACGGAACATGATATTTCGTCTGATAATAATAATTTTATTTGCAAAATAAATCTTAAAGCTTTTCTAAATAATCAAATTTTCCATGAAAAAAAATGGAATGAAAAAATTCCAAGGAAATGGCAATAATTTAATTTTTTTTTATTAATTAATATAAGACAATTGATTTATAAATTATGAGTGAAATTGAATGAAATTAATTAAAATAATTCCCGGTCCGTTACTGGTTTTCTTAGGTGCGTTCTGTTTAAGTTTTGGAGGTTTAATTGTTAAATCTTTTGAAAGCGCCAATCTATGGCAAATTCTTTTTTGGAGGCAAACTTTTTTTGCTATCATTGTGGCCTTATATTTGCTTCTCAGTTACAAAAAAAATATTTTTAAGTCATTTTATAACTCGGGTCTTTCAGGTTTTATAGGCGGATTTATTTTATCCATTGGCTTTTCAGCCTATGTATTTTCCATGTATAATACGACTGTAGCAAATGCGAATTTTATAATCACGACAGAGACAATTTTTTTAGCAGTATTTGGATATTTTTTTTTGAAAGAAAAGATTAATTTAATAACTTTTATTTCAATTATTTTTGGTATGTCAGGGGTTTTATTGATACTTGGAAGCTCCTTGTCCATTCAGTCCAACGAACAATTTATTGGGAATATTGTGGCATTTTTAGCGCCAATCTCTTTTGCAATATTTGTTATAATAATAAGAAAATCTCCAAATGTTGATATGGTTCCGGCTCAATTTATAGCTGGAGTATTTTCCGCAATTTTTGCTTACTTTATTGCTTCCAACTTATCAATTTCTCCACATGATCTTTTTTTAGCTTCATTGTCTGGTTTTTTTCAAATTGGATTTGGATTTATTTTAATCACTATTGGGTCACAAACCACACCTTCCGCTGTAGTTGGCGTTTTAATGTTAACTGAAGCGGTGTTTGGGCCTTTATGGGCTTGGTTGTTTATAAATGAGATGCCACCAACAAGTGTGCTGATAGGTGGTGGAATTATTATTTTTTCAATTTTGTTACAGTCATTTTACAACAAAAAAAATCATTAAATTTAAAAAAATAATAAGTATTAAAAAAAAACTTGTAACATTATTGTAAAAAAGAGATATTCTTTCCAATAATATAAGGAGGAACAATGACTAAAATTTTCAGAAATAGTTACATTGCTATCGTTCTGTCATTAATCTTATCGATTTTTTCTTTCTCTGCTTTTGCCAAGGGTAAATTAACCTTGTATTGCAGTGTTGAAATTGATGTATGTGAAATGCTTGTTCAGGCTTTTGAAAAAGAAACTGGCATAAACGTTGCGATGACTAGAAAAAGCAGTGGCGAAACTTTTGCGCAAATAAAAGCGGAAGGATCTAATCCTAAAGGCGATGTATGGTTTGGAGGCACAGGCGACCCTCATTTAACCGCTTCACAAGAAGGGTTAACACAAGAATACAAATCAAAACATTTTGATGATTTGCTTCCTGCCGCTCAAAACCAGGCCGTTAATGGTAACTACAGAACTGTTGGGATTTATGTGGGTGCGCTAGGTTATGGATATAATCATGAATTAATTGCATCTAAAGGCTTGCCTGAACCTAAATCATGGGAAGATTTAACCAACCCAGTTTACAAAGGTGAGATTCAAATAGCTAATCCAAATTCGTCTGGAACAGCATATACTACACTTGCAACTATTCTTCAGATTTTTGGTGAGGAAAAGGGATGGGATTACATGAAAAAACTTCATCAAAATATCAACCAATATACAAAATCTGGTTCCGCACCGATTAAAGCTACCGCAAGGGGAGAAAATACCATTGGTATCTGTTTCCAACATGATGGTGTCAAGCAGGCTAAAAATGGTCTACCTATAACGGTTGTATCACCTACGGAAGGTACGGGTTATGAGGTTGGATCGATGAGTTTGATTGCTGGAGCAAGAAATTTAGATGAAGCGAAAATATTTTTTGATTGGGCTTTGAGTCCAGATACTCAAACTTTGATTTTCACTTCTGGTAAATCTCTGCAAGTTCCTGCAAACACTAAGGCCCAGGCTGATCCTAACGCTCCTGATCTTTCAACGATTAAGTTAATTGATTATGATTTCAAAACTTATGGAAACAAAGATAAGAGAGCCGAATTATTGGCAAAATGGGATAACGAAGTGTCTGTTATTCCAAGATAGTTCTTTTACTTAATGAGAGGACTCGTCATCAGTTGGATCCTTATTGGAAGCTTAGGTTATTTTTTTCTTCCATGGTATGTGACTGGTGACGGGTTCTTTTCAATTGAATGGTTATTATATTATAGTTTTGAAGACTATGGCTCTGCGGTTGCTGCAGCATTTGCAAATAAGCAATACTGGCTGCTACCCATAGTTATCCCGCTACTTCTTCCCTTATTTGCATTCAATGCAAAACAGAATACGCAGTTTTATTCTAATCTTTTCATTTATTCAGGCATCTTAGGTTTTGCATATTTATTTCTTCAAGGATTTTCTATTGGAATAAGAGGATGGAACTTTGAAGTTTTTCTTAGTTTATTTGGAGAAGTTGAAAGACAATACGGGATGGGAATTGGAGCTGTCTTAACTTGCTCTGCATTTATTTTTTATATCACTCATGGATTGGCTGCACGAGGATGGCTAAATGGTGATAATTTTATTGTTGGAAGTATCGGCTCAATTATTATTTTAGTTTCATTATTTGTTTTCTTTCCTATTTTTCGTATGTTTGCGTTTGCCTTTAAAAGTAGTGATGGGGGGTATGAGTTAATAAATTTTTCCAATAAATTCATGAATAAAGGAATATGGGGTTTAGATTGTGTAGTTAGTAATTATGGTTGTGGAGTTGTGTGGAATACACTGACCATGGGCATGCTTTCTGCATTTTCTTCAACAATACTTGGCCTTGGATTTGCTTTGTTAATCGTAAGAACCAATTTCAAATTTAAGCGTGCCATACGTATTCTTTCCGTACTTCCAATAATAACCCCGCCATTTGTAATCGGACTGGCTATTATTATTTTATTTGGGAGAAGCGGGGCGGTAAGTTCTTTTCTTGAATGGGCTTTTCATATTGAACCGTCTCGTTGGATTTATGGTTTGCCAGGAATATGGTTTGCGCAAACTTTGGCCTTTACTCCTATTTCATTTTTGGTTTTAATAGGTGTTGTTGAAAGTGTTAGTCCATCTATGGAAGAAGCATCGCAAACCCTTCGTGCTTCAAAATGGCAAGTATTTAGAACTGTTTCCTTGCCATTAATGCGCCCAGGAATTGCCAATGCCTTTTTGCTGGGTTTTATTGAAAGTTTGGCAGATTTTGGTAATCCTTTAGTTCTTGGAGGAGATTTTGATGTTCTTTCTACTGAAATATTTTTTGCTGTTGTCGGTGCTCAATATGATGAAACTAGAGCAGCTGTTTTAGCAGTTATATTATTATCATTAGTACTAATTTCTTTTTTTTTACAAAATCAATGGCTGGGAAAAAAATCATATATTTCTATAACAGGAAAGGGTGATAGTGGAGTTCATCCTCAATTACCAAATCCTGTAAAAATTTTAACTTACTCAACCATAATACCTTGGGCAGTTTTAACTTTTTTAATTTAC
>Ga0257113_1000460_pt1 | contig 13395 bp, 14 predicted proteins | sample LP_taG_4_FD_191568 | JGI IMG/M metagenome (GOLD analysis project Ga0257113, IMG submission 191568) | Marine microbial communities from Northeast Subartic Pacific Ocean, Canada - LP_J_2015_P26_2000m | ecosystem: Environmental > Aquatic > Marine > Oceanic | place: Canada: Northeast Subartic... | reverse complement strand
AGAATTACCAATAATTTGCTCTTTATCCTTTATTGCTCCAATTCTTCGAATATCCATTCTAACTGACGAATAAAATTTTAATGCATTTCCTCCTGATGTTGTTTCAGGACTTCCAAACATTACACCGATTTTCATTCTTATTTGGTTTATGAAAATAACCATTGTATTTGTTCGTGAAATTGAGCTTGTAAGCTTTCTTAATGCTTGACTCATTAATCTTGATTGAAGACCAACGTGATGGTCTCCCATGTCACCTTCAATTTCTGCTCTTGGAGTAAGCGCAGCAACTGAATCTATTACTAAAACTGAAACTGATCCTGATTTTATTAATGTGTCAGCTATTTCTAAAGCTTGTTCTCCTGTATCGGGTTGAGAAATTAATAATTCTTCAGTATCTACTCCTAATTTTTTTGCATACACTGGATCAAGAGCATGTTCTGCATCTATAAAACCACAAATGCCTCCAGTTTTTTGAGCTTCAGCAACAACTTGCAAGGCAAGAGTAGTTTTTCCTGATGATTCAGGTCCATAAATTTCAATAACTCTTCCTTTTGGCAGTCCACCTATTCCTAATGCCAAGTCTAAACTTAAAGATCCTGTAGAAATGGATTCAATATCCATTGCTGTTTGTTGGCCTAGCTTCATTACCGAACCTTTGCCAAAAGTATCTGTGATTTGGCTGATTGCTGCGTCTAAAGCTTTATTTTTTTCCTTATTCTCTAATTCTTGATCTTTTGCTGATTTAACTATTTTTAGATTGTTTTTAATCATTTTTACCTCTTTTTCTTGTAATAATTAGTGCCCGAATCATGCATTTAAATGTACACATTTTGTTCTCATTATCAATAAAATAATATTAAAGCTTATAAAATGCCTAATTTATCTAATTAATTTGAAGATATTTTGAAGTCAACAATCCAATAGATTGCAATAATTTGAATTGAGATAGAAGAAAATTTCTTTCAGAATTAGCAAGGCTGATTTTTGAATCTAATAATATGGTATTGGACTGAATGACATCTAATGTAGATCTTCCAAGACCAGACTCGTACTCAACAGTAATTCCTTCATTAGCAGTCTCTGCTGCTTTTACTTGTACTTTAACTGAGTTTAACAAGCTTTTTGAAGATTGAAAATTAGACCATGCACTTGCAACATTCGTATTATTTGTTTTAAGAGCGTTATCTAACAATAATTTTTTTTGATATTTTATATTTCTATTTTTATCAATTTTAGCTTTATTTTTTCCGCCAGTGTAAAAAGGCCACTTAACTGTAGCTTTAAGTATTTTTTTATTACGTTCGTCATAAGTTGCACTTAAATCTTCAGAGTGTGAAGCTTCAAAAGATAAAGTTGCCGAAGGAAGCATATCGGCTTCAGCAATTCTTATATCTTTTTCTGACTGCAAATATTCTAATTTGGCAATAATTAAATTTGGATTTTCCTTTTTAGAAATATCATTAGCTTTGCCTAAACTTTTAGGAATATTTACACTCAATTTTGAATTTTCATTTAAAACATCAGAATTAACAATTGGGCCAATCACATTTTCATAAATTAGTCGACTGGAAATAACATCATTTTTTGCTTCTATAAATTTTGCTTTGGCTCCTGCTAGTGAAGATTCCGACTGAGCTAAATCTGTCAAAGTAATTTGTCCTCTTTCTTGCCTAGCTTGATCTGTTTCTACTTGTCTATTAAGTAGATTTACATTGCTTCTGTTTATTCTTAATTTTTTATTTGCTAAAATTAATCCTGTATATGCTTCTACAGCTTTATAAAGTATTTCTTGTTCTACTTTTAAAATTTTTGCTTTTGCTAAATCTATTCCGATTTCACTTTTTTCTAAATTTGAGTTTCTTGCTTTCCCATCAAATAAAGTTTGTTCAATTAATAAAGACGTTGTTAATGGATCAACATCGCTAATTGTTGCATCTGACCTATCTTGATTCTTAAGCCTAGTTGTATCTTCTTTGCTTTTAGTTCCTATGATAGTTATTGTGGGTAAAAATTCACTTTTTGAAATATTTAAATTTTCTTGTGAAATATTTATATTTTCTCTTTCGGCATTTAAAACTGGGTTATTTTTATACGCTTCTAATAGTGCATCAGACAAAGTTACAGCCGATAAATTAGTATTAAAAAGAAAACTTATTAAAGAAATAACAAATATTTTTTTCATTAAGATACAAGTCTTAGGTCGTTAATTTGATGAAATTTATTTAAACTTAAAACTGCTTTTGAAATTTTTGGCATATCTTTAAACATTTGTAATGTTAATCTTTCATAAGTCATCATAAATCTTATAACTTCTTTATTTGTCATAATCTTTGAATTAATAGTCTTTTTTGTTTTCAATTTTTTTTCTTGTTTAATTCTCCAAGATCTTGACAAATTAAAACTTGGAGTTTTTAGATATATAACACTTTTTAATTGAGAATATAATTTTTTATATTTTGTTTTAAGTTGAAAATTTACATATTTTCTCCACTTAGCAGATATATCTGCATTTTTTTCCATTAAATTCACAGGCTTTATTAATTGTTTATTTGTTTGGGGTTTGGCTCCCACGCACCAGCCTTCCAAAATAACAATATCTGGTTTTTTTTTTAATTTATGCCATTTATTTTTTTTTATTCTATCGTCTATAGATTTGTCAAATTTAGGCAATGATATCGGTTTAAAATTATTGGTATTTAATTTTCTAAAAAAATTAAGAATTATATTAATATCATGTGTTCCTGGAACGCCTCTTGTTTGTAATAATGGGTGTATATTTTTTGATAATTTATATCTTTCTTTTATTGTTTTATAAAAATCATCAATAGAAATAACAAAGGTTTTTTTATTAAAATATTTTCTTAATATAATAGAAATAATAGTTGTAATCGTTGTTTTACCTGTTCCCTGTCCTCCTGACAAACCAAGAATTAAAGTTTTAGATTTGTTTTTTTTTTTATTGGCAATCCAAAAACTTAGGGGGATCAAGTAAGACCTCAACATTTTCTCTTTGTTTTTAAATTTTTCAGTCTTTGTTTCTTGAGAATAAATGTACTTAAAACAATCATTCTTTACTTTATGAAAACACTCATTAACAGATTGCATAAATTAGATTATTTTTTTTGATCAAGAGGATGATTTTCACCATCATTAACTAATACATTTTTTAGCTCAAAAGGTTTAACGCCTTCTAAACATGCTACATTAATTCCGCACATGTTTGGATTGCTACGCATTTTGTGATGGGTATAAATTCCACAATTTGAGCAAAAATAATGTTCGGCTACTTTTGTATGATACTGATAAAGCTTTAAAAGATCTTGCCCTTTAATAACTTTTAAATCACCATGATCAACTATTGTCATAATAATTCCTTTTCTTTTACAAAGTGAGCAGTTACATCTTATTAATTTTTTAAATTGATCAGGTACATTAACTTCGATCTCCACTCCACCACAGTGACAAGATAATTTTTTCATCGGTATGTTTTATTTATCACTATTTTTCTATCATAGTAATAGTTATCCACACCACACTAGAACTGCTTTAAATGTTCACGTTTTGATTCACTTTCGATTCACTTATAGACTCAAAGTACAACCTGATTGACTATATGGTAAATCTGTAATAGAACAAAGCAAGAACATGAAACTGACAGTCCCATTTTACCTACATAAAGCAGGCGCAGGATTTCCCTCTCCCGCTACAGATTACATAGAAGAAGACGTTGATCTAAATATCCATTTAATCAAAAACGTTCCGGCAACTTTTATTATTAGAGTTCAAGGAAAATCAATGATGGATGTTGGAATCTACGATGGGGATTTATTGGTTGTTGATAAAAGTCTTAAACCAAAAAATTTTTCTACTGTAGTTGCAAATGTTCACGATGAACTTGTAGTAAAAAACTTTGTTAAAGAAAAAGACGAACAGTTTCTTACTTCTGGTTCAAAAAAAATTGAAGATAAAATTATTATAAATAATGATTCAGAAATTTTTATTTGGGGAGTTGTCACTTATGTCATCCACTCAGTATACTAAAAAAATAGCATTAATTGATTGTAATTCTTTTTATGTTTCTTGCGAAAGATTATTTAATCCTAAAATCAGAAATAAACCTGTTGTTGTTTTGTCCAGTAACGACGGCTGTATAATTTCAAGATCTAATGAAGCTAAAGCTTTGGGAATAAAAATGGGAGAACCATATTTTAAGGCTAAAGATATAATTCTTAAAAATAATGTTCATGTTTTTTCTTCAAATTATTCTTTGTATGGAGATCTTTCTAGAAGAGTAATGAGAACTTTAAAACGTTTTAACTCTGAAATAGAAATTTATTCTATAGATGAAGCTTTTTTAGATTTAAGTAATTTTCCTGATGACGAAGTAGAAGAAGTAGGAAAAGAAATTAGAAGCATCGTATTACAATGGACGGGAATACCTACTAGTATTGGAATTGCAAAAACTAAAACTCTAAGTAAAGTTGCTAATCATATTGCAAAAAAAACAAAATCTGGCGTTATAAATTTAATAGGTATTAAAGATATTGATCCTATATTAGAAAAAGTAGAAATTAATGATGTTTGGGGCGTTGGCAAACAACTTACAAATTTTTTTGTTCAAAATGGAATTCATAATGCCAAACAATTAAAAAATATATCTAATACTTGGGTAAAAAAAAATTCTAGTGTTTTAAGTTCTAGAACAGCAATGGAGCTTAGAGGTATTTCATGTATATCTTTAGAAACTCAAAATTCAAAAAGAAAAAGTTGTGTAGTCTCAAGATCATTTGCAAAAAAAGTAGAAAAACTTCAAGAATTACAAGAGTCGATCACAAGCTATTGCTTAAATGCTGCGGAAAAAATTAGATCAGAATCTTTAATTGCAAAATCAATAACGATATTTATTAGAACTAGTCCTTTTCAAAATCAATTTGCTTATTATTCAAATTCTAAAACTATAGATTTGCCAATTGCAACGGATAATAGTATTGAGATAGTTAAAACTGCTCTAACTGGATTAAAATATATTTTCAAAAATGGATATAGATATCAAAAAGCCGGAATTATGTTATCTGGTTTATCTAATTCACAAGAAAGTAAAAATTTATTTTCTTCTATCAAAGATGATAGAATTAAAAACCTAATGAAGTCTATAGATAATACTAATTATAGATTTGGTCGATCCACATTAAGTTTAGCGAGTGCTGGGATAAATAAAAAATGGAATATGAGAAGACAACACTCATCCAAAATTGATACCGCTGATTTTCATTGTTTACCAACGATAAAAGCTGTTTAATTCTTTCATATTTCTTATCAAATTTAAACTTCATAAAGTCTAATCATGTTTGTCATTTTTGCTTTCCCAAAAGGAAGGCCTGCAGTAATAATGACATGATCTTTTTTATTTATAGATTTTTCTTTTGCAATAATTCTTTTCGAAATTTTTATCATATCATTCCAATTTCTCGCATCTCTACTATTAATCGATTTGATTCCCCACAATAAAGATAATCCTCGACTTACATTTACATTAGGTGAGATGGTAATTATGCTAACCGAAGGGCGCATAGAAGAAACAATTTTTGCAGTTTTTCCAGAATTAGAAAAAGCAATAATACCTTTAACACTAGAATTATAAGCAAGATCCTTAACCGACAACATTATTGATTTCATTGTATCTTTTTTAGCATCAATCGAACTTTTAAATTCATCAATATGCTGTTTTTTATATTTTTCTGTGGAAAGGATGGTTTTTGACATTGTTTTTACACTTTGAATTGGGTTTTTACCTATAGCTGTCTCTGCTGAAAGCATCACAACATCTGCACCTTGAAATATAGCGGTGGCAACATCATTTATTTCAGCTCTAGTTGGTGAAGTATTTTCAATCATGCTCTCTAACATTTGTGTTGCTACTATAACAGGCTTAGAAAGTGCAGCGCATTTTTTTATAAGTTCTAATTGAACTTTAGGAACTTCGCTATGCCCTATATCAATAGCAAGATCTCCTCTTGCGATCATTATTGCATCACTTTCATTAATTATTTCTTTTATATTTTTAATTGCAATTTTATTTTCAATTTTTGAAATTATTCCAATATCAGATTTAATCAGTTTTCTTGTTTCCTTAATAAGGCTAGAATTTTGTATGTATGAAAGTGCAATCCAGTTGCACCCCATTCTTTTTGCAATAGAGATATCCTTTTTATCTTTTTTTGTTAGTTGATTTAACGGAATCTTAATATTTGGTATATGAACGCTTTTATTGCTACTTAATATACAATTAGTACTTTGACATCTTGTCACTATCGATTTTTTATTTTTTTTAATTACTTTAAAAATAAATTTTCCATCATCTAACAAAATTTTGCTGCCTTTTTTTATTTTGTTTATAATAAATGGATAGGGAAAACATACTCTTAGATTGTTGCCAATTCTTTTATTTATATCAAAAGTAAATTTTTGTTTGTGTTTAATGCTTAACTTGCTACTTGATATTTTCCCAATTCTTAATTTTATTCCCTGCAAATCAGCTATAACAGAGATTCTTTTATTTAACTTATTTTCAAGTTTTCTTATTCGAGAAATTATTTGTTTAAGGCCTGTAATATCGTGGCTAAAGTTAATTCTAAAAGCATCTACGCCTAAACCAATTATTTTTTTAAGTTTTTTTTCTGAATAAATAGCTGGTCCCAAAGTAGCTATAATTTTTGCTTTTTTTTCCATCATATTGCTAATTATAATATATTAACTGTATCTGTAATATTGTTTAAAGAATTATTGAACTCTATTATATTTTCACGTCCTGAAAGAGTAAAAACTGAAAAAATCATAACAATAACTAGAACTACTGGAATAAGAGTAATTGCTGAAATATGCTGTAAAACAAGAAAAATATATACAGCTAAAAAAACCATAGATCTAATTAATAAAGTTGTTTTAAAAACAGCAATAATTGAGAGAGAATGTTTTAAGAGGTTAACAAAACTCATTTTTGATGGACCAAAATATCTAGATCCTCTAGTTGATGGAACTGATTTTCTTTCCTTTGCTATTTTCGACAATGATCCAGAAAAACTGCTCCAAGTAGCAGCTTCCTCAACCATCCTAATTACAGCTGATTTAGGCAAACAAGTATAATTGCCAAACTTAATAGATTGTCCAGTGAAAATAAAAGTTAAATATTTATGAACTAAATAACAAAATTTAAAAAAAACTCCTTCAGATCTTTTTACTCTATCTGCGGTAATAACCGTATCCGAATATTCTTTAGCTTTTTCAATAAGTGATAATAATTCTTCAGGTCTATCTTCACCATCGCCATCCATAGGTATTACATAATCAAAATCTTCTTTTTCATTAATATATTTTAAACCAGCAGCATTACATCTTGCATGACCTCTGTTCTCTTTCATATTTATAACTTGAATAGATTTTAAATTATTTAAATTTAAATTAATTTTAGGCCTTTGTTCTGTGGAAGCATCATTAACAATTAAAACAGACACTTCGGCAGCTAAACTTTCAATTTCTGAATCAATATTTTCTAAAAGTTTAAAAACAGATTGCCAATCGTTATAAATAGGAATTAATATTTTAATTTTCATTCTTTTATTGACCAAAAACTAACTAATTTTTTACTTTTTTAATTCCACAAATTTTACATTCTATTGTTTGAATTGAATCGCTTGCACCAAACCCATAGGTAATATCAATAATTTTATATTGATGAATACCCAACCAACAAAATAATAAGTTTAATTTAAACTTCATATCCAATATCAATATTGAGTCTGTAGCCATTTATATCATTATTTTTGGAAACAATGGTGAATTCATTTTATCTCCATGTTTTAATTTAACTTCTGGAAAAGGTGGAGATACTTCACCCTTTCTTTTTGCAAAAGTTGCATCATCACCTACAAATCTTACTGAAAAAGCTCTTCTTCTGTTTGGGCTATTATTCCCAGGTGCTCCATGAATTATTGAAAAGTTAAAAGCAATTATGTCTCCTGGTTTTAAATCCCATGAACAAATATCATAATCTTGTCTATTGCCACTTATATCTGGAACAAATTCTAAATCTTCATCTTTTTTTTCATACGTATTTCCAAAAAACTTTGTTGGTAAATAGTGTTTATTCCAAGTATGTGAAAATTTGACAAATTCAGGACAGACTTCTTTAGAAATTTTATCTAAAGGAATCCATAAACTACAATTATCTTTACCATCTACACAATAATAAGGCTGGTCTTGGTGCCATGGGGTTCTTTTTGTTGATCCAGGCTCTTTAATTAAAACATGCTCGTGAAACAAATTAACTTTTTTAGATTGCATTAATTGACCTGCAATTTTTGCTGTATCTGAATTAAATATAAAATCTTTATACTCCTCTATTCTTTGCCAATTACAGTAATCATCATAAAAAATTTCTTTATCTTTTTCTTTTTCATAGACACACTTGTATTGGCTAGGATTTTGAAAGTTTTTTTCAATACCTTTTGCTAACTTCTTTAACCAAGAATTTGCTATAACATCACGCAATAAAGTGACGCCATGTTTTTTATAATCATTTATTATTTCTTCTTTAACAAGCATATAAGAATAAATTACGAAACTTGATTGTTTCCGTATATAATTTTAAAATCTTCTTTTTCAGTACAAAAATAATGTAACCAAATAGAAATATAAGTGTAAATTGCAACTATAAACATTGATTGAGATCCTGTTGCAGTTGCAAAAGCAAATGGAATTCCTATTGCAAAAACATACATTGCATTTGGAGTCCATTTAAAAATACCTCTTCTTTCAAAAGTCATATCTCTGTATTTTGGATCAAAATGATCGGCTCCTGCAGCTCGTAAAAATCCAAAATATTTCTTAACCGAATACATTGTAAAAGCGCCTGGAATAAAAAGGATAATTGATAAAATCCAAGCAAACCAACCTGGGGCATATAAAGATCCATAATCAACAAAACATAATACAATTGCTGAAAGTCTTGAGATCATTAAAATAAAAAAAAGTATTATGTATCCTTTAAATCCAATTGTATTACTAATTGATTTCCAACATAATTCCGATCTCCAGCATATCCAAACATATGCTTGATGAATTAAAGGTATAGACATAGCAAACATAAACCAACCTGAAGAACTTATGCCAATAAATGTATTTGCATTACTTTTGAGATCGACAAATTGAGCTCCTATATAAAACAAAACAATTGTTCCACCTAAATGCCAAATTTGACCTTTAAAGAAAAAACTTAGTTTATTTTCCATTAAAATTTCTCTACTGATGTTCTTAATTCAATTTCCCAAGACCACGCGCTCTTATCTTGATTATAAAACTCTAGGTATGTCTTTGCAATAGAATCTGGATTTATAGCTTGGTAATCACCAAAAGGTTCTTTTCCGATGGCACCATCAACAACAAAATGACCAATATGTATATTTTGAGGATGAAGTTCTCTCGCTAGTGATTGAGCCAGCCCTCTAAGTCCAAATTTGCCCATTGCAAAAACAGATGAATTGGCAAAACCTTTGATTCCAGCTGTTGCGCCAGTAAAAAAAATACTTCCACTTTTTCTTTCAAGCATTCTCCTTGATGCTTCTTGTGCAACTAAAAAAGCGCCAAAACAAGTAACATTAATTGCTTCATGAGTTTTTTTAGGATCTAATTCTGTTATACTTCCTTTTAAACGGGCAGATGGATTGTAAATAACAAGATTAGGTGTGCCTATTGTTTTATCTATTCCTTTAAATAAATTTTTTACACTTTCAATGTCAGCAGAATCGCATTTGTAAGTTTCTGCATCAATTTCTTTTTTTAAATCTTCTAATTTTTCAATATTTCTTGCAGCTAAAACAACCTTCATCTCTTTAGATGCACATAAACGTGCCAACGAAGCACTAAGTCCAGAACCAGCTCCAACAATTAAAACTGATTCATCCATATTGTTTTATAATTTATTTAACTTTGCACTGGCCAATTGAGCCTAAGCCACATTTTTTTCCATCTATCCAAGTAGCATTATTTAAATTTGCTCCATCAAAATTTGCGTTTAGAATATTTGCTCCAGTAAAATCTGCTTCGAAAAGATTGCTGTTGTTAAAATTAGCTTCTATCAAAGAAGATGCTTTGAAGTTTGCGCGGGTTAAGTTGGCACTTGTAAAATTTGTTTTCTCAAAATTGCCTCCTTCAAAATTTGTTTCATATAAATTGGCTCTAAAAAATGAAGCTTCTGGAAAATTTCCATTAGCTAATGTTGAATTCATCATAATACTTTTATCAAATATAACTTTAATAAAACCTGTAAAAGATAGATTAGAATTAGGTATAAACGTTCCAGTTAAGTTTTGCTCATCTGAAAACGCACAACCCGAATAATCAACGCCGTCACCAGGTGCATCGTCACACCCAGCATTAGCATTGTTAAAAAATAACAAGCTAAAAAAAAAGATTAAAAACAAATTTTTCATAACTAATCTTACCACACTTTATGCTTTACAAAATATGTGTAATTCTTAAGAATAACCAAATAAATATGTTCAGATTTAGATTTATATTGATACTTTTGCTAGTCTTTTCCTCAACTAATAGTTTAGCAAATAACAAATTTGAAAAAGAATTAAAAAAAGTTTCAAAAGATAATGGTTTTGTTGATAATAAAGGAGAAGTTTATTCTAGCGAACAAATAACTGACAAAAAAAATACTATTTTAATTATTTATACTCATGGCGCTTCGAACGATCAAAAAATTGATAAGTGTTTAAGTCCATGGAATAAAGTTCCTTCAGTTATACTTAGCTTACATAATAAAAAAATTAAAAACTATCATATTAAAATTTACCGTCTTTGTTCTGGTGTAAGAGGATGGTCAAAAAAAGAACAAGATAAAATGTGGAAGGCTCATAAAAAATCTGGAACATTGGATCTAAAATTAACTGACAAAGATGGAACTCCATTAATTAAAAAACAAAAACAAAATCAAAAACTAAGAATCATTAAAGAAAAAGTTGATAGTTTTATAGAGGAAGGATTTGAAAATATTGTTCTTGCAGGTCACTCATCAGGTGGTTGGCAATCAATTAAAATAAAAGCTAAATTTCCTGAACTAGCAAAAGGTGTTATAGGTCTTCATGCAGGTGCTGGGGGTACAGTTAAAAATAGAAAAGATTGGCCTTGGTGGGAAGATGTAAGATACTATGATTTTGTTGAAGATTTATCTCAACTAAATGCAATTTTTGTGACACATGATAAAGATCATTACAATGCTCCAGAAGATTATTCATTATTTTCAAATTTAAATTCTGTTAAATTTATAAATATAACTGAATTAGGTTGTAAAAAGAAAAAAATACTTGGTGATTATCATGGAGTAGCATTAACTAAATGCTATGCTGATTATGAAGAAAAAAACAAAAATATTGTTCAATATTTAGAAAAATTATTTTAAAATCACTATTTATAAATAATGAATAAAATCATTTCAGAAATTTCAAAAATTGGATGGCACTTTGATAACTCTTATTCAAAATTGCCAAACACTATGTTGTCTAAACTTTTACCAGTACCAGTGAAAGCTCCTAAACTTGCTATCCTTAATCATTCTTTGTCTAAAGAGTTGGGATTGAATTTTTCTAATACTAGTGATGAAAATTTAGCTTTGATGTTTGCAGGAAATTTATTGCCTGAAGGATCAGACACAATTGCTCAAGCTTATGCGGGCCACCAATTTGGATATTTCACTATGTTGGGTGATGGACGAGCAATTGTAATAGGCGAACATATTTCAAAAAATAATAAACGCTTTGATATTCAATTTAAAGGTTCCGGTAAAACTCCATTTTCAAGAAATGGTGATGGAAGAGCCGCTTTGGGACCAATGCTAAGAGAATATATTATTAGTGAAGCAATGCATGGACTTAATATTCCAACTACAAGAAGTTTAGCTGTGGTTAAAACAGGTGAAGATGTAATTCGTGAAACTCCTTTACCTGGAGCAATATTAACTCGTGTTGCCGCCAGTCATATTCGTGTAGGTACATTTCAATATATGACTGCAACAGAAGATGAAAAAAATTTAAAAACTTTGGCTGATTATACAATTGATAGGCATTATCCAAATATTAAAAATTCTAATACTGATGCACTTGATTTGCTAAAAATTGTAATAGAAAAACAAACAGAGTTAGTTACACATTGGATGAGAGTCGGTTTTATTCATGGAGTAATGAACACGGATAATATGGCAATATCTGGGGAAACAATTGATTATGGACCTTGTGCTTTTATGGACGCCTATGACCCAGAAACAGTATTTAGTTCAATAGATCAACACGGTCGTTATGCTTATTTTAATCAACCAGGTATTACAAAATGGAATTTAGCAAGATTTGCGGAAACACTTATACCTTTGATTAACGACAATAAAGATAAAGCGATTGAAATTGTAACAGAAACTATAAACAGTTTTGCCGAATTATATAAAAAAAATTGGCTTGAAATGATGCGCAAGAAATTAGGTTTACGAGGAGAAGACTCAAAAGATGAAGGTTTAATTATAGATCTATTAACCTGGATGCACCAAAACAAAGCCGATTATATAAATACTTTTTGTTATTTAATGAATGAAAAAATTAAAGAAAATAAAATTTATAGCAATCAAGGATTTATTAGTTGGGAGCAGCAATGGCAAGAACGTTTAAAACTACATAACAATTCACCAGAAAAATCTTTAAAATTAATGCATTCTGTTAACCCATTAGTTATTCCAAGAAATCACAAAGTAGAAGAAGCTTTAGAAGCTGCAAACAATGACGATTTAAAACCAATAAAAAATTTACTTAAAGTTTTAGAAAAACCTTATGAAAATCAGGAAGGAATTAGTGAGTATCAATCTCCTGCTCCAGCAAGTGATAAAAAATATCAAACTTTTTGTGGAACATAATTTATTTTCGATCATATTTAAAACACAGCACTGGAAATCGGCGAATAAATTCATCACCACAAATTACAATATCGTCTCCAGAACCAACAAGAAAAGGTCCAAGAAGCCCAAGATTTGTTCCTAACCATCTAGGTCTATCTTTCAATTGATAAGATAGGTTCCCAGCTTCCCATTCATTGCCAAATATCAAATACATTTTACTTTTAGTTTTATCATCCCACCAAACTTGAACTTTTTGGGAAATTTCTTTTCCTGGATAATCTGTTCTTTTGCCTGTTTCAGTAACTGAAACATAAGCATAAGCAAATGGGGAGAGGATAAATAGAATTATGAACACTGCAGCAAAGTTTTTTAATTTATTTAAATTAATTTGTGATTGAAAAATATAAATTACTAAAACTCCAAAAAATAAATAAAAAGGTGTCATCCACATTGTT